>Ga0194130_10001438_pt1 | contig 38433 bp, 35 predicted proteins | sample TA2KigsurfametaG_FD_160084 | JGI IMG/M metagenome (GOLD analysis project Ga0194130, IMG submission 160084) | Freshwater microbial communities from Lake Tanganyika, Tanzania - TA2015050 Kigoma 12 surface | ecosystem: Environmental > Aquatic > Freshwater > Lake | place: Tanzania: Lake Tanganyika...
ATGCCGGCAAAACCTCAACCAAAACCATCTTGATGGAGTAGCCGATACGTAACTGATCGTCACCCATAAGACCCGCAGACGGCAGAAAGCCCATGACATCATCAACGGCAACAGCAAATCCATTGCGTTCTTTTTTGTGAACGACGCCAGAAACAATTCTACCCTGGCGATCAATAAATTCGTTATAAACCGCAACCTCTTCAAGCTCTTTGATCTGTGAAGCGATCAACTGGCGGGCTGCCAAGATTTCAATTCGGCCAACAGATTCTTCAAAAGGAACCAGAATCGTGTCACCGATAGAACAGCGTGGATCAATGGTTAAAGCTTTTTTATGGGCGATTTCGCAGTCCTTGTCGTTTACTACGGCAACAACTTCTCTTTTAACAAAAACATCAGCATTAGAATTTTTTTTGTTAAACACCACTTCAAAATCGTAGTCGAGATATTTTTTCTCAAAGGCTGTCTTGACGGCATTGCAGACAATAGCAGTGACTCGTTCACGATCCAAGCCACGCTCTTCAACAAGACTTTCAATTACATCTGCAAGATTCACGCCAAAACCTCAGTATTTATCACGAAAACAACCACGAGCAGCAGCAACAATAACTGCGCTCGGCTCTTAAACCATATTCCACAGTGTAGCCGAATCTAAACAAAAGTGAAGACGACTCTCAAGCAACAAGAGATAAAGTTATGAACATTTTTTGGGCTGCTTTTTTATATCATCATTATAATTTATATAATAATATTTATATTACTAATAATGATAAGCAACGCGCAAATTGTTCATAACTTGCTCAAAAAAACGCCAAAACTCCCTCTGGGACGGTATCCTTGTTTTTAAAAGTATGTTCATAACCTGTTCATAACTTGTTCATAACTCATGTTTTTCTTGTTCAGAACTATCCAAAGTCTTCTCTGGATCGATCTTTTAAGCAGCTACTTGTTGTTGATAAGTCCCGAAAGTCCCTCTGGGTGAGGGTTTTTGAGAGGCCCCTGTTTTTATTTTTTGTGTAAAAAGATTTTTTTTGTGAGTTATCAACAAGTTATGAACAAAGTTATCAACAATTTTGTTCATAACTTTTGTATTAAGGTCAGTGTTTTTTGCATTTCGGTTATTTTTGTTCTGTTTCTGAGTAAAAACGCAGGATGAAATGCAGGGACAATACAGAAGTTATTAAATTGCTGGATTGTTCCTTGCAGCAAGCTCATTTGAATCTTTTTCCCGAAAAAAACTTTGGTTGCACAAGCGCCAAGCGTTACAATTATTTGCGGCTGAATAATGCTCAGTTCTTCGTGCAGGCATGCGCTCGCCCATGCCATGCATTCAGCATAATCAGGTGTTTTGTTGTTTGGTGGTCGATACTTTACCACATTTGTGATGTAGAGCTCTTCTCTCTTGATTCCGTGTTGCAGCAAAAGCTCAGAAAGCAGTTTTCCAGATTTACCAACAAATGGTTTTCCTTGAATCGACTCTTCTTTTCCCGGTGCTTCGCCAATAAAAACAATCTTTGAGTCCTTGTTTCCAAACCCTGCAATAAACTGTTCTTGCGGGTTAAAGTATGGTAAATGAGTGTTCTTTTTTGTTTCAGAGAATAACCTTTGTAAGCGCTCTTCTTTTGACAAAGGTACGTTAAACTCGGCGCTTTTTTGGTGCGTTGGCGTATTCATAACTCTATCCATTTTTTTGTATCATTTTGACTATGATTTTGTCAGAGAATGAGCGATTGTAAAAATAAAAATAAGAGCTCCTGAAATCCCAAAACTTAGTTGAAAATCAAGCCCGTATAACACGAATGGATTTGAATTGAGTGCCGCGAGTGTAATAATTGAAAAAAGATGCAAAAGCTGGGCGCTTTCTCCCAGAAAAAAGGCTAATCCAAGAAGCAGATTCATAGAAAATGCGCGAATAAATGAGATCGAGGGCGATGAGATGAGATAGTATGCAATTGTCACACTTGCAACAATAGCCCGAGAAAACCAGTGTGGAAGCAAAAAGTACTGTAGTATCCAGATAAGTAGTGCCGCAAAAACAATTAAGTGAATTCCTGATCGCGCAAGAAAATGAGAAATTCCCCATCGCTCAAAAAGATCCCTTGTTTTTGATGGCAAATATTCGTTTTTTCCCAAAAAAATGCTTTTGACAAGGCCTTGGGCGTCGCGTGATAAATTATTTGCAATCGCGTCGTTTATGCGCATTTTAATACGCGTTGTTTTGCTTGGTTGGCCAGGCGAGTGTGTGCAGTTTTCGGGGCTGGTGAAAAAAAATCCAAGACAGTGTTCTTTGTAAAGAAATGGCAGCAGATCTGGCTTTGGTATTTTGAAGTAAATATTTCTTATTTCCATTTGATCGTCAGGCTTTATTTTGCTTGAAAAGCAGCCGATAATTCGGGCGGTTGTAAACCACGGCGAGGTCAACCAAACGTCGTCCACGAAATATGAAATATCGTGCAAAATGATTACTTTTTGCCTGCCGTGTGGTTTGATTTCTTCTATTTTTCCGCGGACCATAATTGATTTGTTTGCGCACTGTTCGCTTATTCTTTTTAGAAAATAGCCAGGAGTTGCACTTACAAATGCGCTGAGCAGCAAGCAAAAATAGAGCGTTGTTATGGCCGAAAATACAGAGCCCCGTTTATGAGCCAAAAAAACAAGAGGAATGCTTGCAATAAGAATACATAAAATCATGCTCGGGCTTGAAATTAATGAAAGCGGTTGCCACAGAATGCCTACGATAGACCCTATCAACGCTGGGAAAAGTGGAACGGGGAGTCTTTTTTTTAGGTACATTTTTTATCTAGAGCTGTTTTATGAATTTCAATGAGTGAGCCGTCGTACATTTCTAAAATAACAAAATCACCCTCTTTTTTTGAAATATACCCAACAATTCCGCTTGTTGTGATGATTCTTTCGCCAAGAGCAAAATCGTTCTGCTGTGAAGAAATTTGGCTGTTTTTGTCTTTTATTAAAAGCGTGTATGAAATTGCAAGGGCAATAAACGGTGTTACCGTAACGAAAAAAGAAATTATGGAGTCGACCATTGGTTTTGATAAGGCTACAATTTTTATTCAAAATTACAGCTTATCTCTGGCCTTCTTGGCTAACAAATTTGTTTAAAAAAGACGCAGTTTTTTGATTTTTAGGATTGATCTCTTCTTTTGGCGGGAGATCATCTTCTGGTTTGTTTTGATAGTGATCAGCTTTTTTGTAGTTCATCGCCGAAGGAATTGAGCGGCGCTCTGTAAAGTTGTCGATCCATGAGAATCGATTTGATTTTACATCGTCAAGCGCAGAAGAAATGGTTGATTTGCGAGGTTTGAAGAAAAAGTGTTGAACAGGATCAGAGCTCTTTCCATATGACTGGAAGTTAAAGATTTGTCGCTTTGCATAATCGATTTTAAATTCAGTGTATGGATCTGGTTTTTCGGTAGACTCTGGCTTGACCAGACTTGGCCTAATAAAAATATACAAATTCTTTTTGTCGCTTGTTTTCTTTTTTGATTTAAATAAATTGCCGATAAGAGGAATGCTTGCAAATGGCTCAAATCCGTAGATCGTGTCTGTTTGTTTTGATCGTGTAAGACCGCCAAGAATCAGAACTTCGCCTTCCGCCATTGCGGCACGAGTCTCGATACTTCGAGTTGTTTTGTTGTTTCCAACTTGAATTTCGTTGCTTGTGGTAGAGCCTTCAAAGTCTTCAAAATTAATTTTGATATCAAGATCGACAATCCCTTTTGAGTTTATGCTTGGCGTAATGTTAATTGAGTTAAGAGCTTTATTTTCTTCTTGTTCCCGCAGGCCTTGAACGTTTTTAAATGCACCAATCACATTTTGTGTTTTTCCCGCAGAAAAAGTAGCTTTTTTTCGGTTTCCCACAACGGTAAATGGTTGAGTAATAATATTTGCGTTTGTTTCGCTCATCATTGCGCGCAACACTGCCCATAAGTTATTGCTCGGTCCAATTGATAGCACCGCGCCAGTAGTTGCAGATGATGTTCCGGCTTCAAGCATCGAAGCCCCTGCAGATGGTTTTGGGGTTGTTTCTGTAAGCGTTGCAGTTCCATATGAAAGAGTGTTATCAAGAAACTTGCTTAAATTTTTCTGCCGAAATTGCATCCCTAGCTGTCGACCGGCGTTTGAAGATACGTCGATTACCAGGACCTCAAGAGCGATTTGTCGTTGAGGTCGATCAAGCTTGTCGATTAGCTTGTTTATTCTCATCCAGTCTTCTTTTCCGCACGTTACAATGAGCCTGTTTCCACTGCCGTACAAACCGCCTGACTGTGATGGTGTTTCTGCAACAATATTTACGTCTTCAAAAAATTTATTATTGGCCAGATCCTCTTTTGAAATGCCTTGTGGGGGTTTTATAATATTTGTGATGAGTTTTTGCATTTGCTCTGCGGGAAGGAATCGAATATCGCGAATATGAACGCGTGTTTCTGCAATCGGCTCTACATCTAAAAATGTATTAATAAAATCTTTTATCCGCAGAATGTCTTTTTCTTGGCCAATTAAAATTAAGGTATTTCTGACCGGGTCAGGCATAATTTTTACGTTTGGAGAAAAGTAATTAACCTCTGTTTTGTTAAGCGACAAAAATTTAATCGCGTTGTCTGCTTTGTTTTTTGGTCCAAGTAGTTGATCGTTAAATAACTTTGCGATAGCAATTGCACTTTCGTAGTTAAGTTTTATGATTTGAATCGCTTGTCGTAAGCCTGTTTGATCGAGCTCTTCGATAATTTGCATAGCAGCTTTAATATTTAAAGATTTTTCTTTCATGAATAAGACGTCTAAGTCTCTATTTATTTCAACAGCACTTCTGTCGGCAAACATTGTATTTAAAATACTTTGTGCATTCTCTGCTTTAATATTACGTAAAAAATAAACGTATCGAAGAACCTGATCGGTTTCGGGTAAATCTTTTGGGGTCGTTCCGGTTGCCGAAGAATAAATAGTAAGAGGTTCTCGGCCATTTTCTTTTGAGTTTACGATGCGATAAATGTTTCCAACCTTGTTCATCGTAAAGCCATTAATTTCTAGCAGTGTTGGCAACATATCCCATGCTTGAGCAACGGTAAGAGGTTTGTAGTTGTACAATGAAATGGTGGCATTCCCCAAATCTTTGTGAGGAATAATGTTAATATTTTTTCGTTCGGCTAAAAAATTAACAATCGCAGCAACAGATGTTTTTTCAAAATTGAGTGAAAGTATTTCATTATCAATGCTACTTGCATCTTCTGGCGACAGCTCTTTGGCTACTTCTTTTTTTTGCTCAGTGGTTTTTTCTTGCTTTTCAGCAAGCGGCGATTCTTGGTTGGCAACTATCAACTCTGTATTTGGTGTGATTGCAACAAGCGGCGGAAGTTGTGGTAATTCTGAAGCGTTAAGAGCACCCCAGGTTCCCAAAAGTATAATTGAGTAGAAAAAAAGATACGTCATTTGTTGTTTGATCATTCTTCAATCGTCCTTTTAAAACGTTTTGCGGCTACAGTAAGTTTTATTGCTAAAGTTTTGTCATTTTTTTCGATGGATAACTCTTTTAACGTTAAGAGCTCATCTTTTTCAATAGCATCGATATATTGAACGATGTCTTTCATTTTAATGTTTTTTATTTGAGCGTGAAGCGATTCTTCTTCAAATCGGTCATTTCCATTAATTTCTTTTATTTCTGCGGTGTCTGACCATCCTGGCTCGGGGGTCATTTTTGTTGCTTGGCAAAAGCGTTCAAAGTAGCTTTTAAGTCCAGTAAAATCCTTTTTTTTAGTTAGTGTTTCTGCAAGATTATCTTCTTCTTGAATGACTGCATTGTATTCGCTGATGAGAAGATCTGCTTTTCCGGTTAATTCACGCGCAATTCGAATATTTCTGGCAAGGTTTCTACTTGTTGTTGTTATGTACCAAAAAGAGAACCCCAGCAGAAGGGTCAAAAAAAGAGTAAGCCCTAATAAGTATTTTCGAATAAGATCTGCCGGCGTTGTTGTAATAAATTTTGCTATCAATTTTATCATGATTCTTCTTCTTTTGAGTCGCGCATTTTAAATCGTGCGGTAAACTTTACGCCATGAGCATCGTCAGAATAACTATTTTCGGTATCTTTTGTGAGCATAATCCCTTTTGAGCTATTTAAATGTTTTTCAAATACTCCAAAATCGCTGTAATGCGCATCTGTTTTTGATTTAAATATTCCATCAAGAGCTGCACGAGGGGATTTGTCATCTTCGCTCAGTGTAAAAGATATTGCTGAAACATTTAAATTAAAGGCGCGCTGATCAATAAGCTGTGTAAGTTCGTATAAAAATTCGAGTGCGCGAAGATTTTTCCCACCAAACATATTTATTTCTTGTTCTTTTACAAAGTCTTCAATTGTTGAAATTGCTCGTTTGAGTGTTGGTTTACGCATATCTGCAAATTGTACGGGAAATTTTTCTGAAAGTTTTTTTAGTTGATTCTTTTCAATTGCCTCAAGGGTTTGTTCGAGTTGAGAAATTTGTTGATATCCAAAAAAACTTAATGAACTTGCGCTCAAAAAAATGAGAAGTAAAAACATATAAATATTGTGAGAGATTGTTCTTGCTGTCGTTTCTTCTACTGCTTCTGTGGTTAAAGAAATTTTGTTTTCTGTTTTTACGAGCAATACGCTTCCAAGCGCTGCAGCGTATACCGAAGAGTCGAAGGAATCGGTTGATGATCCTTCAAGAGTAATTTCCTTTGAAAAACATGCCTCGTGCGAAAAAACTTCAACAGCTCTGGTTGTTTTTGCAGAGAGATTTTTTAGCAGTTGTTCGGTGTCTTCTGGTGGTTGCATAAAAAAGAGAGATTGTTCGAGTTGATCTTGTGCGAATTTAAATCCAAGTGCATCAGCGCTAAATAAAATTTTATCGATCCATTCAGCATATTTTTCTGTATTAAGGGTTAGTTTATCGTCTTTTGAAAACAGATGTGATTTCCCAATTGTGATGTTTTTTACGGTTCTGAGGTATTCGCCTTGAGCAAAAATTAATTGCGTATAGTTTTCATGTGGATCCACGATTATTCGAAGTGTTATTTTTTCGTTTGCACGTGGTTGAGTTGCTGAAATAAGGGCAACAATTCCTTGAGCATCAACGGTTATTCCTGTTGGTGCTACATGAGCTAATTGATACGGAGAAAAAAGTTCATGCAAAACATTTTTTTTCAGCGTTGCGGTGATAATTTTATATGCACCATCGGTTGTTTGATCATTGATCGCAAAACCGGTGTGCCCTTCGATTGGGCTGAATGGTAAGTGTGGTTCAAGTTCTTCTTCTAAAATTAAAGCAATTTTTTCTCGATCGTTAAATGGCAGTTCAATTTCTTTAAAAATCGAGGTTGCAGATGATTCTGTAATAATTATTTGATCAAAAGAACCAAGTGACGAAATAATTTTTTGTAATTCGCTAGCGGCTGTTTCATCAGCAGAAGTGCCTTGCTCTTTGGTAAAATTAAATGGAACAATTGTGTTAGATTTAACCAGCATTTTGTTCGGAGAAACGATACACGATAGAGCAACAAAAAAACCATCTCTCATAGCCAGAGAAAGAACTTTTTGGCTCAAGAACAATTTTTGTTTGCTGTAGGTCGGCAAAAAGAGTGAAAGCACCATTTATCTAACACCTTTTATCTGGTTAACAACGGCATCGTTTTTTGCAATAGCGACTTCATTTTTTGGTTGATCATACGATGCAAGTAGTTTTTTTAGATTGTTTCTGTGGTTTGTTATTGGAGCAAGATGTTGTTCTTGTGTTTTATCACCAAAACTTAATGTTTGCTTGAGTTTTTCTCTGCGGTCTTGTTGTTGAGATATCAATTCTTGAATTTCGGCTGTTTTTATAGGAATTGCGTTGATGATTGTTCTTTCCGGAGCTTTTGCCAACGATTCTGGAAGAATTTGCGAGCTTGCAGGTGGTTCAATTAATTTTTTTATTGCTGAGCGTTGACTACTCAAAGACTCTGCTTGTGATGTTTGGCTGTCTGGGTTTGCAAGAAGTTCTTTTAGTCGAGATCGTTTTTCGCTTGAATATGTGGGAAATTGAATTTCTCTATCTAAGCTTTCTTTTGGCATAATAATATCGTTAGGAATTTTCGGTGCAGGATGTTCTGCCATTTCTGATGAAATTTCACTTAATATGGTTTTCTTTTTAGAAGGAGAAGAACTTTTTTTTCTCGAGAAAGCCTTTGTTGCCTCGGTTTTTGTTTCAACGTCTTTTTTTGATGATTTTTCTGCTTTTTCATTTGATTCAGTCATTCTTCTTACAACCAAATCATTCTCATATTCATCCTGAAAATCGAGTCGATTTTTATCTTTTATTCCGGGGTTGTAATATGGATCGTGAGCAAGGTCGACGGTTGATGGTTGGAATCGCGCAGAAGCAAAATCATCAACTTTATGAAAGTAGCTTTCTTTGTTTGGATTAAAGAATAAATCATGAATTGGGTCTTGCGTTACACTGGTAAGTACCGAGTCGGCAACGTCTTTACGAGCTCTGTGCAATTTCATTCGTGTATATGGATCGATTCCCTGACTTGAGCGTGGTTTTACAACGGTCGGACAGATAAAGAAGAATGTGTATACCTTAGAAACTTTTCGTGTTTTGTATTTTAATAACCATCCAAGAATTGGAATTGATGAAAGGATTGGCATCCCGTCGGTAAAGCCTTCAGTTATTTTGGTTTTTGCGTATCCTCCCAAGACAAGAACTTGTCCGTCTGCGCATGCAAGGGTGGTTTTGAGTGTTTTGTTGGTCGTATCTCCTCCGCCACTTCCAACAGTAAATTCATTTAAAGAGATATCGATACTTAGGTTAACAAGTCCATCAGAGTTGATTTGAGGTGTATACGTATACGATGTTGCGACAGGCTTTGTTTCATAAGAATTTGAGTTACCTGTTTGACCGCTATAAACAGCCGAGATGATTCGACGAGACTCCCCGACAGAGAATGTTGAGGAAACCCTGTTTGCAATAGTCATAAACGAATTATCAACAAGACTTGTGTTAAAATTTTGATTTACAATATTAAACAGTGCCCAAGCCCCTCCAGATACTTTGCTTATCGCAAAAGATGCACTGCCAAGGGTCAGGTTATTTAAAATACTGCTAAGGTCTCCTGCAAGGGTTTTACTCGATGTTTCACCGGCAGTCACAATTGGAGCCATCGCAGCTGCTTGCCAGCCAATATTAGAAAATGGCTGATCGCTTTTTGGCATTCTCATTTGTCCGCCAAGTTCTTTTCCATCTTGCAAATCAATATCGACCACAAGTGTTTCTATCACCACCTGTGGTTGAGGTGTATCAAGCTGTTTGATGGTTTGCTTAAGCATCTTCCAATCTTTTTTGTCGATACACGAAACAAGGAGTGAGTTGCTTTCTTTATCGACTTCAAAGCGCATTTTTTTGAAGTATTTTCCTCCCATCCGCACCCCACCAAATTTTTCTGTTCCCGAATCTGTCTGGCTGTTTACGATGTCATCCAAAAGCGTTTTCATGGTTTGTGCGTCACTGTATTCAAGTTGATAGCGGTGAATTGGAGAATCTACTTGAGGTTCTTCTCGTTCAATATATTTCGCGATAAATTCTTCAATCTTTTTAATTGATTTTTGGTTTCCCAAAAGAATCAGTGAGTTACTGCGGTCTTCAGCAATAATTTTTGTAGTTGCAGAAAAATATTCAGTACTTTCTTGGGTTTTTCCGAGTAGGCGCGCAACAATTGCATTATTGTTTCGATCTCCTGCGCTTTTGGTCATTTCTTCAAGCAGTTTTTTGACATCTGAAGCGTCATTTTTTTTCAGGGGAATAACAGCAACTTCTTCGCGCAGACCAGTATTATCAAGCTCGTTGATAATGGTCATTGCGGCTTTAATGTTGTGACATTTATCGGTAAGAACATATCCGTTAACATTGTCTTGGCGAACAATATCGCCACCGGGTCCAAGCATTCCTTTGAGTAGTCCTTCAACTTCACTTGCCTGAATGTTTCTTAAAAATGTTACAAATCTAATGCTTTGGTCAGAATCTGGCAGCGTGTGAGCGGGAACGTTAATGTATGCAGGCAGAGGCTCTGTTCGTTTTGCATCTTGCCGCAAAACGCGGTACGCATTTCCTGCTTTGTTGATAGTAAATCCAGCCATTTCAATAACGGTTAAAAAAACCTCCCAAACATCTTTTTTGCTTAAATCGGTGCGCATGTTAAGTGAAACTTTTACGCCCTGAGTATCTTTTGTCGGGATAACATTAATTTTGCTGAGTTGGGCGACAAAATTAATGAAATTTTCTAAATCGGCGTTTTCAAAATTTGGCCTGATAGCAAGTTCTTCTTTGTCTTCTTCTAGAATGTCAGAAATCGATGGTTCGTCTGGGCGGTCGCCAACATCGGATACATTTTCTGGCGGTGGGAGATTTGGATTGTATACAAAAATTTCTTTGGCCCCATGAGATTTTTTAGGAGATGAAGCCTTGCTGAGCAATTCTTCGATTTCTTCTTTGTGCGAAGAGTGTTTTTTTTCAGGCGCACAATACGTAGATGCTTGAAGCAAAAACGTTACAAGGATTATGAGTATTTTGGTTACATTTTTCACACGCATATCTCCCTGCTACCTAATTCGTGACGCATATGCTCGCGACTTAACATTGTCGGCAAGCTGCTTTCGCATTGATTCTATCATTTCATTGTACGCTTCGTCGGTCATCCGAGAATTATTTTTCTGTGGTTTGGTAAAATCTGTTTTTTTATCAGAATCTTTGGAGGATGATGGCATTTTCATACGATGTTTTTCAATTACTGTAAGATGTTTTTTCAATTCTTTTTTATCACGTAAAAGTGTGATGGTAAATTCTTTTGGATAATCTTTATTGGTGAATAACTCGTAAACACTCATTCTGTTTTTCATGTCATTGATAGGTTTTTCATGAATAGCTGTTAACACATCGCCTTCTTTGATTCCCAAAGATCCCGCAAAAGAATCTTGAGCTGTGTTGCAAATTTTAAATCCACTAATTTGATTGTTTTTGTAGATTGGACTTAGGTCAAATTCTTTGAGGAAATCGCCAACGGATTGGATTTTTGAGCAGAAAAGACTTTTGCTGATTTCGTATTTATTTTCACCTTTTTCAACGCCAAATTTTAGCGAATTTGAGTCAGGTTCGTCTTTTCCTCCGAGTGATTCAAGGGTTACGTTTTTGCGTAAGAAGAATGTTTCTTGTTGACCATTTGACCGCAAGATAACAATTCTTTCTTGTCCAATTTTAATGATTATCCCATCTTTGATTTTGTCTCCAACGTGGTACATCGCTTCTTTGTTTGTTTCGTCAGAAATCATAGCTACGCTTTTGTCGATTCGCTTTGGAGAGAAAATTATTCCGCTAATCGAAATGGATAGTGGTGGTGCTAACTTTACCAAATTGTTTTTTGGAGCTTGTGGTGGGGTTGGAGATGAAAATTGTGGAGCAGCTGGAATATCAAGTGTTTTAATGGCGGGTTCTGTGGGTTTTTCGAATAATCCAAAAATTTCTCGTGGACCATATAATTCGTCCAAAGAAACCTGAGGATTTGCTAAAGACTTTTTTTTCGCTGGAATCGTAGTACTGTCTCCACGAGGGACTGCTTGTTTAAATGAGAGCGAAAAAAAAAGCGTGAAGCACAGCATGCACAAGAGAAAAGAGTTTACTGCCCACAAGTGTTGGTTCATTATATCCGCCGATTATTTTTTATTGTTTGTACGAAAATAGTAGGTAAGTTTTTTTGGTGTCAAGATCATACTTACGGCGATTGCAATGTTGAAATGATTTTGTCAAGCATCATGTCAGAAGTCAAACTATCAGCTTCTGCTTCGTATGACATAATAATTCGATGCCTGAGTGTATCATGAACAAGAGCTTTTACATCTTCTGGGATAACAAAATGACGTTTTTTGATAAATGCTAAAGCTTGAGCTGCTTTTTGAAGCGCGATTGTTGCTCGAGGTGAAGCTCCAAACGCAATTGCTTGTTTTGCATCAACTCCAAAAGCCTCAGGGTTTCTGGTGGCATGCACAATCGAAATAATATAATCAGTGATTCGCTCATCAACAAAAATATCTTTGACGCATGCTTGAGCATCAAGAATGTCCTGGTGAGAAAGAACTTGCTGAACGGCGTGAGTTGAATTTTGCCTTGAGACAATTAATTTTTCTTCTTGTTGTGTTGGGTAGGTAAGGTGAAGCTTGAACATGAATCTGTCAACCTGAGCTTCAGGAAGGTGGTATGTTCCTTCTTGATCGATTGGGTTTTGTGTTGCAAGAACCAAAAATGGAGAATCAATTTTAAAGGTCTGTTCACCAATCGTAACTTGATGTTCTTGCATGGCTTCGAGCAAAGCAGATTGAACTTTTGCGGGAGATCGATTGATTTCATCGGCAAGAAGAATGTTGGTAAAAACAGGTCCTTTTTTTGTGATAAATTCGCCTGTCTTTTGGTTGTAAATAAGTGTTCCCAAAAGATCACTTGGAAGTAGATCTGGAGTGAATTGGATACGTGAAAATTGCAACCCTAAGGCAAGGCTTAAGGTTTTGACCATAGTTGTTTTTGCAAGACCAGGAACACCTTCAAGAAGAACGTGTCCATTGCACAGCAGGCCGATTAAAATACGTTCAATATTAAGGTCTTGTCCAACAACAACTTTTTGGATTTCAGTTTTGAGTGTTTGCCAGCGAGCGCCTTCTGATTTAATGCGCTCTACAATTTGTGGATTGATGCTCATCGTTTTGCGATCTCCCAGATTTATTATTTACAGGGCCACATTCTAGCAAAAAAATATCTGTTTGTTTCCATTTCTTTGTTTTTTTGCTATCTAATCGCGAAATTAATCGTCGCCTGGAGACATTTTGTGATATTGGTAATCCTTATTGGTTTTTTGTGTTTTAATGTTTTTTCGATAGATCAAGTTGTTTTTAATCATCGAGTTAGAAGTAGAGATACAGAGCATCAATCTTTTTTAATTAGGCAAAATGTACTTATTGTTGATCCTGAAAAAGATTTAGTAAGAGTGGCTGTTGAAAAACATACTCCAAGATTTGAAACATTTGATTTTCCATTTATACCGATAGGTTTTGCTTCTCCCGAGAAAGAATCTGTTTTTGTTCAGGATATCTACAGCTTACAAATTCAAGGCTGGGTTCAGTATAACGTTCCGTTTTTTCCGAGCGAATTTAAAGCATATTCATGTGCTTCGAGTAATTTTTGCACTGCTTGCAATACTTATTGCCTTTTGGGTGAACGTGCACTTGAAGCAACTTGTGGCTGGTTTCCCAGAGTGCTTTTTGGTGAGTCGAAATTACACGCGATTAATAGCCGCGAATGCGGTTGTGAAGATTGTGAGCGAGATTTTCTTGTAGCTGAAAGCTTTAGTTCTTTGAGTGTTGATTACGACGGAGACGAAGAGGATAGTTATTCTCCGTAGATTGATCGCTTGATGAGTTATTCTGTCAAGCGAGCAAGACCACTCTTTTTTGCTTTATTAAAGTTATACACAAAAAGAGCTATTCCAACTGCGGCATACAAAAGTCCTAGGAAGTATCCTTTTATTAAAAATGGAGTTGCATCTTGACCGTTTTGTAGTAATCCGCGCAAGCCCTGAAAGACTGGGGTCATCGGAAGAAAGCTGCTGATAGTTTTTCCCCATCCTGGAAGAACATCTATGGGAAAATATGCGCCACAAAAAGGCAGAAAAAACCATGTGAAAACAAATGCCAATTCAATACTTCTTTTCCCGAATAAAATTAAAAAACTCAGTGCTGTAAAACCGAGCCAAATGCACGATAAAAATAATGGTGGTGCAAAAACTATAAAATTATATGCAAGATCAGAAAATGATACGTCATAGAGTGTTACCGCAAATCCAATTCCTGCAATTGCCGTAATGGTGCACCCTATTGCAGTAAATATAATTGAAGCACAGATCCATTCTGCTAGTTGCAACGGAAGTGAAAAAAGATTTACTACATTACTTGACCATAGTTCTTCATTTAAAAAGGTGCATAAATAATTGCAGCCTCTGCTGCAAACTTGAAAGCAAAGCAGGCAAACGATAGCAATTAAGGAGTAGTTATTGAATTCACTCGCGTGTGACCGAGAGACCCACATGCCAAGATATCCAAACATAAGTACATCAAGAAGTGGCCAATATAAAAAAAAGAGTGGAATATTCGGATCGTGTTTCCATAGCCGAAGATGGCGCAGCGTAATTGCCCACACAGAAGAAAAAGAAATCATTTATTAATCCTTTTTGGTAAGTGACAAAAAATAATCTTCAAGCGAAGGCTTATCAATCGATATCGATGAGTAATTTGCACCAACGCTAGCGAGTTGACTTAGGAGTCGAGCGACTTGATGTTCGTCGATTGTGATTGAAATTTGAGCGCCCAAATTTGTGTGAATAATTCCTGAGTGTTTGAGTTGTTCTAGGGCCGCAGAAAGATTTTCTGTGATATGTAGGTGAACATGTGTTTGAGAAATTGTTTTAACAAGTTCTGCGGGAGAATTGTTGGCGATAATTTCTCCCTTTTTTAGAACCAAGATGCGTCCGCAAAGTTCAGCAACTTCGTCCATGTTGTGAGATGCTATAAGAAATGCTGATTGGGTGTTTTTTTTGTACTCAAGAATAAATTTGCGAACCTCGATTGCAATGTCCGGATCAAGTGACGCGGTAGGTTCATCGAGTAAAATAATTTCTGGGCGAGCGATGAATGCTTTTGAAAGCATAACTCGTGTTGACTGTCCAGCCGAAAGAGAGCCTGTTTCGGCGTCTCTCTTGTCCCAGATGTCAAATGATTTTAATAAGAGTTCTATTTGTTGCTTGCGAGTATTTGCCGAAAGACCATAAATTCGCCCCACAATATCAAGATTCTCATAAACCGAAAGTCTGTGCGGCAGTCGTTCATATCCGCTTGCGTATCCAATTTTTGCCAGACATTTTGTGCGGTTGAGAAAAAAATTGTCTGAAAAATAACTGATTTCTCCAGAGGTTGGCGTAAGTGTTCCCAGAAGCATTTGGATGGTGGTTGTTTTTCCTGCGCCGTTTGGGCCCAAAAAGCCTAGAACTTCGCCTTTATTGAGCTCAAAGGAGATGTTTTTTACTGCGTTAAATTCTTTTGTTGCGGTAAATGGCCAAAATCCAGAAACAAATGTTTTATTAAGGTTTTTTACAATAAGTGGGGTCATTTTCTATCTCACTGTTGGTGCTTGAGCTACGCCGCTTGAAATGAATACAAATCGGGCTTGGCTTTTCCCATCTACTTTGATTATTTCGTTAAACATTTTTTCGGGCCTACACCAAAGTCCAAATGGTTCATATAACGATTGGTATACAACAACTTCTTCACCTGTTTCTGAGTGTCTTGCGCATCCCAGTACCTGGTACAAGGCGCCTTTGTAATGTTTGTAAATTCCAAGTTTCATTGTAGGGTGCTTTTTTGGCGTTTTTTTGTAACACTGCAGTATATCAAAATCTATTCGAAAAAAGTGAAGTATGAAAAATCCTGTTATTGTTTGGTTTCGTCAAGACTTGCGCGTTCATGACAATTTAGCGTTGGTTAAGGCAGCAGAATACAAAAATATTATACCGATTTATATTTTTGATGGATCGATCAAAGATCCGCAAATGGGAAAAGCAAGTTGTTGGTGGCTTCATCATTCTTTACAAAAATTAAATGAAAAAGTAGACAGTAAATTGAGTGTCTACAAAGGCAATTCACTTCGCATCTTAAAACAGCTTGTTAAAAAGCATGGTGTTACAAAAATTTTTGCGGGAACTTGTTATGAGCCTGGCAGGATCGAGCAAGATGGGCAGATTCTTGCAGAGCTTGCTGCGGCTGGCGTTGAACTTGAATTTGTAAATAATAGTTTGTTGTGGGCGCCGCAAGATGTGTTAAAAGACGATGGATCCATGTATAAAGTCTTTACACCATTTTACAAAAATGCGATTACAAGCGCTCCGCTTCCAAGAAAGCCATTGTCAGTTCCATCATCTGATTTTGTTAAAGATTCAGATTCTTTAACAATTGATGAGCTTGAATTACTTGATGCAAAGCATCCGGTGAGTTATGCCAAATTTTGGCAGCCAGGTGAAGATGCTGCGCAAAAAAAACTGACTGCGTTTATTGATGCAGGGCTTCAAGAGTATTCATTAAACCGTGATTTTGCAGATAAAGATCAGACCTCTCATTTGTCGCCCCACTTGCACTTTGGTGAAATTTCTCCAAATGTTATTTGGCACACAATGCATAGTGCTGACGTGAAAAAAAAAGCATCACCCGAAGATCGTGAAAAGTTTATTGCAGAGTTGTGTTGGCGAGAATTTTCATACACCCTGCTTGTTGGGTTTCCTGAATTACCTAAGAAAAATTTTCAAAAAAAATTTGATGCATTTGCATGGAAGTCGGATGCAAAGTTATTGCATGCATGGCAGCAAGGACGAACAGGATTTCCGATGGTTGATGCGGGGATGAGACAGCTTTTGCAAACGGGATATATGCACAATCGTGTTCGTATGATTGTGGCATCGTTTTTAACAAAAAACTTAATGCAATTTTGGGGGCACGGCGCTGCGTGGTTTTGGGAACATCTGGTTGATGCAGATTTGGCAAATAATAGTGCTAGCTGGCAGTGGGTTGCAGGATCGGGCGTTGATGCGGCACCTTTTTTTAGAATTTTTAATCCGGTAACGCAGGGCGAGAAATTTGACACTCTTGGTGAATATGTTCGTAAGTACGTTCCAGAGCTCAAAAAAATGCCTCAAAAATTTTTATTTAATCCGTGGAAGGCAAGTGTGATTGATTTGCGAGGCACAGGAATTGTGATAGGACAAACGTATCCAATGCCGCTAGTTGACGTTGATGAATCAAGAAAGCGTGCACTTGCAGCGTACGAAAAATTGGGAAAAGATCGCTGATTAATTATTTGATCGATTGATTATAAAAAGGGGTGTGATTTGAAAATCACACCCCTTTTAGGTAAATTATTTTTTTCTAGGTTTTGGGGCTGCTTTTTTAGCTTTGGCCTTGGCTTCTTTCTTTTGTGCTTCTTGGCCATTTCTTATTGAGTTTCGGATACTTGCAACTGCAGCCTGATAGTCTGCGTGCCCAACGCCTTTAGCGGGGGTAGCGTCGCCGGTTCTTTTTTTCTGAGCAGAGTCAAGCTGAAGTGAGTTTACTGCTCCTGTTTCACTATGTCTGGTGGCCATATTGGCAATACTTCCTTTTGTTTTATCTGTTAAAACCGCCTTACCAAAAAGTCCGAAACGTTTTCTTACTTCAAAACCACTTGTGTGAAAGCCCGCTTTTTTTTGCATGGCAATTTCTTGAGCAAGATCATCTTGCATTTTTCTTACCGCCGTAATGTCTTCAGGGCTTAGTTGGTTTTTTTTAGGAGCAAAACAATGTGATGCAATAACGGTGAGCAAAAAAGTGAAATATTTTAAAAATTTCATAGTTAATCTCCTTGATTAATAATTTGGAAAAAGGCGGGGTTGCCGCCTTTTTTAACAATAAGAATTTTTAAGTATTCTTATTTGTTCTTTACAGATTTTTTAGCTTTTTTGGTTGAATGCGTTTTTCCTGGTGCATCGTCGGTACATGCTGCACCCATTGCTCCGCCAATTGCTGCACCAGTACCAGCTCCGATTGCAGCGCCAGCAACTGTGTTAGACGTTGTTGTTACCGCAGTTGTTGCTGCAGTGGTTGTGGTTGATGAGCCGATTGCAGCTCCGATGCCACCGCCAAGGATTGCGCCAACCGCCATTCCACCTACAACGTTTTTAGATTTATTTGAGCCACATCCGCCGAATCCGGCAAGAAGTGTTAAAACAAGTGAAAAAACAGCAATTTTACAAAATAAAAAGATGTTTTTGTTTTCCATATCAACCTTCTCCTGGTTTTTTGTTTTCACGACGTTGTTTTTGTCGTGCTTACATTTCTAGTATTTCAAACTTGTCATTCAGGTTGAAATACTTTTGTGAAAAACCTTAAAGTGACAGGTTTTTTGTCAGAGTGGTTTGTGGTTTTTGAATTCTGCTTGGCGTATTTTTGTTGTTATAATTATTCAATTATGGCGATAAGGCTTTTCTTGCACCATCCCGATTGGGATTTGTATTGTATTTTTGCATAATCGCCGGCAACTTTCTCTACAGAAATTATTGATGGGCGCGGGATTGTAAATACCTGGGGAAAGGTTTCATTTGGTCCCGAGTGAAGCGGCGTTGTAGATGAAAGTGAAACAGCTTTGATTGGGTTTTTTAGAAAAATTCTAACGGCTGATATTCCAAAAACAAATAAAATCAAAAAGAGAAGCCTCTTTTTGATTTTAACTTTAAAGTTTTGTTTTCTTGCGACTAAATACCCTGAATAAAAAAGAATTATTAATAAGATGAGTTGTGCTAAAAAGAGCGGAATGTCATTTAAAAAACTTAAAACAACTGCAAAAAAAAGAGTTGTGTGCGCGGATGGGTTTTCATCTGCTGGAGACTCTAGGGCAACGCGTTGCTTAACTATTGAAAAACGTTGAAATGCGGAGCTTTTTTTTTCTGCATGAGCAAGCGAAAAGAGTGCTGCGGGTATATTTTTTTTCAAGAGAGCTTTTTGTGCTCTCTTTTCCCAAAAAGAAAAATCTTTATTATTCAAATCACTGAAAAGAGTCTTTTGTGAGTAGAAAAAGAGTATTGCTAAAAATAAGAGTTGTTTTTTTTGCATACGTTAAACCTCTTTTTTGATGGTTATTATTTAGCCAGGCATTTTGTGGTACTAATTAAAAAAATTGATGTTTATCGCATGATAGTGGTACCGTTTGGCATCAGTAAATAAAAATACATGGAAACTGGGTACATGAGTAAGGCCAATCTTTTTTTACTTTATTTTTTAGTAGTTTGCAATTTTGCGGTTTTAACAAAAATTCCATCTCGAGAACAAATTTTAAATCGACAACTTGAGGTAAGTTCGTCGTTTCATCAATTAATTACGCGAAGATTTAGTTTGGGCTGGGACGAGATTCCTTTGGCTGCTCAACGAGCTATTGCTCATGCAGTAGCATTCAAGTTAACGCATTCTCATTTTAGTTCGCAGTCGCGACCTTTTGACTTTAAAGTGATCGCAGAAAACCAACCAACATCAACAGCCGGACAAACCTGCTTGAGGCATGTTTTATCTCTGCTTCATAGAAAGTTTAAAAACGTGAGACTTTCTTCGGCAGACCGCCAAATGTATAATCTCTTTGATAACTTTGATCGCTTTAAGGGTTTGTATTATAGAAAAAATGGCGGATACGAAGCAGAGGCTGATCGTGATCGTTGTTTGGAAACAGTAAGAGAGCAAGCAGAAGGCTTTGTTGCTGGCAAGAAAGACGTGCAATTTTCTCGCGATTTGCAGAGCGCGATGACACTTATGACAAATCAGGCGCGCGTACTTCTTTCTGCGCAACGTTTTAGTGAGTTTGTTATTTTGATGCTTGGGTATCAATATTTATTTTCAATCTCAGAGCATGTGGTGACGACAGTTGCTCCGCATTTGATTTCTGCGATTAAGTCCTATGTATCTTCTCATCCGCAACAAGATATTTGGAGTTTCTATCGTTTAACAAAAAATGATGTTATGACAGCGGCTAAAGGAATTATGCATAGTATTAAAAAGCATGACGACCACAAAGCTCGCGAGAGCATCAACAAGCTTGAGCGTCATCTTCTTTCATATTGCGAAAAATGGGGACAAAAAGATCAGGGCGTTTCGCTTGAAATAATTCATGCGTATTTGAAGCAGTTTAATCAGCTTTATTCCCACAGGGAGAGTTCGCGGCTTTCGGTAGCATTGCGATTATTTGTGGCAGCTGGCTCGTTTGATTGGCAGCAACGAATGATGGAGCATGCATTGTTGTTTGTGTTTAAAAAGACAGCGCTTTCTTTCCCGGAGCTTCGTCGAGAATTGACTCGACATGCTGGAGCGCAGGGCCAGGTTGCAAAGTTTTTAGGTAATTTTAGTCGAATTGCATCCCAATAAAATTATTTTTTATAATTCATTATTGATTTGGTGCAATACTTTCTCGAGTTCTTGGCGAAGGGTTGAGATATTTGTTATTGGAGTCTGAGAGCCGAACGCCCCACCTGCAAGCTTTTCAAGCGTAGCCATGAAAATGGCGATAATTTGTTTGCTACATTTCTTGTTGTTTAATGCCGCTTCGATTTCTTCGAATGTTGGGTTTTCTAGTTGATCGTTAAACAGCTTGAGCTTGCAAAAACTAAACGCAATACGAAAGAGATCCGCAGCGTTTTTTGTTGCAGATGCATGTATCTCTTTAAGTGCTATAGCAAGGGCTTTTGAGGGGTTTCTCTTGTGCCATAAGATCCAACGATAAATAGCAAAATATCCTATGCCAAATAAAAAACTGAGAAGTCCGAGAACAAAAAGAGTTAATCCAGAAAAAATATCTGATTTTTTTTCATATTTTCGATTTTGCTCAGAAGAAAGCCACTCTTCGTCTGATTCATTCATTAAAGATTCTTTATCTTCAGAAGATGAGTTTTCGGTTTTTGTATCAGGTGTCAATTTTTCTTGAGCAGTTTCTTCTTCATCACCATCAACACTAATGGTCAGTTGATTGGAAGAGATGCTAGAAAAAGATTCTGTTTTTGGATCAAAAAAATAAAATTCTTGAGATGGAATTTTAATCACCCCTGGTTTGATTGGTTGTATCACATAGGTAAACTTTTTTTCAAACTCTCCGTTTGCGCTGAGTGAAACTTTACTTTCTGATGTTCCGGGAAATGATCGTACGTGTCTTGGGAGCTTGAGTCGTGGAATTTCAATTGCATCAAAGTTCCCATTTCCCCGCACTTTAAGGCATAGGTTAATTGGTGTGCGTAAATCGACCATGTTTTTATCGACAGAAAGTGTTAATTGGGAAAATGATCCAATCGCATCGTGGCTTCTTTTTCCTTGGGGTGTGTCTTTGATTGTTACTGAAAGTCCGTTTGAGTGAGTGTTGGCATGCATGATGCTTTTGGTTGGGCCAAAAAAGTTAAAGTTGATGTTGTTGAAAGGAAAGTCATCTTCTATTTGGGAATACGCAACAGTCACGGGTTTAATTTTTTTTGTTCCTGCCCATGGTGTTGAGAGGAAAAATTTTTTCTGAAAAACTTTTACGGGGCGATTTTCGATTTGGATGGTTGATGATTCAGTGTCAGATTCTTTGACAGTAAATGAATCAAATTGTGGAGTGATATGATTTATTTCTACGTTGTCGTTCCATACGTAAACTTGGAGTGTTACTGGAATTATTTCACCAACAAAAAAAGTGTCTTTTTCAAGCACTAATCGAGCTTGGCAGGCAACGCCTGCCTTGTACTCTTTTTGAAAAGCAGCATCCGCTTCTTCGAGTGTTCGCTGACGAACCTTGATAACACAAGACTCAGATTTTCCTGTACTTGTTGAGATTGGTCCAATTTCAAATTCCCCCTCATCTCCACCTATCGCCTGAAACTCAAAAGAATTGGTTAAAGAAGTTTTGCCATTGATGTTCATAGAGCGACCAGACTTTCTTACAAATACATTTCTAAATTGATCCAGTCCAGGGATTTCGGGGATCTCGTTTATGGGGTTTTTTCCAGAAGAGATAACCAAAATGTTAAAAATCTGGCCGGGATCGATCTCGTAAATAAATTTGCCAGAGTTGTCTTTGTAGCTTGAGCGCGAGCCTGTAATTGAAATTGTAAGGCTATTTTGACCCTGCTGAGATTGAATGATGTTTGGAATAAGTCCACAGAGTAGAAAAAAAAGAAATGAATTGAAAAATTGTTTTTTGATCATTTGAGTATCCTTTACCAATTATTTTTTGATCTATCTTGTTGCGCGCCGCTGAGGGCTGTTCGTTTAGCAAAGCGTTCTTTCTGAAGTTCGTCTTCGTGTTTTGAAAATTTTTGTAAAAGCATGCGGGCAGCTTTTTCTGACGAAGTTTCATCAGCTTTTTGTTCATGCCAATAACCATATTGTTCTTCGCTTTCTTCTTGAGCAGAAGATTCGTTTTCGTTTATTGCACCTGCTTCTTCTTGAGCTGCTTGTTGTTCGAAGGCGGGGTTAGAATTATTTGATTGATCGAGAGATTTGCTTTTTTGACCGGATGCAGATGTTGAGGGTTTGGTTTTTTCAGTTTGGGACTCTGTCTGTTCTTCTTTCAAATTATCTGCAGATTCATCTTCGGCCGATTGGGTGTTTTCTGAGGTAGCTTTTTCTTGCGTTGTTTCGTTTTGATTTTGATTTAAAGATTCATCTGAATCCATAGCTTCTTCTTGTCCAAGATTTTTTTTAACATCATCTGCATGGCTTTCGGAGTCTTTTTGGTTAGCATCGGCTTGCTCGTTTGATTGCTCTTCTTTTTGTTCATTCAAAGAGCTGTCTGTTTGTTGTTCATCATCGCCAGAATCTTTGCCGGGATTATCTTGATGCGGTTTTTTTTCTTTTGGTTCTGGCTGCTGTGGCTCATCAGAATGGTTTTCTTCTTCTTGTTTATCTGCAGAGTTTTGTTTGTCTGCAGGGTTGTTTTCGCCAGATTCTTTTTCTTTTTCACGAGTATCATTTTGATTATTGGAGTCTTTTTGTGGGGATGAATTGTTTGGTTTTTTTGATTGATTGTTGCAGGACTGGTTGTTTGGCGTATCGTCGGATTTTTCTTCTTGATCAGATGTTTGGTCATTTTCTTTCTGATCGCTTGAATCAGATTTGTTGTTTGGATCTTTTTGTTGATCTTGATTGCTTTCGTTGTTTTTTTGATTTTGATCTTGTGGCTGCTTATCGTTTTTGTTGTTTTGTTTTTGATCGTTGTTTTGTTTTTTTTCTTTTTTAAGTTGTTCTTGTCGTTCGATAACAAGATTTTTAAAATCGATAAGTTCCTGCTTGAGGGTTGAAAGTTGGGTTGCTGGATCAAACTCTGGGTCGACAAGTTCGTATCGAGCAACAGCTTTATCAAGTCCTGCAAGTTGTGTTTCCAGGATATCATCTGGAATTACTTTTTCTTGCCATTGTAGGCTTTCAAGTGTTGTGGAAGCATTTTTGGCAAAAATAGATCCTGAATTTGTAGCTGATCGAGAAAATAGATCTTTTCCAGCTTCAATTTTTGCTTCAATCACTCGGTCGAATGATGCTTGCGCAAGGGAATTATTACCTTTTTTGTGAGCAAGAACCCCAAGATTGTAATTGATGAGAGGATCGAATGGATTTTCTAGTTGTTGTTGGATGAGTTGTTGGTATGTATCTGGTTGAGCTGCTTTTGATTTGCCAAAAGGCCACCAAGAAAATGCGGAGCATGGGAGGGCGCAAAAAATATAGGTGAGTATAAAAAAAAGGTATTTCATATCATCCCTGTTAAATTAATGAGTGGAGTGCGTAAAAAAACGCAGCAGCTGAGATAAAAAACGGATATCGTTCTTCGTGTAGTGATACTTTTTTATCATCAAACCGTTTTTTCTCGAGCTTTTGAATATATTCTACAACCGAGTCAATGTCTTGATCATCAAGAGTTGAGGCAACACAGTGTCCAGATATTTTTTGCGTTATTTCCTGTAACCGTTTTATGTTGAGCTTTGAAAGCGCAAGATCTCCTGTGGCTGTTTTTTCGTATCCGATAATTGCTCCAGTACGATCTTTTTTAGGAATTGGCGCTCCTTCTTCGGTCCCAACTCCAAGAGCTATGATTTGAATGTTTTTTGATTTTATTATTTCACTCGCCTCAGAAAGGTGTGATGAAAAATCTTCGCCATCGGTGATAAGTAAAATAATTTTAGTTCCACTGTTTTCGTCTGATTCAAAGAGCTTTGCGCTTTTTAAGAGCGCTTTGTCGATCGCGGTTGTTCCAGATGCGATCATTTCCGAATCTACTTGATCAAGGTATGACATAAATGCATCATAATCGATTGTCAGAGGCGACTGGGTGAATGCAGATCCCGAGAAGAGTACAAGCCCCATTCGTTCGCAGTGCAATCGAGAGAGTAGGACTTTCAGTTTTAATTTGGCGGCTTCTAGTCTGGTTGGCAGAACATCGCTTCCTTGCATGCTGCGAGAAATATCAAGGGCTACAACAACGTCTCTTCCCTCTCTCTGAACAATATTTTCGGATTTTCCCCACTGAGGGCGAATAAAGCTGATTAAAAACAAAAGAAGAAAGCAGGTAATTGTTGCAAACCGTGCGGTGCGATGAAAAGATGAAAGTCCGGTAAAAAGAAAATTTCGGGTGTCTTTTTTTGAGACCGATTCGATCCATTTACTACATCGCTTGAACTGTAAAAAATAAAAAAGAAGTATGCAAAATCCAGTAATCAAAATAAACGGTAAATAGGTTGGTGCTCCAAAAGTAATCGTGTTAGCGCTGAACATCAAATTGGCATCCTCCACAATAAAATTTTGAGAACAAATTCAATAACAAAAAGCAAGAGAGCGGGAATGGCAAACCACAAAAACAATTCATCTTTGCGTGCGTACAGGGTTGTTTCGTAATTAGTTTTTTCAAGTTCATCAATTTTTTTATAAATGGTTTCAAGTTCGCTGGTTTTTTTTGCTTCAAAGCATGAACCACCAGTCTTATCGGCAATTTTTTTGAGGGTTCTCATGTCGGGCTGAAAGTCTCCGGCAGCGCGAACAATTCTGCCATCTGGCAATTTAGTATATGCCTCAGATGAGCTTCCAATACCGATTGTATGTACTTTTATTTTAAAAATATTTGCAATTTCAATCGCTTGGTTAAGATCAAATGGGTCGGTAGGAGCAGATGCTCCATCGGTGATAAGGACGATAACTTTACTTTTAGCTTTTGAATTTCTGAGTCTGTTGATCGCTGTTGCAAGGCCCGATCCAATAAAAGTGTTTGTGTCATCAATTACTCGGCCAATAAGAAGTTCACTGGTAAGTTCGGTAAGTAACTTTTTGTCTAGGGTGAGTGGGCAGAGAGACAATGCGTCAGCAGCAAAGATGACTAAGCCAATGGCGTCGTTTTCTCGACGATTGATAAAAGAGCAGGCTTCTTTTTTTGCTATTTCAATTCGTGAGCGCGGGTCGCGAGGGTCATCGATAGCGATCATCGATCGGGAAACGTCTAACGCAAGAATGATGTCGATACCATCTACTTTTACTCGAGATTTTTCATCTATTTTTTGTGGACGAGCTGCAAGTAGTACAAGTGTTGCAAAAAATAACGAGCGAACAATAAGCAATTTTGTTGCTGCAGGAAGTTGCTGAGTGTGAGGGGCCAGAGTTGAGGGCTGAGAGTAGCGATATACGATGGCAAATTTGCGAAGGTGTGCAAAAAATAACCATGCAATTAATGATAAAAAGCCGATCGCCAATACCCACGGATAGGCAAATGTAATCATCGAAAACCTTGATTAATTCTACTCTGCAAATTTAAGGCATAGTCTAAACAGATCTTGAAAATCAAACAAGTTCCTATCGTTAAATCATTTTGCCCGAGCGTTATTATTTTTTAAAAAGTAATAACATCGTGTAAAAAAGCTTTGGATAAATGAGGGCCTTTTTAAGGTTGCTGTATTTCGATTATAAGCATATCTGCTTGGTGTAAAGCGCGATGAATTATTTTAGGGAGGGTTGTTTTTGAGTTAAATCACTTATTTCGCAAGTTAATTTAACTCAAAATTTAAAGCTTTTAAATAAGCGTTGCGCCAAGATCAAAAAATTTATTTATTTGTTTTAGGTTATCAGAATATAGGTCAGAGCATAAATCCGTTTCGATTTCACCCCAGAGTCGTGAATCAATTTTTCCATAAAGCGAGTCAGCGGTCCCAAGCTTTATGCCACTCTTGTCTTTGAATCTTGGATCGCAGGCTGTTGTGTTATCGTTGATGATTAAAATTCTGTTTCCCGTTTTGATAGATTGGGTTGGGTTTCTGCTATAATTTGTTCCATATCCAGTTCCGGTAGCAAGGCTTTCACGGCTTCTGGTTTCATTGTGGCTAATCTCGCAATTATCCGTTAGAAATTGTAGCAGTTTAGGATGCGTTAGCAGTTCTGTGATTGTGACGATTAAAATTCCTTGTTCATCTGCTGTTGCCATTCGAGTTGGGGCTTGGGGATATCTGTAGTTGTAACGATTTCTTCTTGGTGCTGCAGGTTCTTCTTTTTCGCCTACCCATCGCTTTCCACTGGTAAAAAAATCTTCAACGCCCGCAAGATCGGTCGTCCCCCAAAGATCTTGCGTGGTAAAAAGTTGTTTTTTTGATCCTTTTTCTTCAAAAAATTGCTTTATTATTTGCGCTGGAGTTGATCCAGGCATAGGGATAAACCTTTTTGCGAATTGAGCTCTGCACTTGCGGTAGAGCAAAAAGGTCTTGGCGCGAGCCATTCGTTTGTATTGGTTATTGGTGAACAAAAAAAGTCCAGACGCAAGCAAGGCAGGAACCAGAAACATTGTTTTTTTGCTTATCGGTGGTTGGGCCGTGGTGAATGTTTTTACAAACTCGACAATTTGGGTAGGAAGTAGTTGGTTGTTGTAATAAATAATGATCGAAAGACACGATGTGTGTGTTTTTGAGAAAATAAATTCTACACAAAAATTATCGGTTTGATTTTTTACATTTTTAAAAAAAATTGTTCCGGATCTGCGATTTTTAATTTGATCATGTAGTCGATCTGCAAGTCCAGAGCTTGATGAAGTAACCCTGATTTTTCCATCTTTGGGTGCCTTTGAGAATAAAATCGTTCTAACTGATCGTGGGAAATCGGACGTCTTTTTGTGCGTTATAATAATTTCAAGCTTTGATGGGTTGCTTAGGATGGGAGTTTCTTTCGCATCTTCTAGATCTTCTAGCTGCGTGGGAAACGATTTATTGAGAGTTGAAATTTCTTGTTCGGTTTCATCGCTTAGAGGTTCTACCACATTTGGATTTGCAAAAGAGCAAAGACTCACAAAAAGAATACACCATTTATTTATTTTCATGATTGTGCTTCCAATCCGAGCTCGAAAAACTTATTCATTGTTTGCAGCTCGGGCGAAATTGTCTGAGGAAGTTGCTCAAGATCGACTAGGATTTTTGATACTTGTCGGCCATCGATGAATCCTTCTCGGGAGCCTGTTCGCCAGAGCAAAGGATTGAACTCTTGGTCTTCACTTGTCTGGGTCATTGACCAGGCTGCAACTGTTGGTTTTTTTTCTGTATCCTCTTCTAGCATTGGCACAATTTTGTTCCATGAGTCATGTACCAAAAAGGCTTGCCGTTTAACAATTTCTTGTGATGCAATATCTATTGTTGGGATTATCCAGTCGTTGAGTAAGAGAAATCTTTTGAATCGAGATTCGCTATTTTTTAGGAGGAAGATATAAACCGCATTATTGTCCTTTTGTATCTCTGAGTAAGTAAGAATTAAAATCTCATCGGACGTTAGCCATTTTGTAAGTCCGGCAGTAAGGTCGATTGGTTGCGTGGCAAGGTTGGACAGCGTGACAAGCTTTTTTTTGCAGCCAGCTGCGAGCAGCTTTTCTTTTGCAAGAGTTGCGATATACGCGCTTGTAAGCGTTGAGCCTGGTTCGACTGGTATATCTTCAGTTGTTTTTGACTCTTCTTCGCCCCCGAGAATAGGAAGTGATTCGTCTGTGATGGTTTCTGTGGTGCTCGATACTGGTTGTCTACGACGAAGTGCTAAGACTTCTTGTTGCTGAGCGGTATGAGTTGCTTGAAGTTTTTTGTGATCGCGATCAAGAACTTCTAATTCTCTTTGTAGGTCCAAAAGTTCACGTTGTGCTGCGATAAGTCTTTCCTCTGCTAGTTGGCGAGCGGAATAAGCATTTTGTTTATCCGCTTCAAGGTTACTTGTTTTTTGAGCGGTCATTTCTGCTGCTCTTTTTGTAACCACGCTTTCAATTTTTTCGTCCATTGTGGACTCAAGGGCTTCTTTTTCGTCTTCAAGTCTAGCGACTTGCGCTTCAAGCGCGCTTATTTTTTCGGCAAGGGCGGCTTTTTTTTCCTTGTATTTTGAGCGCGCAACGGGTTTGCGCAGATCCCACCAATTAAGAAGAGGTTCTTTTGCAGCAAGTCCAATTATGCCCGTCGCCACAAGTCCCAAGAGGGAAAAAAGAGCGTTCCTTGAAGAGGTTTTTGGTTCAACAAAAAGAGAAAGAGCAAACTGCTCAATTTCTCGCGAGCAGTGCTTTTCGGTTCCGTAGATGCGAACGTCAGTGTATGGCGGGAGTTGAACTCCAAATGAGCGAGTTGGGTTTTGGGCATTGAATGTTACTTGCAAAACAACAGATTTACCCGAAATAGGATGTTTAAGTCTAAAAATAAAATTTTTACGCTCTTTTATTGCTTGCTGGATTTCACTTTTAGAGCCTAATTCTTGCAAGGTTGTTTTGTTAACGAGTTTTAGATCAATTTCATGGAAATTGCCTGTCGGCAGTTGTGTTGCGCAGGGGACGTAAAAAAGCTTTACTTCGGTTGACGGAATGAGGTGTTCAATCGTTTTTGTGGTAGAAGTTACTTCATCAGCGCTGTTGGCTGCTTGAATTGCAAAACATAGGTAAAAAATAACAAGAAAAGTCTTTTTTGACATAGTGTTCCGTTTTTTAATATAAAAAGTGTTCATTGTTGTTAAATTCTAACAAAAGAGATGCGCTTGAGACTTATCTTTTTTACGGACTAAAAAAGAGCCATTTTTTGAAAAATAAGTTTTTTAGTGGTTTCGGATTGAAAATAAAGGTGAAGAAAACCATAGGAATTAATAGTTTTTAGGTAAATGATTTTATGGTGGAGAGAGTGAGATTCGAACTCACGATACCCGTTAAGGTATGCCGGTTTTCAAGACCGGTGCTTTCAACCGCTCAGCCATCTCTCCAGCGGGATAAAATATAAAAAAAGTTATTGGTGCATTGTGGCGGAGAGAGAGGGATTCGAACCCTCGATTCAGGTTTCCCCAAATACTTACTTAGCAGGCAAGCGCTTTAGACCTCTCAGCCATCTCTCCAGGCTTTTTTATATTTTAATTATATCAATGATCATTTTTTGTGAGCATTTAAGCAAACATGGTGCGCCCAAGAGGGGTCGAACCTCTAACCGCCAGATTCGTAGTCTGGTACTCTATCCAATTGAGCTATGGGCGCTTTTTCCCCAAAGGGGTAACCAAATCAAATCGTACCTGTAAGTGGGCTGTCTGTCAATCGGGCTTTTGCATCAATTATTTCTTGCTGTGCGTAAAATTCGTTCTTCGAGCCTGCGCATTACCTTGTATTCATTGTCTTTGATGTGATCGTGACCCAAAAGATGTGCAATTCCGTGTGCTATTAAATATTCGATATTTTCCTCAAGTGTTTTTCCAAATACGGGGCCTGCGTTATCGATATACTCTACCGATAAAATGATATCGCCGAGTGCTTTGTCGTCGTCATAGATAACTTTAATTCGCTTTCCAGCCTTGAGGGTTGGGTGATGCGGAAACGAGAGCACGTCGGTTGGCTTGTCTTTATTGCGAAATTGTTTATTTAAGTTATGAATAGCTTTATTCGTTGTAAAAATGATGCTGATATCAAAATCTGGGTAATCAAGCTCATTGAGTATTTTTTGTACAAATGAGCGGTATTTTTCTTTGTCGATCGTGTATTTTTTGAGTCGAGATTGAACGTAAATCATAATTTTGAGGTTTAGAGTAAACAATATCTTTTAGAAGAAATCTAAAATAGTTTTTTTGCAAGTTTTTTCATCGACGAGTTGATTCAGGGGAGATTGTTTCTGATCCGGATGAAGAATCAGATCGGCTTGAATAGCTTGTCTGGCTTTCGTCTTGGTCATCAGAATCCTCATGCCCACTATACACAAGACTCATTAAAGATTCTTCTTCTGGACTATAGCTATCGCCCCAGGAAGACGGTGAAGTGCTTTGAGGGGAAATAAATAATGAATGCGATGGTAGCGGGGCGTGTGCGGCGGCTAAACATCCTGATATGATATCAAGTTCTTCTTTCATAGAGCTTATTTCTCGGCGGATCGCTTCTGCTACTTCAATATCATTTGCCAGTGTTAATCCAGATGAAAAAGCAATTTGTGTTGTTAGGATTTCTTTTAAAAAAATCAGAGCAATTTTTTCGCCATGATCGCTGGATGCTTTTTCGAGAAAAAAATTAAGATGTGTAAATATATGCTCAAGGGCAAGGTCGTCTTTGAGTGGTCTGATGAGCTCGGGGTCTAGTTGTTCGTCTTCATGCAGATAGTAATTCATGTACGAGAGCAAATTGTGGTATGAAAACGAAAGCCCTGAGGCGATGTTTTTATGTAAATCAATTGAATTAATCGTTGAAATTGATAAAAAGAGAAAAAAAAACAGTAAAGATTTTTTTGTGTTCATGGCAATCTCGTTTTTTATTTGAATTTTAAGTGCTTGCCGCAGAGCATAGCAAAGATGCTGAAAAAAGCGTGTTATTTTATGCATAAATAGCTGTTTTTTCTGAAAAGATGTTTATAGTAGCGCATTATTCCCTTGACGCGTGATTCTGGTGTGGTACTCTTTGAAATGTGCTGGCCGAAGTGGCGGAACAGGCAGACGCACGGGACTCAAAATCCCGCGATAGTGATATCGTATCGGTTCGACTCCGATCTTCGGCACCAATTCTTTTTTATTCTCCTCTTTCTTTTTTCTGAGGTTGATATGCAAAAAACTCTTTTTTCAAAAATAATTGATCGTGAAATTCCTGCTCAAATTGTGCATGAAGATTCTGATGTTATTGTCATCAAGGATATTAATCCGGTGGCTCCTATTCATTATTTGATTATTCCCAAAACAGTTGTTAAGGACATGAAGGACCCTGGGTTTGATGCTCGCATGGCAGCGATTATGGTAAAGACGGTTCAATATTTGGCGGCTCAACTTCCAGGGGACCAGGCATTTAATATTATTGCGAATAATGGTGTAGCTGCAGGCCAATCAGTGATGCATTTACATTGGCACTTTATCTCAGGAAGAAATATCCATGAAAATGGATTTTTAAGATAATTGCAGTGCTTTTAGCAAAGCGTAAGTAGCGGCGAATGTAGCAAGCTTTCTCGAAAGCTGCTGAATGCGGTCAGAGCTGGTTTTTGATTCTGAGCCAAGCTTATTTCTTGCTCCAAGATCGAATTGCTTTCTTTTAAAAACTGAACCTGACCCTGTCTTTTTTGAAGTTCTTTGAGAGCTGTTTTTGCGGCTGAATTGTAATGTTTGAGCCGAGCCAGGCTTTTTTGGTTGCGATCAGCAAGTCCGAGCTTTGTGTTTATTATTTCTGTTTCGATGTGGTTTGTTTGAGCTGACAGCCGTTTCATAAAATCGCTGATTACTGGGTCTTCTGAGGGAGATTTGGGCTTGTGTTTTGTGTAGTCTTGGTATTCTTCAAGCAGCGAAAGAAACGTTTGTTCGTGAAAATTTTCTGAACAAAGAGAATCTGCGTTTGATTTATGTGATGATTGATTTGATGCTTCTAAATTAGGAGTAATAAAGATACTTAGAATGAATAAATACAGTACTTTCATCCGGTGTTCCTCGCTTTTTTTGGGTAGCTATTTCATAACATGAAAGATCGCCATCCATTTGCTTACGTAACATTCTTGCGATAAATTCGTGTGTATTGGTTTTACCAAGCTGTAAAAGGATCGTTGATGAACAAAGTTTTTATGTTTTTAGTATCAACCTTCTTTGCTGTTCTTGCAAGTATTGTTTTGCTTTATATCTCGATCTCAAGTGGAATCGGTCCATGGATCTCGCCAGTTATAGTCCTTTCAACTGCAGCCCTTATGCGTCTTTTTGGGATATTTTCTGAAAACGTAGGGCAGAATTTGGCAGGGATTCAAGCGCTTGGGGCCTCGACCGGTTTGATTGCATCAGCGGTTGCGTTTACGTTTCCAGCATATTTTTTTATAGATTCAACGCATTTTACGACTATTCTTCAGGCAAGAACTTTTGTTGGCATTGGGCCAGTCGTCATATTTATTTTTACGTGGGGAATGGTTGGGTTACTCATTGGGCATTTTTTTGCGCAATCACTTTTGAAAGATTCAGCCCTTAAGGTTCCCGTTGCAGAGTTGGTAAAAACAACGATTAGCGCATCTCATGAAAAAGAAGAATTTTCTTTCTTGCTGCGGGGGGGGGTGCTTGGAGCAGCGTTGTGTTTGATAAGAAAACTTGCAAACATTCTTGCAAGTGCGCGAGTTGTACCAAGTATTGTGCAGGGGGGCGCAACTCTATTTTCAGGGCTTATTACGCCAACGATTTGGGCGGTTGGGTTTATCGCAGGCAAGACTATGGCGATTGGCTTGCTTGTAGGGATTTGCCTTAAATATTGCTTGTTTAAGCCGGTGCATTATTTTTATTTTGCTCATCAAGTTCACGCGATTTCTCTTGAGCAATATTTTGTTGCTGTGAGTAGCGGACTGGTTTTGACCGATTTGCTTTTTGGTGGTGGGCAATTTGTTGTAACTGCGATCAAAAAAATTAACAGTTTTTTGAGTTCAGAAAGAGAGCCCGCGGAGAGTGAAAATTTTTTATCGTTTATCAAAAAGATCAGCTGCACGGTTCGGGTCGAGTATTTTTTCCTAGCATCTCTTTTTGCAATAGCGGGTTTGTGGCCATATGGAATTAAAGACCCTTTTCTAATACTTTTTCTGTTTGGAGCAGTGCTTGTTGCGGTATATCAAATGACTTTGATGGCTGGACAAATTGGATTGGTACAGTTTGGGCGATTTGCAACATTTGTGATGTTGCCAGCGTTGGTTTTTTTTAGAGTTTCTGCGTTTCATGCCGTTTTGGTTTCTGCGGCTGTTTCTATTTCTGGAGCGGTTGCTGGCAGCATGCTTTTTCAGTATCGATTAGCAGATGAATTAAAAATGAAGCGATCGACAATGTACTGGATTCATGTTGCTGCGATTTGTTTGGCATCAATTTTTGTGGTTGCAGGATTTTTTATATTGTGTTCGCATTTGCAGCTTGGCTCGGCGGAGTTCTTTGGGTTTCGCGGATATGCTCGAGCTCTTCTCATAAAATCATTCGATTTTGATTTATTAAGCTTAGTTTTTGGCCTCATGGTTGGAATTGTTTTACGGTTTTGTAAAATGTCACCATCGATGGTTCTTGGTGGATTGTTGATGCCAAAAGAGCTTGTTTTTGCATTTTTATTTGGAGCGGGAATTAACCAAGTGCTTGGTAAAGATAAAAAATATATGCCGATCGCATCAGGGGTTTTTGCCGCCGAAGCTATTTGGATTTTTTTGAGTATTTTACATAGTTTTTGTTGAGATAATTTGGGTATTAAGTGATGAAGATAAAAAGAATGGTATTCTTTTTTGCGGTGGCTTGTGCTGCAGCTTGCGTGGTTCAGGTGTACAAAAAAAATGTAAATCCTGAAGGTCTGACGCAGGAATGCGCTGAGGTAGGTATGGGGGGCGGCGCTGAAAAGTCTTGTGAGCCTGAATCAGCTCAAGCGGTAAGTCTTGATATGGAAAAACTTATTCATGCGATTGTTGGAGAGTACCATAAAACCTTTTCTCCCCGTTATTATACTGTTGCAACAATCCACTTTAATGGGGTGCATGATGAACAGACGAGAGTTTGTAATCTTGTAGATAAGGCTGCGGTTGTTTGCGCGGTGAGTGATATAGCTGCTCTAGATGATGTTAGTAGTATTGATTCGAAATATGTACCGCGCTTTTTGAGCGCATTCCCAGAAGGCACTGCAGGATACAAAACTTTTTTTCTTATTATTTCAGAAGGCATACTTAAGGATAGGCGTTTTGTGGCAGCTTTTTCTGCTGTAGTTATGAGTTGTCGGGGTTTGCAATCACTGATTATTGTTCCAGAGAATTATCATAATCCTGTTGCTGAAGAAGTGTTGCTTGATTTGGCCAGTGATAATTTTTGCGATATTTATAGGAATTCTTTTTTTGTTGATCAGTATGCATTTCAAAATGGTTTGCCCGTGTTAATTCGGGATGGATTTAAAGGATTAGCACAACACACGAGAAAGATTTTTAACCTTGATTGTACGAGCGCAGTGTCAGCAGAAGAACGCTTTGCTCAGGCGTATTTCAATAAAGCATTGGCTCGCAGGGTAACTGGTGGATCTCAACAATATATCGCAGTTAAATTAGCAAAAACGTGTAACATGACAGTGTCTTGGAATGAAGTTGGGGAATATGAACAACCGGATTCAGGTTCTCAAAGGCAGCCGTCTTATTGTTGTTATGTAAGCAAAAATGGCAATATTTCGCGGTATAATTTGTATGAAGAACGCCATGCTTATTATGCTTCAGCCCCTGAAAATGAGATAGTTTGTTTTTTGGATTCACATTCCATGACCTTCAAGTTTAATCGAGACACACTATTAACGGGTGACTTTTCAAGTGAGCCTTCGACCTTTGAGGGCTTGGTTGCATTATGCAAAGAAGCTATTGAAAAAAAGCAAATGATCGATGGTGTTAAAAAATTCACAGACGAAGAAGAAAATCTTGCAGTTACCTACACCATGCAGCAGTTGTTTAAAGATTTAAAAGTAAAAGTTGGTCGTGAGTTTGCGGTTGTGCGGTGTGACGATAAAGAAAAAATTGCTGGAATTAAACCGCGTGGAGGCAAGCTAACTATTGTGGTGCTTACAAGTGGCGAATGGCAAACATTGGAAGAAGGACAGAAAATACATCGGTCGAGAGATACGTTAAGAGATTTTGATATTCCTTACTACAAAGACAGAACGTATAAAAATGCGAATCAAAAAATTATTGTTCTTGATCGAGAAGATTATTTGGAATACAACTTTTGGTCTCGCCCAGAAAAATATGCTGAATTTCCTACCTATCATGTTCGTGAGCGCATTTTTACGAAAGATATAAAAAGAGTCCCAAAAACCAAAGAAGCGTTTCTTGATGAGGTTATCAAAAGAGCTCGAAATACTGCTAAATATTTTTCTAAATAACTCTTATCGCCAATATTTTTGCACTGCATGTTGTTTGTCTCATGCCGGGTGATGTAATTTTTATTCAACATTTTATTGTTTTTGATCAATTTGATTCAGTCTGAATCAAATTGTAGAGCGTTTTTTCACAATAAAGGGTTTGTTTTTTAGGTTGTGCTTTGAGGCTTTAAATAACGTTTATTTGTTATATTTTTAGTATATTAGATCTGTTTTTAAGTAACTTGTAACCTCTATGAATAAATATATTTTGATCTTTTTTGTTTTCCTTTCACCTGTTTTTGGCAGCGATATTGTTCACGAGAACGATGTAAGCGAAGAAGCTGTGGTTTCTACTCATGCTGCACAGGGTCCATCAACCTATCTCAGAAAGACATTAGCTAATGGGCTTGAGTTTTATGGAGCATATCAGCTGTCTGGCGAAATTTGTCTTGTTGGGGTAGAGCAAGGAGCAGGTATACCAAACAGGGAGTCTTTTGGTGAGGAAAATACGGTTTTGACCGTAGATTTGTCATCCGAGCAGGACTTACAGGCTATTAATACTTATTTTTATTGGTTTTCAAAGCCATCCATAGCAACTGAAATAAGTGTGAATATTGCTACCGCAAAATCAGATGGTTTGGATAGATTAAAGAAATTGATTTTGCAGGCTTGGCAGGAAAAAAAATCTACTACTTTTTTTATTAAAACAGAATTGCAACTCATTAAAGTGTTTTTGGTCATAGAGCAGCACGAAAATAAATTCTTATCAGCTCGCTTGGTGATGGAATCTGAAAATCCGGAGTGTAATGAAGAAATTAAGTTTGTTTTACTTAGTATTCTTTTTAACCTCGGGCAAAAATCATCTTTAGGTATTGTTGGAATAACAAATCTGTTTATTTGCTTTGCGGGAATAATGATGACAATTGCTGGTAGCGAAGAGATATACAAACGATATTCAACTCAAGAAAGAAATGCATGGGGAAATTATGCGCGACTGTTTGCTTTTTTGGGTTTAAGTATTTTTGTTACACAAAGATTTGGCCGTTTGCTTTGGAAAGATTTTTCTACAGTACTTACTAAAAAGAACGCAGAAATAGCTTTGTTTAACAATTACTCGTTAGCTGATTTTAAAAAATAGCCGTAACTTAATAATCTTTTTATAAAGAATGTTTAATTTTTAGATTCATCGGGTTTACCTTAATTTTGTATTAATTAGAAGTTAAGAGACTTTTTATGATGATTAATTTTAAAAAAGCAGCGCAGCTTTTTGTCTGGATTTTTGTTTTATTAGCAATGAGTTTTGTTCTTGGAAAAATAACCAGGGGTGCTATTCCAGATTGGTACGAGCATATCAATCGATCGCCGTTGACTCCTCCCAATTATACGTTTGGTATTGTCTGGCCGATTTTATACATTTTGATTGCGCTTGGGGGTTGGATGATTTGGGATCTTGGGATTATTTTTGATTTAACCTTGGTAAAAAAATTGTATGTTTTTCAGTTAATTTTGAATTGGTCCTGGTCGCCATTGTTTTTTGCGTATAAATCAATTGGAGCGGCCCTCATTTGTTTGATTGCGCTTGTCTTTACGGTTTGTTTTTTGATTTATGAGCTGTATACAGATGAGCGAACAAAAAATATTTCTTTCTTATTCGCTCCATACGCTTTTTGGCTCTTTTTTGCAATGTACCTGAATTGGTTTATCTGGATGAATAACTGATCTTGAAATTTTTTTGGTCGTTAAATAGCGTTAAAAATGTTTTTTTGCATGATTTTTAAATAAAAAATACTTAAATAACAAATATGCTACACTTTAAATGTAATTTTGATGCAAAAAAGGTATTAATAAAGTGAAAAAAACAGTACTAGCTTTTTTATTGGTGATAGTTGGTGTTGTAACTTGGGTGGCTCATGTGTATCCGTCGAGCTCTCCTCAGGCTTCTGTGCAGGTAGCCCTTGATATTCAAAAACTTATGGATGCAGTAATAACTGAGCTTACCAAGTCTCATCCGGCCGCAAAAATTGCATCAATTTATTTTAATGGGGCGAACGATCCTCAGCAAAAATGGAATTACGAAAGTGGAGTTAATAGATTTGCATATTATGTTTGCGCGTTGAGTGATGTAAGTGCGCTAGACAACTTAGATGATGTTACGAGATATCATGGCGGCTATCATCCGCGCTTTTCTCGTGATTTACCATACAGAGAATGTGGAGCGAGGTTTATTTTTATTATTTCAGAGGGCGTGCTGAGAGATAAGCGCTTTGTTGCGGCTTTAAGGGCTCTTGACTTTGCAAGATGGAATTGTGAGCTTGCTCCATTAATCGTTATTGCAGATGATTACCTAAAGCCAATAGTAGAAGAAGATATAGTTGATTTATTGTCATGCCGTTATTTGAGAGGTGACTATTCAGTTGCTCAATATGCCCTGAAAGATAGTAAGCCGTTGTTGATTAGGGATAGGGTCTCATTATTAGCAGAGCACGAGAGAAAAACTTTTTCTCTTGATTCAGCAGACAATTCATCTTCAGAGCAGCTTTTTGCTCAAGCGTATTTTGATAATAAGTACCCAAATCTTTTGGGGTTTTTTGGATCACGCAAGCATTTCGCCTTAAAGTTGGCTGTGGCGTGTAACATGATTGTGGCCTGGGGAGAATTTCCCGTTAATAATTATGTAAACAGGCAAGGGGTTTGTGTGCAGCTTCAAATAGAAGCGGATTTTCCTCAAGATGAAATTATTTGTTTCTTGGATCCTTATGCGAACATAGAATTTTTATTAAATAAAAACCTAATTTCCACGTCTTCTTTATTCATGAAAAAAACATTTGATGAGTTGGTCGTTCATTGTAAAAAGACTGCCGATGACATTCGATGGAAGTATAACTTAGTATCTTGATAAATTCATTATGCGCTTATGGCTTTTGTAATTAATAATAAAATTGACCAGGTATTAATAGCTGGTCAATTTTGCTTGTGTCGCTAACAATTTTTATTCTTGAGAAACAAATGGGCAACCCAATTTGCAGCACTTTAATCCTGTTCTTGGTCCATAGACCAAGAACGGGGTATTGCATTGCGGGCATGGGGTGTTTCTAATTTCTCCAGAGAACGCAACGGTACATTTTGGATGCGAATTACAGCCCCAAAAGACACCATTTTTCCAGGTTTTTTTGCCAATTGAGTTGCCACAGCTTGGGCATGGATGCTCAAATACTTCTTGTTTAATGTAGGAGCATTTTGGATATCCTGGACAGGCGATAAATGGTCCATATCGTCCAATCCGCGTAACCATTCCGGTACCACATTTTGGACAGTTTTCATCAACTGTTGGCAGAGGTTCTTGTTCGATTAATGTAATTTTGCCTTGTTCGTCACGTTCAAATTTTGAAGTCGTACTGCATTCTGGAAAGCCGGTACATCCCAGGAACTGTTGTCCTTTTCCGAATCTAATCGCCATTTTTTTGCCACATTTTGGGCAATCGATATCGGTTATGACTGTTGTTTT
>Ga0194130_10001442_pt1 | contig 38378 bp, 37 predicted proteins | sample TA2KigsurfametaG_FD_160084 | JGI IMG/M metagenome (GOLD analysis project Ga0194130, IMG submission 160084) | Freshwater microbial communities from Lake Tanganyika, Tanzania - TA2015050 Kigoma 12 surface | ecosystem: Environmental > Aquatic > Freshwater > Lake | place: Tanzania: Lake Tanganyika...
GTAAACCAGATTGAAAAGGCCGGTTTGCTGAAAATGGACTTTCTTGGATTGAGCACCCTTACCATCATGAAAGATGCGGTGCGCCTCATTAAGGAAACAACCGGCGTGGATGTAGATCTTGAGAAAATTCCGCTGGATGATACCAAAACCTTCGAAATGTTTCAGCGGGGTGAAACGGGTGCCATCTTCCAGTTTGAAAGTCCTGGCATGCAGAAGTATATGCGCGTCCTGAAACCCACGCAGTTTGTTGATTTGATTGCAATGAACGCCCTGTATCGTCCGGGTCCGCTAAAATACATCCCTGATTTTATTGACCGTAAACACGGCCGAAAACCTGTGGAATATGATCTTCCTGAAATGGAAGATTATCTGAAGGAAACCTATGGGATTACAGTGTATCAGGAGCAGGTAATGCTGCTGAGCCAGAAACTGGCAGGTTTCAGCAAAGGCAAGGCCGATGAGCTGCGCAAAGCCATGGGTAAGAAAAACAAAACCATCATTGATCAGCTGAAGAGAGTTTTTATGGAAGGAGCGCTGGTCAAAGGCTATCCGCAGGATAAACTGGAAAAAATTTACAGCGACTGGGAAGAATTTGCGGCGTATGCTTTCAACAAATCGCACAGTACTTGCTATGCGGATATTGCCTACAAAACAGCCTACCTGAAGGCCAATTACCCTGCCCAGTTCATGGCAGCCGTGCTGAAAAGCAACATAGGCGATATTAAGAAGATTACCCAGTACATGGAGGAATGCAACCGTATCGGGGTGAAAGTGCTCGGACCGGATATCAATGAAAGCCGCACCCTGTTTGCCGTTACGCCACGCGGCGAGATTCGCTTTGGTCTGGGCGCACTGAAAAATGTGGGTGAGGGCGCTGTGGAAGAAATTCTGGCAGAAAGAGATGCCAATGGGCCATTTAGCAGTTTATTTGATCTCACCAGCCGTGTGCACCAGCGGGCACTCAACAAAAGAAGCCTGGAATCCATGGCAAAGGCGGGCGCCTTCGATTTTGATACAAGGTATCACCGGGCTCAGTATTTCAAAAATGATGATGATGGTAAAAACGGTATTGAGCTGGCACTGAAGTTCGGCCTCACCGTGCAAAGCAATAAATTATCAGGGCAGGGCAGCTTATTTGGTGGTGGAGAGGATAGTGCCGTGCCCCGCGAACCCAAACTGCCAAACGTGGAAAAAATGCCCCTGCTGGAAGAGTTGCGCGAAGAGGAAGATTTGGTGTGCATTTACCTTAGCAAGCATCCGCTTGATACGTTGCGGTTTGAATACGATATGATCAAAACCTGTGAGCTGAAGGAACTGGCTGAAATGCAGAACAGCACTACGAATAACAATTTTGTAGTGATGGGGATTGTTACCGCTACCCGCGAAACCATCAGCCAGAAAGGTGAACCCTACGGTCGTGTTACATTGATGGATTATTCCGGAAGCCATGAGTTTACCTTGTTCAACAAGGATTATCTAAAATTTAAACACCTGCTGAGCAAAGATTACATCCTGGTGCTGAAAGGAAGTTTTGAATATAGCCAGAAGAACCAAAAGACCTATACCCGCTATCACGAAATCGTGCTTTCCAGCGAAATTCAAAAGGATGCCCTGGTGAAAAGCGTGCAGGTGGATATGGAGTTGAATGAAATGCTGAAAGGTAAAGCCACGGCCGTGGAAACGGTAATGTTACAGTATCCCGGAAAATGTACACTATGGATACATCTGATGGATAATGAGGAAAGTATGGGTGTGAAAATGATTGCCAGCAAAGGATTTGAGTTTTGTGCGGAAACCATTCAGATTATGGAAGACATGGAAATCAGGTTTAATAAAAGGATGGATGAGCGCTGGCTGCCGGTCAGCCCACCGCCCCCCAGCAACCGCTTTTATTAAGATGTACGTCAGTGGGTTTACAATAGCGCGCAATGTGGTGAAAGCCGATTATCCCTTGCGGGAAGCGGTTTTTAGCATACTGGATCTGTGCGATGAATTTGTAATTGCCGTAGGCAACAGCGATGACGGCACGTTGGAATTTGTGCAATCCTTCAACTATCCCAAAATTAAAATCATTGAAACGGTTTGGGATGATAAACTGAGAACCGGCGGTCGGGTGCTTGCGGTGGAAACCGACAAAGCCAAAGCGGCAGTCAATCCCAAGGCAGACTGGTTGTTTTACATTCAGGCCGATGAATGTGTGCATGAAAAAGACCTGCCGGTAATAAGGGCGGCTATGGAAAAGCATCTTAATAACCATCAGGTAGAAGGCTTGCTGTTTGATTACCTCCATTTTTACGGCAGCTATGATTATGTGGGTGATTCCAGGCGCTGGTACAGACACGAAATTCGGGTTATACGAAACAGGTCTGATATATTCAGCTACCGAGATGCGCAGGGTTTTCGTAAGTTGCCCAATGATAAATTAACGGTGGCCTCCTGCGGCGCGAAAATGTACCATTATGGTTGGGTGAAACACCCGGATGCCCAGCAGCAGAAGCAGTTGCAGTTTCACCGCTTGTGGCATAATGATGAATACATGGAAAAGAAAGTGGCTGCCGCTGATACATTTGATTACAGCAACATAGATTCATTACAGAAATTTAATGGAACGCACCCTGCCGTGTTGCAGGATCGCATTGCCCGCATGAACTGGAGCTTCGATTTCGACATCAGCCGCAAAAAAATGGGGTTAAAAAGCCGCTTTCTCCACTGGATTGAGCAAAAAACCGGCTGGCGGGTGGGGGAGTATAGGAATTACCGCTTAAAGCAATTTTAGCAGGAAGTTTCCCCACATCAGTGCTGCGGTGGCTATAAAGCCCCACATGATGATTTTGGCGCCATGTTTAAACTTTAATTTTAAGTGCAGTGCGATAAAGACCAGCAACAGCACAAAAGGCATTCCCCCGGGATTGTAGTGCCAGGAGTCCAAAAAATTACCCCGGTACATGGAATACAGCGAGCGCTGCATTCCACATCCGGGGCAATCATTGCCTGTCAATTTTTTGGATGGACAGGTTAAGAAATAGCTGGGGAATGAGTCTTTACTCAAAAGCCACCTAGAGAAGCCATTGAAATCAAGCTACCAACAGCTATAAGATAGATGATGATAACAATGAAATACAAGCTGCTTAGAATGGTTCCGATGATGGCGCAAACACGTCCTGCTTTCAAATTATTGTAGCTGGAAACAGTGTAGGCACCGGGATTCATTTTGTAACGCTGTAAATCTTTGCCTGCCAGACTAAGGCCTATGATTCCAAGAATCAAACCAACCAAACCATAGCAAAAGCACATAACCAGCGACAAAATGCCTAAAACCAGCACAGCTGTGGAATTTGGGAGGGCCGCATTGCCTTGTTGGTTTCCGAAGTTGTTGTCAAGGGTGTTGTTTTCCATAGATTGGCAAATATAAATAATTGTAGGGTTTAGGAAATAAAAAAACCCGCATTAGACGGGTTTTCTTTTACATGATAGTTGTTTTTTAAACCATCCAATGTGTTGGAGTTCGTAACCTAGGTTTTGGGGTTAGGTCCATATTCATTGTCTCCGGCTTGGCTGTCTGTGCATGCCAGAATTAAGTTGTAGATAGGAATAAGAATAAACCATCCACTTTTACCCACATCATGCATTCTTCTGACTGCAACTGCCAGGCTGGGTAACAGCACTGCCAAACTGTAAAGAGTTCCAATTAATTCGAAACCGATGGCACCTCCAATAAATCCAAGTACAATTGAGATTAGGAAGTTGAATAGAACAAAATACCAATACTCGCTTCTTCTGGCACGGCCGTTGAAATTGGCGTAATTCTGTAGGACTTTGATGTAGTAATTCATAGTGTTGTTTTTTTAAGTTTGTGTTTGCAATTACTAAATATCAAACATAAATATAAGGGAAAAACATGGATAGTTATCCACAAAATGGAAATTAACCGTTTTTTAATAGAGTAAAATAACCAGCTGAATGCCTATTGATTTTTACAAATTCCCCCTGAAAATCTTCACAGCAATAGCCAGCAAAATCACCCCGAAGAATTTTCGTATAGTGAGCAGCCCCGCTTTGCTGATTTTCTTTTCCAGCCAGCCCGTGCTGTGCAAGGCCAGGTATATAAAAATGAGATTGGCCGCAATACCAATGCCAATAACCCATTCGTCATATACCGCTTTAAGTGAAAGAATAGTTGTTAAGGTTCCTGAGCCGGCTATGATGGGGAAGGCCACCGGTACTACACTCCCACTCGGTGCGTCAGGATCGTTTCTGAAAAAATCAATTCCCAGCACCATTTCCAGGCCCAGGATAAACATAACAATTGATCCTGCAAGGGCAAAGGACGCTTTGTCCAAGCCCAGAAATTGCAGAAAGTATTCTCCTGCCAACAGAAAACCAACCATCAAAACCGCACTGGCAAGTGTTACTTTTACCGGGTTAATTTGAACAGACTTTGAGCGAAGCGCAATGATTACCGGGATAGAGCCCAGCATATCAATTACGGCAAACAAGGTAAAAGATACAGTAAGGATTTCGCTCATTTTCATGATGCAAAGGTAGTTATATTAAAACGGGTATGGCCCCGTTTATGGAACTAACAAACGAATCTTATATTATCGCATATGCTTTAACTGGAAAGCATAAATCAATATGAAAATTCCAAAAAACAGAAAGCTGACTATAAACGTAGAACCGCTGGCTATGTTCCAGCCTGTAATGGCAAGTGATGCAAGAAGGGGAAGTATTTGCCCTGAGACATACGCGTAAAACCCCATTCTGTTCATTTTTCGCATTTCTACTGCCCCGAAAACACAGATTCCAACGCCGATGAGGGAGCTGATGGCATACAAATACTTATTTTCAAACAAGATTCTAACATTGTCCATACTTTTCAAATAGAAATTCACCATCATTTCATTGCCGGAGTTTTCTTCTGCTTTTTCAAGCATGCGTTGCAGGGGCTCCAGTTGCATTTCCAATGTTAGTTGAGGATTCAGGTATGTAACCGCGGTTATTAATGAATATGCACAACCAATGAAAGTTAAAATTGTCATCACTTTGATGGTCGTTGTCATTCTTTTAGGCTCAGCCTGCTGTTCTTGGTTAATTTCTTCCATAGTTTAGTGATTCAAAAATAGTTTAATTTTTAGGTAAACGGACTATCCGGTTCTTTCCGAATGACATTGTAAGCAAGTTTATCCGCCAGTGCCGGCCACCATTTGTTGATGAATACCGCCAGTTTGCCCTGCATAGTCAATACCAGGTAAAGCCTGCGTTTCTCTACGCTGTTCCATATAGCAGTGGCTACTTCAGCGGGTTGCATCAGTTTGCTTTCATCAAGGGGCGTTTCCGCCTGCGATTTGCCGTCTTTATTCAGTGCAGTTTTTCGTATGTTGCTGGCTGTGTAACCCGGACAGGCAATGAGCACATGCAGATTTTTCTTAATGTTCTCATTACGTAAACTTTCCAAAAATCCGTGCATGGCGAATTTGCTGGCGCTGTAGCCGGTTCTGCCCGGGAGGCCTTTGAATCCTGCTATGGAAGATACACCCACTACAGAACCTTTGTTCTCAAGTAGTTTGGGCAGCGCATATTTGGTGCAGTAAACCGTTCCCCAGAAATTTGTATTCATGAGTTGATGCAAAACTTCGGGTTCAGTGTGCTCAAAAACCGCGCGCATGCTGATTCCCGCATTGTTGAACAATACCTTTACCTTTCCGGGTAGGGTTTCTGCAGCCTCAATAAACTTCTTGCAATCTTCCTGTTTGCTCACATCGCCGGAAAATACTACTACTGCTGCGCCCAAGGTTTTGCAAACTGCTGCTACTGCATTCAGGTTTTCGGCATTGCGGCCCATGATTACCAAATCATAACCCCGTTTTGCACCTTCCAAAGCAATCGCCTCGCCGATGCCGCTTCCGGCACCGGTTATCAGCGCAACAGAACGGGCATTATCCGGGTTCATTGCCGGGTTTCCATTTGATCGTGCAGCCCACCGCGTCGATTTCTGGGTAGTCAACCTCCAGGCCATCCAGGCTATATTCCACAGCATCTTCGAGGTACACCTGCATGATGGCTGCTTCGTTTTCCCAATTGTCATCAATGGCACCGCGGTAAACCAGTTCGCGTTTGTTGTTGAACAGAAATGCTTCGGGTGTTCTCATAGCTCCCAGTTTCTTTATTACATCCTGATTTTCATCGAACAGATAAGGAAAGGGCAGGTCAAGTTGCTTGTGCAGGATCTGCATATTTTCAAAACTGTCCTGTGGGTATGCCTGTGTGTCATTGCCGCAAATGGCAACCATGCCAAGACTGTCTTCTTCGTATTTCTTGGCAAGTTGTTTCAGTCGGCCCCAGTATGCCTGGGCATATTTGCAATGGTTGCAGGTTACAACCATCAGCAGGCTGTATTTATCGGCAAAATCGTAGTTTCCTACCATTTGTCCGTCTACATTTTTCAGGTTGAAATAAAAGAGTTTATCTCCGGGTTTCATGCCGGCAAAGTTAACCAACGGAATAATAAAATCAGCGGACTTCAGCAATATCAGCTGAGGCCGTCAATTTCGCCGTTTACCAGCTTAATGTGCTGTGCCTGTGGTTCTTTGGGCAAACCGGGCATACGCATAATGTCACCTGCTATTGCCACCACAAAACCCGCACCGGCATTGATGACCAGGTCTTCCACACGAAGTGTGAAATCTTTGGCCAGCGGCCCCATGCTGATGTCGTCGCTGAAGCTGTATTGGGTTTTGGCTATGCAAATCGGAAGATTACCCCAGCCTAGTTCTTCAAATTTCTTGAGTTTGGTTTGGGCCGTGCCTGAAAGTTTAATGCCGGAACCACCGTAAACGCGTTTTACTACTTTGTCTATTTTCGTGTCGATACTATCGTTCAGGTCATATGCATAATTAATAGGACCTGAAGGGTTGTTATCAACCGCATCTGCCACGGTTTCAGCCAGCGCAGCCGCACCGGCACCCCCGTTTACGAAACATTCGTTCACAGCTACTTTCACGCCTTGGTCTTTGCACCAGTCAATGAGGTAGGTCATTTCATTTTCGGTATCCCATCCGTATTTATTGATACTGACAACGGCATTTTGGCCGAATGCCTGCACATTATTAATATGGTGCTGCACATTTTGCAGCCCCGTTTTCAGGGCATCGGAATTCACATCGCGCATGTTTTTCTCACCGGCACCGCCGTGGAGTTTGATGGCTTGCAGGGATGCTACAATCACGGTAGCAGAGGGCTGCAGGCCGGCCATGCGGCATTTGATGTCGAAGAATTTTTCGGCACCCAGGTCCGATCCGAAACCGCTTTCAGTTACCACGTAATCTGCCAGATTCAAGGCAGTTTTGGTAGCAATTACGCTGTTACACCCATGAGCGATATTGGCAAAAGGTCCACCGTGAATAATAGCGGGTGTATGTTCGGTTGTCTGAACCAGGTTGGGCATAATGGCATCGCGAAGCAAAACTACAATACTGGAGCCAAAGCCCAGATCGCCAACGGTTACGGGTTTTTTGCCAGCATATCCCACCACAATGCGGTCAATGTGGCGTTCCAGGTCTTCCAGGTTTTCGCTGAGGCAAAGCAATGCCATAATTTCGGAAGCGGGTGTAATATCGAAGCCGGTTTCCGTAGGAATGCCGTTGGTGCTGCCATGCAGCCCACTTACCATGTGACGGAGCATGCGGTCGTTCACATCCAGTACACGCTTCCAAAGAAGTTGTGTGAGGGTGTTTTCACCGGTTTTATTCCAATAGCGGTAGTTGTCTACCAAAGCCGCAATCATGTTGTTGGCGCTGGTAATGGCGTGAAAATCGCCGGTGAAGTGCAGGTTGATATCTTCCATTGGCAGCACCTGTGCATATCCGCCGCCTGCTGCACCGCCCTTCATTCCAAAGCAAGGTCCAAGACTGGGCTCGCGCAGTGCCACCATGGCATTTTTGCCAATGTGGTTCAGACCTAGTGAAAGTCCAACGCTGGTAACTGTTTTGCCCACACCGGCCTTGTTGGGTGTGATGGCGGTTACCATAATCAGTTTGCCTTTTTTTTCCGATTGAAGATATTTCAATGGAATTTTGGCTTTGGTCCTTCCGTAAGGAATCAGATCATCCTGGGCTATATTGAGCTTTTGTGCAATGTCACCAATAGGTTTCAAAGGGGTAGAGCGGGAGATTTCAATGTCTGACTTCATGCTACGGCAATAATAGGATTTTTTTTAATTGGTTGGTTTATCTTTGTTGCATGAGCAAATGGATATATCGTGTATTTTGTGTGGCCAGTGTCATTATTATGTTTCAGTGTGCGGCCAGAAAAACCCAAAATGCGCAAAAAAATGTGTCTGCAGTACCGGATATTCAGGTGGGAGAACCACAGCCAGTCCAACATGAAAAACACTCTTTAAAAACACCTGAGCCACTACCTGCTGATTTGCAAAAAAGGCGGGAAGTGGCTGAGTCCATTGAGCACGGAGCCACCCAATACTGGTTAAGTCAGGGCAAGGAAATTCTGAATGTGCAATGCGCTTCTTGCCACAAAACAAAAGATCCCTTAAAGTATGACGAAGCCGGCTGGGTGAAACACATGAGCCGCATGGTTCCCAAAGCAAAACTTACCGAAGATCAGGCAAAATATCTGCGTGTATATACACTGACCCTTATTCGCACAGGCAGTTAAGCAGCCCAGGTCCTGTTTAGGCTTTTTTGAAAACGGGAACGGTGGAACAAGGTTCACCAAACATCAGGCTTTTAACATGTGGCTGCAGCAGACGGGTAATTTCAACGTATGCAGCTGGGCTGATATATTGATCTCCACAACCTTTAATCACAACCCTTTTATCGCTGTATTCATCCGGTTGAATCTTTGAGAGTGCTTGCATGAACAAAGCAGAATTGAGGGCTTCTTCACTGCCAAACAAAAAGAAATGGGCAATGCCCGTAAGTTTAGATCCGATGAGCATGTAGGCCCAGGTGGGTACAATGGCGTCGGCTGAACAATGAATAAAGACATTGGCATCCCGATACTGTTCCCAATCGTGGTTTTTTATCCAGTCTCTAAAATCTTTTTCTTTTAATATCAGTCCCATAAACAAGGTTTCTTTAACATCAATACCTATTCGTTTTCCGGGATGCAGGAAATTTTCCAGATTGAGGGTGATAATCCCACTATTGGCTACCCGGTTGACAATGCCTTCTTCCATGACTGATTCTACTGCAAATATCGGGCAGTTTTACTTGTTTATGTCAATTTTACTATACAAAACCCGCACCGGCCTGTAGCATTTCAAATAAAGCAATCATCTTTGCTGTAATGGGTATGTTTTTTGTGTTGTTTCAAACCATGCGGCTTAGGTTTTTTGTGCTTGGCTTTTTCTCAGTAGTTTTTTCATTGTTGCAAGGGCAGGTATTTGTAAAACCTTCTGCAGCCCTTATTATGCGCAGCACGGCTGTTGAGATTGCCCAGCAAAAGGATATTGATTTTATCAAAACCAATCTGGGCAAGTTTTATGGTATTCAACGTATCAGAATAAGCGGCCCTGTGGATGTGAGCAGGGTTTGCGATATTTTACCTCTGCTGGATGATTTGGACGAGGTGCAATTGCTGAAATTTAGTGGAACCCTGAATGATGAGGATGTGGAGCATCTTACCTGGGTAAATCAGGTAAGTATTTGGCTGAAAAATGGCCGTGAGGATCAGATTTTGTTTAATGATAGGCTAGGGAAATTAAATCGACTTACGCTGATTTTTGAGGTGGTTCCCGAGAACTATGACTTTATGCAAAACTGGAGGGTACGGGGATTAAGACTGATTGCCCCGTATGTAAAAAAAGAATTGCCCTTTGCCGTTCAGTCCGCATCGCGCATCAAGGGATTGAGGGAGTTTGGAATCAGTGTGGATGCCATTGGTGATATTCCGGTTGCGGTAGCAGGTATTTTGGCCCTCGAAAAACTCGTTATCACAGATAATCTGAGCTGGATGACTGAAAAATCTCTGGATGACTTGCCGGTACTGAAACAAAACATCGAAATAGCCCTGAATGGCGACAAGATACGTCGAATTGAGTTTCATTATCAAGCACAGGAAGCCGTTTTGATGCCTTGGGAAAATAAATATATAACATCCCTTTTTACCAATGCAAGAATGGCACCTTGGGCAAATTTATCAGGGGATACCTCCCAGCTAGGCCAATTTGCCAATTTTATTCCTTGCAGGCCCACCGAAAATGGTCGTATTCAAAAAGCAGCCAATCAGGGATTCCTTTCTCAGTTTTCTGTTGGAAAATACTATTTTGACGGGGATAATCAACAAGACATGGTTTTTTACCTCAATGCTGAGGCGGCCTTGCTTGTACCCAAAGGAGCCGTGGAGACATCAGATGGTAAATCCATAGAAAAGGATTATCAGCTGCAGTGCATACTGCAAAATAAGCCTTCCCGCTTTTTTTGCGATGGTTTTCCCCTGAATTATGACAGTGCAGGAAGGAACTATAACCTGGCTCCTGGTGTGGTTTTTCACATGCGTGCCTCACATAATAATAAAGATCTTCGTATAAAAGAAGGCTATTCCATGCGTCTTATGTTTTTAAGCCAAACCGATACGTCACATCGTTTTTATGCTTTTAATCCCGCACGAAAAAAATGGCAGCATTTTTATGATTACGATTATGACTTTGATGATTCTAAAAACAAACCAATCGATTATTATGCATTTTATGCCGGTAAAAAAACGGCTTTAGAGATATACCCTTCAGACAACGCAACACAGGAAATCCGATTTGAAACCGAAGGGTATTTTTATCTGCTGGATCCGGGTGAAAATAAGGTAAGTCTCGAAAACGCTGGCGGCTACTGGGTGGCTCCCGTGAAAGACAGAGCACCGGCAATGGGAGCATATAACCTGCGAAGGGGAAGAGGTCTGGTGGGTTTGAGAAAGGAATATGTAGACAAGAAAAAAGATAAAGATATTCTTCGGTTTTCGGTTTACGACAAAACTGAAACCTTGTTCCCGGAATTGAAACCACTGCAAAATTATCCGCTGGAAATTGAAAGTGCCATGGGTAGCCGGGAGTTTGGCGCTTTGTTTATACGTGGAACCTTATACGGTGATGTTCGTTTTAGCAGTGCAGGCGGCGCATGGTTTATGGATTTGCGCACCGAAACGGGTTATTGGAGATTTACTTTATTACAACCAAAAGAAAAAGTTAAAAAATCAACAGCAAAATCACGGGCGCGGCAAATGGAATTTTTGGCCAAAATGAATAAATATGCTGAAATAAGGCAGAAAAAAGAACTGGCCATTATCGATTATCATTCGCGTTTCAAAGAATCTGGAATACAGCAGGCAAAACGTATGCTGATGTATGGACAGGTAAGGCCCCGCGGACAAACCGCCTGTTCAATTAACATAAGAAGCACAGGCACCTTTGCCTGGGCGCGTCCTGTGTCTGTTCCCGACACCGGAAGGGTAGACGTTAAATTTACCAATAATGAGGGTATTTCCATCGATGTTAAACAGGCTTGGGTGGCACATTACAAACCCTTTAATTATCGCTGGTATGGTGCGGCAGATGTTTTTGCGCTAAATATTGCACCCGCAAACCTGGCTTACATTGCAGCCAAAGATCAGGCCGGCAGAATGTATTATTTAAGTCCTGAAAAGTACCGCGCAATGGGTATTGAGAGTAATTCACTTGTGTTTTTGCCAATGGAAGAAGTGCCAAAGCAAATTCAAAACCTTAAAGAACTGGAAACCTTAATCGGAGCCAAATAATATGATATCCGGAAGCATACTGGTTGCCATCGTTGGTTACTTTCTCTTGTTGTTGGCCGTGGCATTCTACACCTCACGCAATGCCGACAGCGAATCTTTTTTTATTGGAAACCGCAACAGCAACTGGTTATTAGTAGCTTTTGGCATGATCGGTACGTCCTTGTCTGGCGTAACATTTGTGAGTGTGCCGGGCGATGTGGGGAAAAGCGGATTTACCTATTTTCAGCTTGTGCTGGGTTACTGGATTGGTTACTGGGTTGTGGCATTTGTGCTATTGCCACTTTATTACAAACTAAACCTTACCAGCATCTATAGTTTTTTAGGTAAAAGGCTGGGAGAGAAGGCCCATAAAATTGGTGCTTCGTTTTTTATTCTTTCAAGAACCGTAGGTGCTACAGCCCGTCTGTATCTGGTGGTGAGCATTCTTGATGTGTTTGTATTCTCGGCGTTTAATATCCCATTCTGGCTATCGACAGTGGTGATTTTATTGCTGATACTGTTATACACGTTTCAGGGCGGGGTAAAAACCATCATCATCACGGATACTCTGCAAACCACAGGCATGTTGCTGGGGCTGGTGTTGTGCTTGTATGCCATCATCAAAGCACTGAATACCGATTTCAGCGGTGCCTGGCAAATGGCAGCAGATAATCATCTTACACAATTTTGGGTAACGGATGTGAGTAAACCCGGCTTCTTTCTCAAGCAAATTTTAGGTGGCATGTTCATTACCATCACTATGACCGGCATGGATCAGGAGATGATGCAGAAGAATATTTCGGTAAAAAACCTGAAAGATTCGCAGAAAAACATGATGCTAATGAGTGCCATTCTGGTAGGTGTAAACGCATTGTTTCTGCTGTTGGGAGCTGTTTTGCATGTTTATCAGGCAAAGAATCCGGTGATAATAGGCAACGGTGCTATGGCCGCCGGCGATGATCTTTTTCCTGCCTTGGCGCTCAGTGAGGCATTTTCCGGCGGACTTGGAATTGTGTTTGTAATTGCACTCATCTCGGCATTGTTTCCCAGTGTTGACGGGGCGCTCACATCGCTCACCTCCAGTTATTGCATAGATGTACTGAACATTCAGCAAACCCAAACCGATGAGGTGGCGCGAAAACACAAACGCATGCAGGTACACCTGGCTTTTACCTTGTTGTTTTTAATCATGGTTTTTCTGTTTAGGTATATCAATGATAAATCCATCATTCAATTTATTATCAAGTTTGCAGGCATTACCTATGGGCCGCTCTTAGGATTGTTTGCCTTTGGAATTCTTACCAAACGGAAAGTAAGGGAAGCATTCCTGTGGCCTGCATGCCTGCTGGGACCTGTGCTGGTGTTTGTGCTGGATCTGTTATGCAATCCTGCATACTACGAGCAGAAACTAAAACTCAAGCTGGGACTGGATGAATTGTCAGCCTCGTTGTTTCACGGATATAAAATTGGCCCTGAACTTATCGTCATTAATGGGCTTATTGTGTTCGCCACTTTGCGTTTTTTCTCAGAAAAACAGAATTTAGAGTACTAAGGTTTGTGTTGGTTTTCGCCAACCAATACACTTGGATTACATGTATCCCAGCGTCTTTAACATACTTTTATAGCTCTGTTCTTTGCTGAACAGGCGGAAATAGTACTCTCCGTTTTCATCTTTGTCAATAATGACATGCTTGGGTGAAGGTGTTAAACAATGCTGGATGCCACCGTAGCCACCAATGCTTTCCTGGTAGGCACCGGTATGGAAAAAGCCAATGTACAGCGGGTCTTCTTTGTCGTATTGAGGCAGGTAAATGGCGTTTACATGTTGCTCGGAATTGTAATAATCATCACTATCGCAGGTGATTCCACCCAACAGAACCCGCTCGTATTCCTCTTCCCAGCGGTTGATGGGCAGCATGACAAACTTTTTGTTGATGGCCCATGCATCGGGTAAGGTAGTCATAAAGCTACTGTCAATCATGTTCCACTTTTCGCGGTCGTTTTGCGGTTTTTGATCGAGTACACGGAAGATGGCTCCGCCGGACTCGCCTACAGTAAATGATCCGAATTCTGTAAAGATATCCGGCTCGGATATGCCGTTTTCGGTGCAAACCTGTTTTATCTGCGATACGATTTCTGTTGCCATGTATTCATAGTCATACTCGAAGGTCATGGAGTTTTTTATGGGAAAACCACCGCCAATGTTGAGGGTGTCGAGGGTGGGGCACTCTTTTTTGAGTTCGCAGTAAACCTTAAGACACTTGTGTAGCTCATTCCAGTAGTAGGCAGTGTCGTAGATGCCGGTATTGATAAAGAAGTGCAGCATCTTCAGGTTCACATTTTTGTTCTTTTTGATTTTGCTGCGATAGAAAGGCAAAATGTCTTTATAACCAATGCCCAGGCGGGATGTGTAGAATTCGAATTTGGGTTCTTCTTCTGATGCAATGCGAATACCGCAGGTGAATGGTGCGTTTACTTGGGTTTCCAGTTGTTCTATTTCGCGGTAGTTGTCGATTACCGGAATTACGTTGGTCCAGCCGGTGTTTATTAGATTGGCGATGTTTTCTATATACTGTTCGCGTTTAAATCCGTTGCATACAACAAACTTGTCTTTGTTAATCAGGCCTTGTTCGAAAAGACTTTCAAGAATGTTGATATCAAAGGCGCTGGACGTTTCAATATGTACGTTATTCTTTAGTACTTCTTCAATTACATATTGAAAGTGATTGCTTTTGGTGCAGTAGCAATAATAGTATTTGCCCTGATAGTCTGCCTTTGCTATGGCTACATTAAACCAGGTGCGTGCCTTCTGAATATTCTCCGATATCTTTGGTAAATAGGTGAATTTTAAAGGTGTTCCATACTGATTTATTAGCTCCATTAATGGAATATTATGGAACATTAGGTCATTGTTGTCATCAAGTTTAAACTCTTCTTGTGGAAAGTAAAATGTCTGGTTGATGAGGTCAATGTATTTGTTTTTCATTTTATGAAATGAGTTTAAATTAAAGAAGATTGCAAAAGTAAGTGAGATGAATTAAAAAAAATAATTATAAGTAACTGAATTGGATTGGTATTTTTTGAAAAATTTAATTTGATGAATCTTTTTACACAATTGCTTAACACTTTACCGGCAAATACGCATGGTTTCCTAAATTTGCAGTATAAAATCATTCTAAAAAGCCATGTCAAAAATTAGCGTAATCGGTGCCGGAAACGTAGGTGCCTCCTGTGCAGAGTACATCGCCATGAAGAATTTCGCCGCAGAGGTGGTTCTTCTGGACATTAAAGAAAATTTCGCCGAAGGAAAAGCCCTTGATCTGATGCAGTGTGCCACAACCAATGGCTTCACAACCCGCATCAGCGGTTCTACCAATGATTACAGTAAAACGGCCGGCAGCGATGTGGTGGTGATTACCAGCGGTATTCCCCGCAAGCCCGGCATGACCCGCGAAGAACTGATTGGCGTAAATGCAGGCATCGTGAAAACAGTTTGTGATAATGTACTGAAACATTCGCCAAACGCCATTATCGTGGTGGTTTCTAATCCCATGGATACCATGACTTACTTGGCGTTGAAAGCAACCGGTCTTCCCAAAAACCGCATCATCGGAATGGGCGGCATTCTGGATAGCAGCCGTTTTCGCACTTACCTCAGTGCGGCACTCAATTGCCCTTCCAACGATGTAGATGGCATGGTAATCGGCGGCCACGGCGATACCACCATGATTCCTCTGACCCGAATGGCTTCCTACAAAGGTGTTCCTGCATCGCAGTTTGCAAGTGAAGAAGCACTCGCCAAGGTGAAAGCAGATACGATGGTAGGTGGTGCTACCCTCACCGGCATGCTTGGAACCAGTGCCTGGTATGCACCCGGAGCTTCTGTGGCTGCATTGGTGCATTCCATTGTTGCCGATCAGAAAAAAATGTTTCCCTGCTGCGTATACCTGGAGGGCGAATACGGACAAAATGATATTTGCATCGGTGTGCCTGTAATTCTGGGTAAAACCGGCTGGGAGAAAATTGTAAATCTGGATCTCAACGATGCTGAAAAAGCTGAGTTTGCTAAATCGGCCGATGCCGTGCGCAGCATGAACAGTGTTCTTAGCCAAGTGGCGAATTGAATAAAATAAAACAAACTGAAAAAAGGTGGCCCTGGCTGCCTTTTTTTGTTCATATTAACTGGAATCACATCTGTAATAGTGTTGGATGAAACTAAGTAAAGGCGTTTGGATGATGCTCATTGCCAGCTTTGCATTTGGGCTTATGAATATTTGTGTGAAGAAGCTGCTGGGTATTCCGGTGGCAGAAACTGTGTTCTTTAGGGCTATTGTACAAATTATACTGGGCTACATAACCATTCTGCAACTCGGTGTGAGTCCGCTGGGTAAAAACAAATTATTGCTGCTACAACGCGGCTTTTATGGTTCTATGGGATTGATTTGCTATTTCTACACACTGCAGAAAATGCCCTTGGGCAATGCCATTATCATTCACTATTTGGCGCCGGTGCTCACTACCATTCTGGCTATTTGGATGGCGGGAGAGAAGGTGCTAAGGATTCAATGGTTTTTCTTCTTACTCACCTTTGCAGGCGTTGTGCTCGTAAACGGCGCCGGGTTTCAGGTACCTGTAATTCCCATGCTGGCAGGTTTCGGTGGTGCATTTTTTTCAGCCCTGGCCTACAATACCATTAAGAAGCTGAAAGGAATTGAAGACCCCAATGTGGTGGTGCTGTACTTTCCGCTGGTAAGTGTTCCCATCGCCTTATCCTATTTTCTATTCAATCCCGGTGAGTGGATATGGCCGGATGCATTGCAATATGGCTGGTTGATAGCCACAGGAGTCACCACCCAAATCGGACAATTTTTCATGACCCGAGCTTACCAGGAAGATTTGGCCAGCAGGGTTTCCGCAGTGAGCTATGTTGGCATTTTGTGGGGAGCCGCTGCCGGACTGCTCATCTTCGACGAACATTATGTGTGGTTGCAATACACGGGTATGCTTTTGGTGGTGCTTGGAGTAATTCTGAATATCAATGCACAGCGGATGAAAAACATGTTTGCCCCTTCAGGGGATTAATAAGCTGAAAATCAACAACAAAAAATTCCTAATGACGAAAAAAGGCATAAAAAAGTAAATACGATTACGAAAATAGGCATGCTTTCCCTGAAGTTCCGGTTCAAAGAATTGGTAAAAACAATGTGATTGACTTTTTGTAGGGACTTATCAATAGTGGTTTTATGTTTTAATCTGTGGTACAATAATGAAAACCTATTTAAGATCAAATTTTATAATGAAAAGTATTAAGAATTTTGTTATTGAAATAAGTAAGTATGGAAATAGTTGATGCTCAGAAAAAAAAATACAAGTGTAGGAAAATTAAAATATACCTTTTAGATTTGTGAACGACGGTTGCTAAAATTCATTATTAAACATTTAAAGTGGCCTTAATAGTAATTTGAACATAAATAATAAACCTAATAATATTTTATAAATGAAAAAAATTTTATTTGCTTTCGTGATGATGAATTCCACATTGTCATGGGGACAAGATAGAGTGAATCGTATAAAGCATACCTTTAGTTCTTCTGGTGAAACAATCGCCGCAACAACAGGCTGGGCTTTCAATAATGAGGCAGGGGAGTGGGTTGGTTATCAAAACTTAATAAGTTCTGATCAATATAAAAATTATCCTTCACTTAAAGGTTCAAGATATCACAAATCAAAATGCTCACGAAATACTTTTGAGAGCTTGACTTTTAAAAAGTTAGTTTATTCAGATACAACTTATTATGTACTTGTTGTGGATGCGGTAGAAGGCTCTTATAAATATCCAAGTATTCAAGAGGATTGGGAGGATTATAATACAATAAGGGGGTATGTTTTTACGGAAGCAGAATTTAAAAAAATAAAAAACCATCAGAATGGCAAGATATATTTCTCAGCTGGTGGGAGTCGTTATGACTATTCGCAGGGTGATGAATTATTAATCAATAAGATAATTTCGACTTTTCAAAATAGAGGTTATTTATTTGAATCAGGATATCAAATGAAAGTTACCAAAACCGATGATGGAAAGAATGTTAGATTTTTATTGCCACAACGTGAAAGTACCTACTCCCCAGTAGATTTCAAGAATAATTATTTCGAAATGGAAGTGGAAAAATTTAACGCACTTTTAAACGTGGACTTAAAATTGGATGTAACAAAATCTAATATTGAATCAAGTCCAATAGTTTCCAATAGCACTGTAATAAAAATGGAAGAAATAATTCACGACTTTGGCAATATTGCAGAAGGAAAAGTTTATAGCCATGAATTTAAGTTTACTAATTCAGGTACAAGTCCACTTATTATTGAAAATTTAACTGCAAGATGCAGCTGTATTACTCCTAAATGGTCAAAAGATCCAATTGCACCAGGTCAAACATCTTCTGTGATTATTGATTATGATACGAAGGGAAGGCCTGGTTTTTTTTCAAAAGGTATAACACTATTTAGTAATGGCGGATTGGTACAATTAGAAGTTAAAGGTAGTGTTACAAAATAATTAGTAGTTTAATATTGAAAATCTTAAGTTTTAAGAAATACTATTATAACCTTGTTCTTGCCAGAGACAGTAAAGTGCTGGCTTGTATTGAAATTAAAACATCAACAACCCCTGGTATAAGCAAGGGAATGTTGAAAAGTATAGAAGATCTTGATTTTAAAAACAATTTTAATTTATCATTAAGATCAGCTTCGCCACATAAATCATCAAAAGGTATATTGCTATTGTGTTTGAATGATTTTATCAAAGTGTTTTTGCCCAAAATAATATCCTAAAAAACCCCGTAAAACCAACATGAAATATCGGATTTACGGGGACGGTAGGACTGTTATTCCTCGTTCCCTTCCCAATTTCTCCATGCTGCTGTAAGCGAAAAAACAGCTTCCATTATGGCTTTTTCCGTTTCATCAAACTCCTTTTTCCGCCTGGGCATCACCAGCGATGAGGTCTTACAGGCAGCATCCAGTTTGTAGGTAATGAAACCCGAAGCTCCGCCCCAGGCAAAATCGGGCACAAACTGCCGAGGGAAGCCAGCACCAAAAATATTGGCCGAAACGCCCACCACCGTGCCGGTATTGAACATGGTATTGATGCCACATTTGCTGTGATCGCCCATGATGAGGCCGCAGAATTGTCGTCCGCTGCGGTCAAATCTACCTGAGTTGTAGTTCCAGACTTTCACGTCTTCATAGTTGTTCTTCAGATTGCTGCAATTGCTATCGGCGCCAATGTTGCACCATTCTCCCAATACTGCATTGCCCAAAAAACCATCGTGGCCTTTGTTGCTGTAACCTTGCATGCAGATATTGTTAACCTCGCCGCCCACCACACAGTAGGGTCCGAGGGCAGTTGATCCATAAACTTTTGCCCCCATTTTCAGTACACTTCCTTCGCCCATGACAAAAGGACCACGCACCAGGCAACCTTCCATGATTTCGGCATTGCGGCCTATATAAACTGGTCCGTTGCTGGTGTTGATGACGCAAGCGTGTGCTTTTGCACCTTCCTCTATAAACACGGGATGTTGCCCAATGATCTGTACGGAAGCATGGTGTTTTTGCGAATTACGCCCGGCGGTAATGTTTGCCATGTCGCGCTGAATTTCATTACCGGCATGGATAAATAGGTCATAGGGACGCAAGATTATGGTGTAGGAACCGGTAAAATCAATATTGTGTAATGGGCTTCCAGATTTTTCTGCAAGAACAGTCCCGTTATGTGTGAGCGATTGTCCGGGTTGCAGGGCTGTAATGGCATTTAATATCTCTTCATTGGGCAGTAACCTTCCGTTAATGCGCAAGTCTGACTTTTCGCTGGATTTAAATTTTGCAGCAAGATAATCGCGTGTCTCAAAACCCCATGCAGAAGGCTTTAGAAGGGCAGCCCACTTTTCGGCAATGGTTTTTATGCCGCAGCGCAAATCAGCGGCCGGTCTTGTAAGCGTGAGCGGATACAAATGCCCGATTTGGTTGTCGTCAAAAAAGTTGATTTGCATGGCTTCGAAATTAAGGCAAACGACTGTTTATCCCATAAAAAAAGCCACCCTGTGGGGCGGCTTTCGATAAAAATATCGTTTTTTACTTTTTGCCGTAGCGCTTCATGAACTTGTCGATACGTCCTGCAGTATCTACAAGCTGCTGCTTTCCGGTGTAGAATGGGTGTGATTTGTCTGAAATTTCAAGTTTGAAAAGCGGGTATTCGTTTCCATCTTCCCACTTGATGGTTTCTTTGGTTTCTACACAACTGCGCACCAGAAAGGTGTGATCGCAGCTCATATCTTTGAAAACAACCGGACGAAAATTTTTGGGATGTATATCGGATTTCATGATAATTCTATTCGTTTTGGGGGTGCAAATATAGCAAAAAAGTTTAAAATAAACAAGGATGTTTGCTAATTTCCTAGTTCATCCACATCCAGTTCTCCACCCCGGTCTGCTTCGCCGTTTTCTCCACAGTCCATGCTCATATTGGTCAAGTTTTCCGGAGAATCTGGCATGTCAGTATTGATATGGATCTTGTTGTCCGCCTGTGCCTGTTTCATGAAAAGGCCATAGATAGGCAACGCCATAAGAGCACCCTGTCCGATCCAACCATTGCGGAAACGCACCGAGGGGTCGTCTGCACCTACCCAAACACTGCACACAAGGCCTTTGGTTACGCCCATGAACCATCCATCTGCACTGCCTTGTGTAGTGCCAGTTTTGCCACCAATATTACCGGTGACACCAAATTTTCCACGCAGATAACTTCCGGTTCCAAAGTCCACAACGCCTTTCAGCATGCTGAACATCAGGTAAGCTTTCTCTTCGCTCAATACCTGGTCGTGTTCCGGAGTGCCAAATTCTTCCAGCACATTGCCGTTTTTGTCTTCAATGCGTGTTAGATATGTTGGTTTAATCCATAGCCCTTTATTGACAAATGCTGAATAGGCACTGGCCATTTCAAAGGGACTGAGTTCCATGGTGCCAAGACAAATACTGGGAACCGGTGGGATACGTTTTTTTTCAATTCCCACCCTTTCGGCAAATTTGATAACCGTCTGAGGGGCTTCATCACCCAACGATTTCATGATTTGCGCAGTAATAAGGTTGTCTGAAAGTGCCAAACCTTTAGCCATGGTAAATTCTCCGCCTTCTTTGCCATCGCTGTTTCTGGGGCTCCAAACTTCTCCATTTGCGCCTTCAAAAGTGGTTCGTTCGCGCGGAAATACCGTACATGGACTGTATTTGTTGATATCCATGGCAGTGGCATAGACAATGGGCTTGAATGTGGACCCCACTTGTCTTCTGGCATTTTTATTTACATGATCATATTTAAAAAATTTGTGATTAATGCCGCCAACCCAGGCTTTTACATGGCCGGTTTCAGGTTCTACGGCTATAAATCCTGCATGAAGAAACTTTTTAATGTACTTCATGCTGTCATACGGACTCATGGTAGTGTCGCGCTCGCCTTTCCATGAGAAAATGGTCATGCGAATAGGTTTTTTCAATTCTGCCATTATCGCTGATTCGTCTCCATTGAATTTTTCTTTCAGGGACTGGTAACGTTCGGTTCTTCTAAGTGCATTTTCTATGAACTCAGGAATTACTGTCCAATCGCTGAGTTTTCGCCAGGGAGCGTCTTTACCCCAGGTTTGATAAAACTGTTTTTGAAGATCGGCCATGTGCTGTTCTACGGCTTTTTCTGCATGGTTCTGCATGCGGCTGTCGATGGTGGTGTATATCCTTAATCCGCTTCGATATAGATTATGTCCGTTTTTCTTGCACCATTGCTTCATGTATTCGGCAAGTTGATCTCTGAAATAAATGGCAGGCCCTTCATTGTCAACCCACTTATAATCCAGTTTTACCGCTTTCTCACGTATGTTTTCATAATCGCCAGCATCCAGTTTTCCGTATTTCACCATTTGTTTCAGTACCACATTGCGTCGTTCCTTCGAATTTTCGGGGTTTAGGCGGGGATTATACAAACTGGTTGCTTTCAGCATTCCAATGAGAACGGCAGCCTCTTCCACTTTCAATTCTGCCGGTTTTTTGTTGAAAAATTCGCGCGATGCGGCGTCTATACCCCAGCTCATTCCGGAAAACGGAACAGTATTGAGATACATGGTAATAATTTCATCTTTGGTAAATCGTCTTTCCAGCCTAATGGCAATGATCCATTCCTTGAATTTTTGCATCAGGCGTGTGATTTTCATTTTAGGCTTATCGTAAATGCTGAAAAGATTTTTGGCAAGTTGTTGTGTAATTGTGCTGGCACCGCCATCCCGGCCCATTCTTACAATCGCTCTTGCTGTTCCTTTGGCATCAATTCCGGAATGGTCATAAAAACGAACGTCTTCCGTGGCGATCAGCGCATCATACACGCATTGTGCAATCTGATCATGTTTTATATTGGTTCGGTTTTCCAAAAAATAGGTGCCCAGAATTTCACCATCAGCAGCATAAACCACCGAACTCTGCGCACTTTTTGGGTTTTCAAGGTCTATAATATCAGGCATGTCGCCAAAAAGGCCAAAATTCACAAGCAGAAAGAAAACAATAATCATAAGAAAAACACCCAGAAGAAATTTCCAGAATTTTCCAATTAAATAATACCCTGAGTTGCCTGCCATACTGTATGCGAATATACCAAGTTATCGCAACTTTCCACGGAAGAATTCCATGTAGGCGTTTATCCTGTTGTTGCTTGCAAGAGCCAGGTAGTTTGTTTTGGCAATCCAGGCCATTTCAAACTCGAAAAGGCCCTTTGCTGCCAGTATTTCAGGTTTCTTTTCAATAAATGACAGATACTCTTTCGCCTTTTCAGGTTTACTGAAATTTGATATACTGATATAAACAGTGGTGCCGGAAGCTCTGGCCGGACTTACTTCAAGATTTTCAAAAATGAAGTTCTCCTTGTTGAAATCATTCAATGTGGCCCTAATCATGTTTGTGTTGCTGCCTTTAGGGAAAACCAGCAGGTAAAACAGTTCTTCTTTTCCATCCCAGGTTTTCCATAATTCTGTTTCATCCCTTGGGGTGTCGGATTTTCCATTATCTCCTGTATTGTCGGCTGTTGAAGTTTTTAATCTTTCCCAGGCTTCAATTGTTGTTTGTGCTTGATTAGCCATTGGAGTTCCGGGATAGTCCTGAGTAATTTGTTTCAGAACCTCAATGCCTTTTTCTGCACTACCTGATTTAATGAGGCAAATACCATATTGATAATCAAACCTTGACTGGTATGCATTTCCTGCATATTTTCTATCGGCCTCCATTTTAACAGTAATGGCCTCGTTGTATTTAGCCTCGTTGGTTAGCTTATACATTTTTTCATATAATTCTTCTATAACTTTAAGTTCAGAGACCTGCTCAGAATTATTGTTGGTACTGTCCTTTTTACCATCAAGCAATTTAAGGTACAATGAGTTTGGATATTTATCCAGCAATAATTGACGGTATTGGTTAAAATCTCCCAGTCTTCCGGCGTTTCTATGAATTTTAGCCATTTCGAAATAAATCTGGGGTTCATACAGCGTCTTGGGATATGATTTTAGCAATAATTCATACCATCGAAGTGCCTCCTTGTCTTCCTGAAGCTGGTTTTGGTAAATACCTGCAGCTGCAAACATTGATTCCTCCATGCGGTTTTGGGCATTCTTTTTGGCTTCGTCTGAAAAAGGAATGTCTTTATAGTATCTGCGTCTGTCTGCAGAAATACCATCAGGTATTCCCTGCACCGGTTCATCATCTTTTTTTACAGCTGTATCGTTCGTCGTGCTGACCGTGGTTTCAGACACTTTTTTGGAGTTAATACGCCAATAATCGCGGTTCACACGGTTGCCCCAGTAATTCTGAAATTCCTGACCGGATTTGTTACGCATAGCCGTGTTGTAAAATGGAAATGATCCAGTACCTGCCAATGCATCGGTACCTATTCCTGAAGGCGGAGCCGGGGGAGGCGTAGGTTGATTTTTCAGTTTTTCTGCCAGTTTTTTCTCATTCTCAATAATACGGTCAATGGATTTTTCCCTAAAAACAGGGTCATTAGCCATCCGAATCAGGCTGTCTTCCCGTTTAATGGTAAGCAGGTGCCTGAGTAAATCAGTAAGCTGGGCGCTTTTTTGAGATAAACGTTTATAATCGGGGTGTTTTTCATCCAGTTTTTTGTTGGCTGAATCATAATATAAGCCCGAGTTTTCATAATCCCTTCTCTTATAGTAATAATCCCCGACAGCCAGATAGGTGGTGGTCATCTGGGCATTGTCATTACCCGATTTTCTCAGCGACTGATTGAACTGATACAGTGCCTTTGATTCGTTACCGGCCCTGAGTTCATTAAGCCCCATTCTGTAGTGGATCTGACCATAATACTCGATATTTTTATCATCGCGGAGCATCTTTTTCAGAATAGAATTTACCCGCGCATATCTAACGCCCTGGTCTGCCACCAACTGAGACAGCTGAATCCTGGAATTGAATGCCATATCATAAGGAGGATTCATTTTAATTACCTTTTGATAATGTGAAGCAGCTTCATCGGTTTTATTCAAGTCAGCACAAACCTGAGCCAGTGAAAAATGAAGCCTGTAGCGTTCCATCTTCCTTTTGGCATGGGGTACTGCTTTGTTCAGGAATTCATAAGCCTGCAGCATTTTGCTTTCCTTGAGATAAACGACAGCCAGTGCTTTGTATAATTCACCCCTTAGCGATTTAGGGAAATCTTTGTCCTGATCGAGACTCCTGGCAAGGTTTTCTGCTTCTCCGTATTTTTTTCGCTGGTATAATGTCTGGTAAATCCATAGTTTGGCACTATACTGAATTACCGGGTCCTTGTAGTTTGAGTGCACAAAATTAAACAAGTCTTCTGCAGCAATAAAATCTCCTTTCAGAAAATAGGCTTTCCCCATAAGCAGGTAGGCATCATCGACCCAACGACTGCGGGGATGCTTGTCTATCATGGTGCTCACCTTTTTTACTACTTCATCCATGGCTGCCTGGTTGCCTTTGAGCGATTCGGCCGGTCCAAAGTTGTAAATTTCAATGAATGTGCGGTAATCGTCTTTATGGTTTTCTTGCAGTGTCAGCATGGTTTCATTCCATTTTGCCTCCGCATTGAAATATACATTGTAGTGCGCAGTGGTGTTGTGCCATGCCCTGCCCATCGCAGAATCACTGTTCTTGCATGAATGCAATGCAATAAGTAAGGCCGGAAATAGCATCAGCAATAAAATTCTTTGAAGGCGCATGAAGGAGTTCACGCTTAAAAACGATATTTTCGTGTTTTTATTACGTAAAGGCACAATATTATGGTCAAAGTTCGCAAAATTATGGCTAAACTTAGAAATAAGTATCGTTTGGTATTGCTGAATGATACCCATTTCGGTGAAGTTTTTTCTATTAGCCTTACTCCAATGAACTTACTGATGCTGCTGAGTACGGTTTTTATAACATTTGTCATAATAATTTATTTGCTGATTTCCTTCACACCGGCCAAGCGCCTTGTGCCGGGTTTTAGCAATACAAACAACCGTGAAGCTATGATGGAACTGAATCAGCGGGTTGAAGACCTGGGCAGGGAGCTTGAAAATAAACAGATTAAAATTGATGCACTTAATGATATGTTGTCTGATAAAGAAAAGAAGTTTGACAGTACTTCGGTTCGTCCAGGCAGAAATTGAGTAATTCTTTGTTATTTTTGAAAGTATATTTGCAGTCCAATGTTTTCATCCAATCAATCAGGCAAGCAAGGCAAAAAAGAGCCTGCTTCCGTAAATAACTTGTTAAATATTATTGGCCCGGGTACCAAGCTCAAAGGTGACCTGGTATCTGAAGGCGATTTTCGTGTGGATGGCGTTATTGAAGGTCATGTAACCGTTAAGCAAAGGCTTGTACTTGGGGATGGCGGAAGTATCACAGGTGATATAGATGCCCGCGACGCAACCATTGCCGGATTTATCAAAGGTAATATTACCGTTGCCGAAACGCTGGTACTCAAGTCAAACTCTAAAATTGACGGCGATATAGCCACAGGGAAAATTATTATTGAAAGCGGTGCATCCTTCAACGGACGCTGCAGCATGAATGCACATATTACCCAGGTTACGACCAAATCCGTAACCCAAGGATCCGATGAAACCGGACAACCATCTTAAAAAATCGGGCAGCTTTCTCCGTTACAGCAGCCTTGCACTGCAAATGATACTAACCCTTTTGCTTTTTGTGGCAGGGGGATATTATCTTGATAAATGGCTGCAAACAGCATTTCCCTGGTTTACACTTTTTTTGACGCTGGGAGGTGTGGCCGGTTCGCTTTACTCCGCAATACGTAAACTTTAGCCTTCATCATGAAAACGTACTATCAAAGACTTATTGCTTTTTCTGTTATCATTTTTGCAGGAATGCTCACAAATGATTTTCTGAATAAAGATATAATTCCGGCTTATGGATATTTTGGTGTGCTCTTTCTGGTGGGTTTATCGGGATTCATACATTATTATATACACGGAAGTGGAAATACCGACCCAAAGAAAACCATCAGGCGCATGATGCTGGGCAGTATGCTGAGAATGATGGCTGCTATTTTTTTTCTTGCAATTTCATTGTTCGCGTTCCGTCCTCTCAATTTTCCCTTTATCATTTCCTACACGGGCAGTTTTTTCCTGTTAATGGTGTTTGAAATTTCCCAAATTCGTCGTAAATTGCGCCCCGATTGCAATGGACGCTCCAAATAAGCAAATGCCCTATTTCTCAGCGCTTTTCAGCGGATATAGAACTTCCAAAATTTTAGTATTGTCTCTGTTTTACGCGTTTTTTACGCTGGCTCTTCATGCTTCAGAAGCTGAACATACCCTTGAAAAGGGGCATGAAAATACCCATTCTGAGGAAAAAATGGATGCGGGTAAGCTCATTATGGAGCACATTTCAGACTCGCATGACTGGCACCTTTGGGGACACACTTCCATCCCTTTACCTGTGATAGTTTATACCCAAAGTCAGGGTTTGCTTGTGTTCTCAAGCTCCCGTTTTAATCACGGGCATGATGCTTACAATGGATTTAAACTCAATGAAAAGAACCAGTTAGTATGGGAAAACGAAGCCAATACAGAGGCGATTTATGACCTAAGCATTACAAAAAATGTTTTGGCCATGTTTATTGCTGTTCTCACGCTTCTCATTATCATGATTGCTGTTGCCCGCACCTACAGCAGGCGCCCCGGGCAAGCTCCCAGAGGATTTGTAAATATTATTGAACCTCTTATCTTGTTTTTGCGTGATGATATAGCCAAATCATCAATTGGTCCTAAGTATGAGCGCTACATGTCCCTCATCCTCAGCATTTTCTTTTTCATTTTTGTAAATAACATTTTCGGTCTTATTCCTATTTTTCCCGGTGGAGCAAACGTGACAGGGAATATTGCGATAACCATGGTTTTGGCACTAGTGGTTTTCCTTACAGTTAATATTATCGGTAACAAATACTACTGGAAACACATTTTCCTGCCCGATGTACCTAAAGCCATGTATATTATTATTGTTCCCATAGAAATTTTGGGTGTAATACTGAGGCCTTTTGTACTAATGCTTCGTTTATTTGCGAACATCACCGCAGGTCATATTATCATTCTGGGCTTCTTTAGTTTGATATTCATATTCGGAGCCATGAGCCCCGGCCTGGGATACGCTGTTAGTCCGCTTTCCGTAGCCTTTACTTTGTTTATGAGCCTGCTCGAATTGCTGGTAGCTTTCCTTCAGGCTTTCGTATTTACCCTGCTCACTGCCATATATATAGGTATGGCCATCGAAGAGCATCAACACGCAGAACACCATTAATAAAACAACAATAAAATCACTTCACTATGAGTTTAATGACCATTCTTCTCGATGCAGCTACCGACGCTAAGGTTGCTGCCGCAGGTTTCAGTAAAATGGGTGCCGCTATCGGTGCCGGATTGGCTGCTATCGGTGCCGGAATTGGCATTGGTAGTATTGGCGGTAGCGCCATGGAAGGCATTGCACGCCAGCCCGAGTCACTGGGCGATATCCGTGCAAACATGATTGTAGCCGCCGCACTTGTCGAAGGTGCCGTGTTCTTCGCAATCGTTGTTTGTCTGCTGATTCTGTTCCTCTAATCCTAATCGGTTGCCCGCCCCGGCGGGCAACCTTATTTCAAAAAAAGAAAAACAAAAAACATGGAGTTAGTAACCCCTGCCATAGGCCTTGTATTCTGGATGCTGGTAACATTCTCATTGTTGCTTTTTATCCTTAAAAAATTTGCCTGGAAACCCATCCTTACATCGATGAAGGAGAGGGAAGAGTCCATCGAAAAATCGCTTCAGGAAGCTGCCAATGCGCGCTCTGAGATGCAAAAACTCAATCAGCAGAATGAAAATCTGCTTGCAGAAGCACGTGCAGAAAGAGAAATCATACTCAAAGAAGCCCGTGAAATCAAGGAAAAAATTGTGAGTGAGGCAAAAAATGCTGCCGATGAGGAAGCCAAACGCCTTATTTCTCGTGCCAATGACGAAATCAGCCGCCAAAAAAATGCTGCTCTGGATGAATTGAAGAAAGAAGTAGCTCAGTTCTCATTGCAAATAGCCCAGAAACTGGTAGAAAAAGAACTGGAAAACAATGATGCTCAGAAAGCACTCATTGCAGATCAGCTCAGTAAACTTGATAAGCAACAAAAAGCAACTTCATAAGTAACAATACATGAAAATTGCATCCCGTTACGCTAAATGCCTTTTTGACATTGCCGTTGAAAAAAAGCAGCTAGATGCAGTTGCCGGCGATGTCGGTAATTTGTTGAACGCAATAGCGTCTTCATCCGAATTAGCATCTTTTTTGGAAAGCCCTTTGCTTCACAAATCAAAAAAGAAAGAGGTGTTGCGTCAAATATGTAAAGGGTTCAATGAAATTTCCCTTTCTGTTTTCGATATGATGGCCGACAAGAGTCGTGAAAATTTATTGGGCGAGATGGCGGAATCATTTATCAGTATTTACAATAAAGCCAACGGTATTACACTGGCTGAAGTTACCAGTGCCATAGCCCTGGATAAAGATACACTTGCCGGTATTGAACAGTTTGTAAAAAACCATGCCGGTAGCAAACAAGTTGTTATTACGCAAAAAGTAAATTCCGCACTCATTGGCGGACTGACCATCCTTTTTGACGGCAGAATGTATGACAGCTCTGTGATTGGTCAAATTAATAAAATGAAAAAAGAACTTAACCTAGCTTAAAAAAATAAAATAATGTCACAAATAAGGCCTGATGAAGTATCCAGCATCCTTAAGGAACAAATTTCCGGTTTCAGCGGTGCTGCCAGTTTAGAAGAAGTAGGTACTGTCCTCCAGGTTGGGGATGGTATTGCCCGTATTTTCGGACTCTTTGGTGTGCAAAGTGGTGAACTCGTTGAATTTGACAACGGAATTCGTGCTGTAGCATTAAACCTGGAAGAAGATAACGTGGGTGCCGTATTGATGGGTAGCAGTGCTGACATCAAAGAAGGCGACAAAGTAAAACGTACCGGTAAAATTGCCAGTATCAATGTTGGACATGGCATGCTGAGCCGCGTAGTAAATACGCTGGGTGAGCCTATCGACGGAAAAGGCCCGATTGCAGGCGAAGTGTTCGATATGCCATTGGAGCGTAAAGCACCGGGTGTATTGTTTCGTGAACCTGTAAAGGAGCCTCTGCAAACCGGTATCAAAGCCATTGATGCCATGATTCCTATTGGCCGCGGACAGCGCGAATTGATTATCGGTGATCGCCAGACAGGTAAAACTACCATTGCGCTTGATACCATTATCAACCAAAAAGAATTTTACGAAAAAGGCCAGCCCGTATATTGTATTTATGTAGCCTGCGGTCAGAAAGAATCTACCGTAAAGCAGGTTGTGAAATCGCTGGAAGAAAATGGCGCCATGCCTTATACCGTGGTGGTTTCTTCACCTGCGTCTTCGCCTGCTCCGCTTCAGTTCTTTGCACCTATGGCCGGTGCCGCTATTGGTGAATATTTCCGCGATCTTGGTTTGCCCGCACTGGTTGTATATGACGATCTCTCAAAGCAGGCTGTTGCCTACCGTGAAGTATCGCTGCTGCTGCGTCGTCCCCCAGGACGTGAAGCATATCCCGGTGACGTGTTCTACCTGCACAGCCGCCTGCTGGAAAGAGCATGCAAACTGAATGCGAATACAGAAATTACTGAAAAAATGAATGATTTGCCACCAGGCCTGCAAGGCAAGGTAAAAGGTGGCGGTTCACTCACAGCCCTTCCCATTATTGAAACACAGGCCGGTGACGTTTCGGCTTACATCCCTACCAACGTAATTTCAATTACCGATGGACAGATATTCCTTGAATCAAATCTGTTCAATTCAGGTGTGCGTCCTGCCATCAACGTGGGTATCTCGGTAAGCCGTGTAGGTGGTAATGCCCAGATTAAATCCATGAAAAAGGTGGCCGGTACCCTGAAACTTGACCAGGCTCAGTACCGCGAACTGGAAGCGTTTGCCAAATTTGGTTCTGATCTTGATGCCGCTACCAAAGCGGTTTTGGATAAAGGTTCACGCAACGTGGAACTGCTGAAACAGCACCAGTTTAGCCCTGTAAGCGTTGAAAAGCAGGTAGCTATCATTTACCTGGGTACCAGCAATCAATTGCGCAGTATTCCGGTAAACAAGGTTCGCGCTTTTGAAACAGCCTACCTCGAATATTTGGAAAATAAACATACTGACGTTTTGGAACAGCTCAGAGGTGGAAAGATAGATGATTCTATCACTGCTGTGCTCAGCGAAGCCGGCAGGGAAGTAGCCAAAGGATTTACCGAATAAACCGCTGATTAACACGCATGCCGAGTCAAAAAGAAATACGCAGCCGGATTTCATCCACCATTAGCACACAGCAAATCACCAAGGCTATGAAGTTGGTGAGCGCTACCAAGCTGAGAAAGGCCAGTGATGCAATCGTACGCATGCGTCCTTATGCGGAAAAATTGAAAGGCATTATGGCCAACCTTCAGGATAGCATTGATGATCCTCAACTGGCTGTTTACTTTCAGCCACGTAAAGTAAAGAAGGTGCTTATTGTTGTTATAAGCAGCGACCGTGGACTTTGCGGAGCATTTAATTCCAATGTAATCAAACGCACCCGTTTGATTCTCACAGAAAAATATGCTGAGCAGACCAAAGCGGGTAATGTTACCCTGCTGTGTATCGGTAAAAAAGGGGGGGAATTCCTGAGTCGTCTAAAGTATACGGTGGATTCAACCTACATGCAAGCACTTACTGTGCTCGATGCTGAAAAAGCCTTTGAAATTGGCGAACACATTTTGCAAAGCTTCCGCGATGGTTCACATGATCAGGTGGAGCTGGTTTTCAATCAGTTTAAGAATGCAGCCACCCAGATTCTTACCAATGAAGTTATCCTTCCGGTAATTCCTCAGGTGAAAACGGCAACAGCTAATGCCGGTCGCCTGAATGACTATATTTTTGAGCCTAACAAAGTACAGATTCTGCAGGATTTGATTCCCAGAAGTGTTAAGACTCAGGTTTACCGCGCAATGCTTGATTCTCTTGCATCCGAACACGGAGCCCGCATGGTGGCTATGGATAAGGCTACTGAAAATGCAGGAGAACTGCTATTTAGCTTGCGTTTGGCCTATAACCAGGCACGTCAGGCAGCCATTACCCGCGAAATCAGTGAGATTGTGGGTGGTGTTGCAGCTTTGGAAGGTTAAGTTTAAACTGGATTATATGAAAACGCCTCGCATTTGCGAGGCGTTTTTTATTCGTGCTCTTCGTGTCCATCTGCATCATGCGATGCCGATGGTTCGGTTTGTATTTCCTGAATATGCCTAATTTTTCCGCCTAGCCAGCCTGCCCGGGCAGATAATGTGCACCCTGCGGCAACAGCCAGCAGTAAAACCCATTGAGCAACACCTGCGTATTTATGGTTTTTTAGCAACAAAAATCCGGCGAGTAATGAAAGTATACCTGATGCTATGTTAAAAGGCATAGCGGCTTCTGCAGCCTCTTCATGCTCATGAATGGCGTCATGTGAAATTCCAATAATATGCTCAACTGCCTCTTCAGCAGCCTCGCCGGTATTGCCTGCGATGAAACCTCCGATGGCAGAAATCAATGTGAAGGAAAAAGCCAGTAAAAATGTATTTCTGGATTTTTGGTACATGCCCCAGGCAATTGCCATTAATGAAAATAACAGCCCCTGTACCGGCAGGTGGTTGATGATCAGGTGCAGGTGTGCAGCATTCAAGATTTTTATTTTCTGCGAATGTAAACAACAATTCCGTCCAGGTGTGAGATGATAGCACTTTCCCCTGCCTGTAATGTTTCATCACCGGTTGTGGCACTTTGCCATTCGGTACCGCGGTATTTTATTTTCCCTGTTTTACCGGGAGCAACATCTTCAACCACAACAACAGTTTGGCCTTTGTGTTCTTCAAAACGCTCTTCGTTGGAGGGGCCGAACCACAGTATTAACTTCTTGCGCAGCAAAATAACACCCAAGGCCGAAACCGCTGAGAATGTCAACCATTGGGCTGTTGTATTCATTGGCACACCCATCCAAAGCAATGCTGAGGTAAACAGTGCACCGGCACCAAGAAAAATAACGAAGAAGGTACCAAAAGCAACATCAGCCAGAATCAGCGTTAATCCGGCAGCGCCCCATATAATTTCAGCACTCATGATTTGGATTTGCTGTTATCGTTTTGTTGTTTAATAACGCCCATGGCAGCAGAAATCATAGATCCCATATCTGCAAAATTGGCAGGCAGAATCATGGTGTTGGTGCTTTTGGCAAGTTTGCCATATTGTTCCACCAAATTCTCAGCCACCCGCAGCTGTACGGCTTCGAAACCGCCTTTTTCCTGCAACGCTGAGGCTACCTCACGTATTCCCTCTGCGGTTGCGCTTGCTACGGCTTTAATCGCTGCTGCTTGACCTTCTGCTTCGTTTATTTGTTGCTGGCGCATGGCTTCAGATTCCAATACTACCTTCTGCTTTTGACCCTCGGCCTGGTTGATGGCACTTTGCTTTTCACCTTCCGAAGTCAGAATAACAGCGCGTTTCTCACGCTCTGCCTGCATTTGTTTTTCCATGGCATTTAGCACCGATTTGGGTGGTGTGATGTTCTTTATCTCATAACGAAGAATTTTCACACCCCAACCGGATGAGGCTTCATCAATGGCAGAAACGATAGCACCATTGATGTTGGTCCGTTCTTCAAACGTTTTATCCAGGTCGATTTTACCGATTTCACTGCGCATGGTAGTTTGTGCCAGCTGAATAACGGCAAACTGATAATTTGAAATACCATAGGAGGCTTTAGCCGGATCAATAACCTGCGCGAAAACTACCCCATCTACGGCTACCTGTACGTTATCTTTGGTAATGCAAATCTGTTCAGGAATATCCATGGCAGCCTCTTTCAGAGAATGCTTGTAAGCAACCCTGTCAAAAAAGGGAATAATAATATTGAAACCGGGTTGCAAAACTTCATGGAATTTTCCCAGTCTTTCTACCACGTATGCGTTTTGCTGTGGAATGACTTTAATGGATCTCAGAATGACGAGGACGACCAGCGTCACGAGAATAGAAATAAAAATATTCATAGCTTTTAATTTTGATATTCAAATGTATGAATTAAAAGTATCCGAATAATTTGTTTTTATCGATAAAATTGCGTATATTGTATTTTACGCATCAAGGCGTTTCACCTGAATATACTGATGTGTTCCTTGAATTTTCTGCATTAGCAAATCAAGGTGCGCTTTACTATGCAGAAATACTTCCAGGCGTCCTTCAAAAGTTCCTTCTGCCTCATTTGCCTGAATATTAATGCTTCGCATATTCACCTCCATATCCTTGGAAATGATATCTGTAATTTTACTAACAATACCTACATCATCAATACCTCTTACAGACAAGATGGCTTCAAAAGGCTTTTCATATCCGTCGCTGCGCCAGGATGCGGCGATGATGCGGTAACCATACTGGCTCATCAGGCGTTGGGCATTGGGGCAGGAAGTGCGGTGAATTTTAACGCCTTCACCTACGGTAATAAAACCAAAAATAGGATCACCGGGCAAAGGGTTGCAGCATTTGGCCAGCTGGTACGACATTTCAAAGTCGTCGCCAATGACAATTTGTCCTTTTACCTTTTGCGTTTTTTTGGGGGAGGTCGGCTTTTCAGTCTTCGGCTTGGAAACGGACTTATTAACAGCAATGTCTTTTAATACAAGCTTCTCAACCTTGATATCCCCATTGGCAACTTTATGGTAAAACTCTGCCGCAGTGGTGGTTTGAAAATGCCGCATCAGTAATGCGATATTTTTCTCGGAAATGACTTCGCCCTGGCTTTTAAATTTGCGCTCCACCATTTCCTTACCCATACCCGCCAGCTTGGTTTTCTCCATTTTTAGGTATTCCCTGATTTTGCTTCGGGCTTTGCCAGTTTTTACCAGATCCAGCCAACCTGCATTGGCGCGGGGTTTTTGGGTGGTTAAAATTTCAACAATGTCTCCGTTCTTTAGCACATGACTGATAGGAACTAGCTTGTTGTTGACTTTAGCGCCAATGGTATGCAAACCTACCTGGCTGTGAACGGCAAAGGCAAAATCGAGTGCTGTGCTGCCCAGCGGAAGGTTCTTAACGTCTCCCCGAGGGGTAAATAGGTAAATTTCTTCGCCCAACAGGCTAAACCGGAATTCGCTTACCAGTTCCAGGGCGCTTAAATCCTGGTTTTCCAAGGTGTCTTTTACGTTGGATAACCAATTTTCAAAGGCTTGGTCCTGAGGGGTGCTGCTTTTAGATCCTTCTTTGTATCGCCAGTGGGCGGCAAGACCGCGTTCTGCCACGTCATCCATGCGCTTGCTGCGTATCTGTATTTCCACCCAGCGTCCTTTTGGTCCAAGTACTGTTGCATGCAATGCTTCATAACCGTTGCTTTTGGGCTGGCTTAGCCAATCACGGAGCCTGTTGGCATGGCTGCGGTACTGATCGGTAATGATAGAATATACTTTCCAGCAATCTGCTTTTTCCAGAAACAGGGGAGAATCAATAACCACGCGGATGGCGAAGACATCATACACTTCCTCAAACGGTATTTGTTGCACCTTCATCTTGCGGGCAATGCCGTAAATACTTTTCGGCCTGCCTTTAATCTCCACGATTTTCATATCCGTTTTATCCAGTTCGGCACGCAAAGGCTCAATGAATTCGCGGATATAGCGCTGCCTTGATAATTTAGTTTCTGCCAGTTTTTGGGAAATTTCCCGATATAGTTCAGGCTCAGTGAATTTCAGTGCCAGGTCTTCCATCTCTGTTTTGATGGCATTCAAACCCAGACGGTGTGCAAGGGGAGCGTAAATGAAATTTGTCTCTGAAGCAATTTTCAGTTTGGTGTTTTCGCTTACCGAACCCAATGTGCGCATATTGTGCAGCCTGTCGCATAATTTGATAAGGATAACCCTAAGGTCTTCACCCAGGGTGAGAAGCATTTTCTTGAAATTCTCCGCCTGGATGCTATGGTCTTTGTCAACGTTGTCAAAAACCGTACTGATTTTGGTTAAACCGTCAATAATAGAAGCTACCTTAGGACCAAAGCGATGTTCAATATCGTCCAGGGTGATTTCGGTATCCTCCACCACATCATGCAATAAGGCACAGATTACGCTGTTAGGGCCCAGGCCAAGCTCGCTTACGGCAATCTGCGCTACTGCCAGCGGGTGAAAGATGTAGGGCTCGCCGCTTTTGCGGACCATGCCTTCGTGTGAACGGGCGGCTAGATCGAAGGCATCTCGGACTTTATTTAATTTATCCTTTGAAACATCCTTATCCAGCGAGCGCAGCAGATGTCGATACCGCTTCAGCAGTTCTGATCTGTAAATCTCATAGGTTTCGCCTTCCAGCAGTGGCATGTATCGGTTTTCAGGATTTGTTTAATGCTGCAAAATGGTGGAAGAAACGGGGAATGGTTTCAATTCCTTTGAAATAATTGAAAATTCCGTAATGTTCATTGGGAGAGTGCAATGCGTCGCTGTCCAGTCCAAAACCCATCAGAACCACTTTGGTTTTAAGTTCTTTTTCAAACAAAGCCACAATAGGAATACTGCCACCACCGCGGGTTGGAATCGGATCTTTGCCAAAAGTGTCTTTCAGCGCTGCTGCCGCTGATTTATAGGCAATACTGTCGGTGGGTGTTAAAACCGGCTCGCCGCCATGGTGTGGTCTCACTTCCACTTTTATACCCGCAGGTGCGATGCTTTCAAAATGGTTTTTGAACAATTCCGTAATGGCTTCGCTGCTTTGATTGGGAACCAGGCGCATGCTTATTTTGGCGTATGCCTTGGAAGGTAAAACTGTTTTACTGCCTTCACCTGTATAACCTCCCCAGATGCCATTCACATCCAGCGTGGGCCTGATACCGGTTCTTTCTATGGTGCTGAAACCTTTTTCTCCCAGGACATCGTTTACATTCAGGTCTGTTTTGTACTCTTCAATATCAAAGGGAATCCGCGACATAGCATCCCTGTCTTCAGCAGAGGTTTCCAATACATCATCATAAAACCCGGGAATGGTAATGTGGCGGTTTTCATCATGCATGCTCGCAATCATGCTGCAAAGTGCATTGATGGGATTGGCTACGGCACCACCGTATACGCCGCTGTGAAGATCGCGATTCGGTCCGGTAACCTCCACTTCCACATAAGACAATCCGCGGAGTCCGACATCGATACTTGGACAATCATTGGCCACCATGGAGGTATCGCTGATCAGGATAACGTCGGCTTTTAGTTTTTCGCGGTTGTTTACGCAAAAAGGTCCGAGGTTACCACTGCCTACTTCTTCCTCCCCTTCAATCATGAATTTTACGTTGCAGCAGAGGCTGTCGGTTTTCATCATGGTTTCAAATGCTTTCACATACATGAAAAACTGTCCTTTATCGTCTGCGGCGCCGCGTGCGTATATTTTCCCATCCCTCACATTGGGCTCGAATGCGGGTGTAGTCCAAAGCTCATCGGGGGCTGATGGTTGTACATCGTAATGTCCATAAATTAAAACTGTGGGCCATGCCGGATTGACCATTTTTTCACCATACACAATGGGATGCCCTGCGGTTTCTTCTATACTCACATTATCAGCTCCTGCACTGCGCAGATGTGCAGCCACAGATTCGGCGCATGTTCTCACATCTCCGGCAAACGCACTATCGGCAGAAATACTTGGAATACGCAGTAAATCAAAAAGTTCCTGTAAAAAGCGGTCTTTGTTTTGTTCGATGTAGGCGTCTTGACTCATAGTGCCCGCAATTTACATCAACCACTTGATTTTTTTTGTAACTGCAATTGATATATGTTATCTATTTTTGTGACAATGAAAGATACTTCGGCCATTTCTGTTCAGGGTTTTAAAAATCAGTTTTTTCTCTGGGAAGTGATCATCACTATTCTGGTGTTTGTGGCTATTTATTTCTTTTTGAAAGCATTCAAGAATAAAGAGTCAGCGGCAAAAACCCATAATAACCAGTTTGAGCGCTTTGATGATTAAATGCCATGATGCAGACACTGATTGATTTTTTTAAAGGAATGCATCCACTAATGCAGGGCTTGGTGGCTACCGGTTTTACCTGGCTGGTAACAGCACTTGGGGCCTCGTTTGTCTTTTTTATGAAAGATATTCGCCGCGGATTTATGGACACCATGCTGGGATTCACCGGTGGTGTGATGCTGGCGGCAAGTTTTTGGAGCCTGCTTAATCCTGCCATCTCCATGGCCGAATCGGCCTGGTCGCCGCAATGGGCATGGGTTCCTGTTGCCATTGGTTTTTTATTGGGGGCATTTTTTATTTTCGGACTCGACCAGTTTCTGCCACACTTACATATTCACCAGCCCATGGAAAAAAGGGAAGGGGTAAAAACTGTCTGGAACCGCACTGTTTTGCTGGTATTGGCTATTACACTGCATAACATTCCCGAAGGCCTTGCCGTGGGCGTGGCTTTTGGTGCTGTGGCCGAAGGATTGCCCGGTGCCGATATGGCCGGTGCTATTGCGTTGGCTATTGGTATTGGCATTCAGGATTTTCCGGAAGGCCTGGCCGTGGCCATTCCGCTTAGAAGGTTTGGCATGAGCCGCACCAAATCCTTTCTGTGGGGGCAACTGAGCGGTGTGGTAGAACCGGTTGCAGGTGTGCTTGGGGTGGCGCTGGTAATGGTCGCACAACCATTATTGCCTTATCTGTTGGCGTTTGCAGCCGGCGCTATGATTTACGTGGTGGTGGAAGAGGTTATCCCCGAAACCCAGCGCGACGGGCACACAGACAAAGCCACGCTTGGCCTTATTTTCGGCTTTGTACTGATGATGGCGTTGGATGTGGGATTGGGGTAAATCAATAAAAATACCCGTTCGATTTTTTGAAATTGCTTAGGTTGAAGTAGTAGCTGAAACCTATGTGCAGAAAGCCTCCGCGGTAATTAAGCGGAAACTGTTTTTTCAAACCATCGCTGTGAGCAACCATAATTGAGGCATCATTGCTTAAAGATTGTGTGTAGGTAATCCCAAACTCATAGCGGTTGTTGT
>Ga0194130_10001443_pt1 | contig 38368 bp, 35 predicted proteins | sample TA2KigsurfametaG_FD_160084 | JGI IMG/M metagenome (GOLD analysis project Ga0194130, IMG submission 160084) | Freshwater microbial communities from Lake Tanganyika, Tanzania - TA2015050 Kigoma 12 surface | ecosystem: Environmental > Aquatic > Freshwater > Lake | place: Tanzania: Lake Tanganyika...
TTATTTTCAATGGTTCCATTTTCACCAGGATGATTTTCAATGGCTCTGTTTCCAGCTTGCCTGGCCTCTGCGGTCGGCCGATCCTGCTCTTTTTTATTTCCCGCCTTTCTTAAGGGTATCGAATCTATGAAAATTACAGGAATATACTCAAGAGCCATTAAATATACCGGTTTACCACCCATTTCATTATCACAAGCAAATAGCCTTGCAGGTAAAATGCCGGAAACAGCAGATAATATGATTATCAAACAGGTAGTTTTAAATTTCATTTCCTGTAAAAATACAGAAAGTTTGCCTCAAAGCGAGGCAAACAATCCCTCAAAATAAAGGTAAAATATATGATGGAAGCCTTAAAAGCTCCGAACTGTTCAATTTGTTCGGATATTTGGCCGGCTGGTGTTCGTTCCTGATCCAGTTCTTGGTCCAATACCGGTTCTTGGTCTAAGCCCTGTTGTACCACCGGCACCAATACCCCTGCCCCTGTCTGCGGGCTTACAATCACCATCCTGTCGACGCCCATTACCTCTGGATCCCTCTGTGGGCCTTTGCCCTGTTCTCTAGCCCTCAGTCCCTACGGTATGAGTTCCCCTTCCTCTTTCCCCGCTTCTGCGCATACCCGCCCCTGTTTGCGAGTAGGTATAAAAGGATAAGAGAAATACAATAAAAAATAAACTGTAAGTTTTCATGTCTTCCAATTTTAAGCATTATTGTAAATAATACTTAAAGATTGGAAGACAAGATGAAGACCAGATGAATTTTCCGGTTTATTTTAAATTCTATCTCAGTGAATTGATATAGGCTGCTATTTTCAAGCCATCTTCTTTCTTAACCTGCGGCATTGGAGGCATTGGTGTTGGGTACTGTGGCCAATTCTCGGGCTGTGGATTATAGATGAGCTGAAGAATTTTTTCAGGACTATATTGGCGTTTAGCAATATCTTTAAATGAAGGTCCAACGAGTTTTCGATCCGGATTATGGCAGGATAAACAAGTATAGGAAGCCATCATAGCTTTAACATCATTAAAAGTAGGTACCTTTTCGCCTTGCAGCGGTTTTGAACCGGGATGTTCAGGGCTAACTATTGATTTTTGATTTACATTTGTGGTTTGTTGCATCTTTTCAGGGATTAAGGCCGAGTTTTTAGTGCTCAATTCTGAAAGAGATAACTTTTGTCCATCAGGAAGATTATTCAGCGTATAATAAGCAATCGGATGGACGAGTGAATAGTAATTATCTCTTTCACGAATACCATCAAGTTTTAACGTATGGATATAATACCTACGCAAATTGTCAACCACAATTCTTGCTTTTAATCCGTCTGCAGAAAGTTTAACTCCCTTAATATTCAAGGTTTGAGTATTTACCGGCGGACTCCCATATACGGGCTGATATTTATAGATATAACTTTCTACAGAATAGGAAGCTAAATCTTCCGCTGATTTTGGATCTACGGGCTGGGTAAATTCAATCTCAAATCCATCTGGCATTGCCCTAACGGCTTTCATTTCAAATGGCGTTTTATTGCTCCAAACCAGGCGCTCCAAGCCTTCATTCGCTTCACCGGCAGAACCCCAACCCCTATTCGTTTCACCAATAAATAAGGATCGGTCTTTTGCCCAGGACATACGCATAACTCCCGATCTAAAGCCGGTTTTAAAAACAAAGGATGCACCCTGATATTCGCCGTTAACCTTTTCCATAAACACCCTCGAAAGCATACTCATTCCCTGATCACCAACAAGTATTTGGCCTTCAAAAGGTCCAAAATGATTTTTTGGAATAGTTATAGGTTCCGACGTTGAGATTCCAAGAATTCCGTATGGAAGCCAAACAGCGGGTAAACGTAGTTCAGGAAACTCTTTTTTCATGTCAAAAAGAGTTTTAAAATTTTCGTTGACAATATTTTCGGGTTTGATGTATCGACCTTGGGCATTCTTTGTCTTTCGGGGATCAATTTTGGAATTGAATTGAGACTCAGTCAATTTAACCGACGACTCCGGTTTGCCCGTCCAGACCAAACCTGCCGGGTGTCCCATAAAATCACCTTTTCCCATTTTCCATAAAGCTCCGGATCCCATCCAATCTCCCTGATTATCGGTATAAAATAATTCATTGTTTAGGAATCCAAGACCTGCCGGTGATCTCATGCCGGTAGCCCAGGGCTGCATTTTCCCATCCTCAGTAATGCGCATAGCCCAACCTCTCCAAGGCACACGACTTTCACCCCGCCACCATTCTTCGCTACCAAATGCTACGTTTCCGGTCACAAAAAATGAACCATCAAGAGCAATTTTTGGTCCGAAACTATATTCATGATAATGGCCTGAAAGTGGCCAGGAATAGACCGTTTCATATACATCGGCCTTACCATCCATATTGGTGTCCAACAATTTGGTGAGTTCTCCCCTTTGAGCACAGTATAAAGCCCCATCTTTAAATGCCAAGCCTAAAACCTCATGCATTCCTGAAGCAAATTTTCTGAAATAGGGTCTGTTGCTGGTAGGATTCTCAACAATAAAAATGTCTCCTCTACGTGTTGATATTCCTAAATCACCATTTGGCAGGCTAACAAGTCCACCAACCTCCAATATAATTCCCTCCGGAGTTGCAACCTTCATAATCTTGAAGAAATCTTCCTCCTTCGGCGTTTCCTGAGCTTTTGAAGAAATGCTGTAACTAAAAAATGAAATTGAGAGAAGAATAGGATATAGCTTTTCTAGATGTCTCATATTTGGATCAGAATAAAATTGAATAACTTAAACTTTTAACTGCTGGAATTATTAATTCCTTTCGGCCATTTTGATCCCGAATCAATGGTTTTGTACCAGCATAATCTTCCAAACGCAGAAAGTAAGATTGATTATCCACGAGATAGAGGCCTTGTGAAACTTCAGTAATAGTTGCTGCTTCTGCCAGTCGGAAATAAAGTCCGGAAGAAACATCCGAAAGAATTATTCGGCGATTTATACCCCGACCCTTTTCCAATACTTGGCTGGCATCACTGACGGAAATACCAAAACTAATGTACTTAAAACTTGGCCTGCCTTCAGCATCAAGAACATAGCCTTTAGGGCGATATCCTGTTCCGGTGGTATCACTGGGCCAAGGAGATTGAGGAGTTTCGAGGCTCGCTAATGTTTGGACCGGTTTCCCAAATCGTTGAACCATTCCCAAGGGGCGTGAAGATCCGTCGCCACGATCATGCCACATTGGAGTTGCGTTTAGAAATCCACCCCTCCAAACCTGGATGATGGCTCCATTATCCATATCATAGGTATAATGTATTTTTTCAGGGCTGCCGACTGATACTGCATGAACCACTCTTGGTAATCCGGGCAAATCCATAAAACTTCTTAAGATATAATTTTCTGAAGGTTCAATGTGGATGGGGTCAACGGTATTTACATTAGCTTGAACGGCCTCGGGTGCTCTACCCTTATCGAACCTGGTAATCTTTAGATTTCGGAATGCCACGGCGCCATGATCGCCCTGAATGCGCAATGGTCCGAATGCGGTTTCTCCTTCAGCCATTGCACCGCGGGTGGGCCCTGTTAATTCAACCTGATCATGGATGAGTACCTCATTCAATTCTACTTTCAGCATGACGGCATTAGCTGTTTTATTTCCATTGGCATCAAAGCGCGGAGCCTGAAATGAAATTTTTAGCTTTTGCCAAAGACCCGGGGCACGACTTGCGTTTTGTCTTGGGGCATAACCCATGTAACCTTTCTGCCCATCTGGTTTGGAGTTATCCCAACGTTCATATATACCTCCATTACTTCCGGATCTGATGGCAGTCGCGCCCCAGGTGTCAATGAGCTGGATTTCATAACGACCCTGCAGGTAGATTCCTGAATTTGATTCCAGGGCCATTAAATACTCCAATTCTAAATCAATATCTCCGTAGTCTGCCAGGCTATATAAATCTTCACCCTTTTGTTTCTTATCGGGAAGGTTAAGTAAAATACCATTACCCTTGCTGAAAATTAGTGAATTTACTCGATTAAGATCTGCCTGAACACTGCCAACAATTTGCCATGTTTTAGAAGATTTTTTAAAAAAGCTGAGATCATTCAGATTCTGCTCAATTACTGTTTGGCCATAAAGCAAGTCCGAAAATCCAACAAGGAAGATTATTCCAAGAGCTTTATAAAATGCGGATGAATACTTAATTGTAAAAATCATTTTCAAATTCTAATTAACTTCGAAAGATAATAATGAATTATGGAATTCAGGTCTTTGACTGTTAAATTTTATTCATAATTGTATCAGGTATTTTCTTCCAAAAGATAAAAACGCAAACTTTGAAAAGGAGTGCCTTCTATTTTTAGCAAGCTTGAAAATAACGCCATCCTATGTGGTTAGATTTTAATGTTTAACCTCAGTTCGATATTAGAAACTACCCTTTTGATGCATCTCCTATTGCTCCGGACGCCTATGATTGATTTTTGGAAAGCAATACCTGCGTGTTATCGCTTCCGGCAGTCCTTTCCTCCGGAGTATTTCCGGCAAAAAATTCTACTTGATTTCAAATGCTCCATCGCCGGAAGATACCTCCTCCGGCAAGGTTTAGTTTACCCGCTGCTGTTTTTCATCGGTACGGGCAGTCCGGAAAAAGAAGCACAAACCCGGGTGGCAGCCCTATCTTTCTTGCACTACTGAATATTCGGATAAGGATTCCATTTCCTGCAAAAAATAGGGCAGAACACAGGACCGGGAGCAACAGACTGAGAAAAATAATCAGGACCCGGCAAGATCTTTTATCAATCTCACCTAAATTAGATTGTTTATATCGAATTCAGGTTATTTAGGTTATTTATGTCGACCTCATTTTTTTACATGGTTTCGAACTTTAGCATTGACTTTTTCAAAATTTTCTTTTGCTCTAAATTTTACAATTTGCCCAATCAAATCAAAAGGGATTTCATCGTCAAAGGGGAATTTTATTGAACCTTTCCCGCTTTCATAGATGGATAGTTCCTCTTTAAAAACTTTGATACCCGAGGGGGCAGGGTATAAACCAATATAATTTTTAAATGCTCCCAAATGAACCAGATTTCCATGGAGAACAAAAGTAGGAAGCTGATACTTCATCGCCTCTATTGCATCAGGTGCAGCATTTTTGATTATATTTCTAATTTTATGTAAAAGTATTTGAACCTTTTCCGGATGCATAGCGATGTATTCATCAATCGTTTCGGGTTTTTTTGATGCTGAAATCATAATAGGAAGGATTAGAAGGGTTTAAACTCTAAAGATACCTGATAACAACTATGTTCTAAAAGTTTTTAATACTTCCAGGAATCATAAAACTAGAGAGAATGGCTCGATTTAGCTAGTTTTTTACCTCAAGAAGTTCAATGGAAAAGGCTTCTTTAACAGGTTTTATAGGTTTACCCTGTGCATCACTCAGAATCTTAACAAAGCATCCACCATAATATAAAATAATGGAGGAATAGAATACAAACAGGAGGATAAGAACCATAGATCCGGATGCACCATAGATGACACCGATATTACTTTGGATGAGCAAATATCCCAATAGCCATTTCCCCAAATTGAAGAGAATGGCCGTGAAAAGCGCAGCGCCAAAGGCTATTTTCCAGCTTGGTCTGCCAATGGTAAGAAATCGAAATAAAACTGTGAACCAGATACTCACGGCCAGTACAAAAACCAGGTCATTGATGAGGTAATAATAAAACTTATTACCGCCACCCAAAACTGCGCCCAGATAATTTCCCAGAAGTACCTGATTTCCTTCTAAAAATGAGGTGGCTAAAAATAAAAGCCCGGCAAGAAATAAAATAATGAGTGAACGTAATCGATAACGCAAACTAAAGATAAAGCCTGTTTTAGGTCTCTTTCGAATATCCCAAATTTGCTCCAGAGAATTTTTTATTACGTCGAATAGGGTGGTGGCTACAAACATCAAAAAAATAAACCCCAAAACGGTGATATACCAACTTTGATTTAAACCAATCACTGCTTCCAATACTCCTTCTACCTGCAGGGCACTCCCACGTCCCAAAATATGACCTAATCTGCTGATCAGTTCTGAAGTTAGCAGGCCGGGATCAACCCAGAACCTGAAAAATTGAGTAAATATGATGAGAATAGGTGGCAAAGCGAAAGTAGTAAAGAATGCCGTCGCTGCTGCCATCCGAAGGGGATCGTTTAGCCTGAAAAGATTAACTGAGCTTCTCATCTGAGAGAATAGTGCTGCTGTCTTTTGTGCTAAACTTTGATCTTTTTGAATTTTCTTTGCCAAGACGTAAAGTTAGGGAAAAGACTTTCGAAATCAGCTAAGGGTATTCAATTGGATTTTGAAAAGGCAAACTATTTAGCAAATGTGGCTTACGAATTAATTTTTGAGGCCTGTTTTACAGTTAAATTCCAAATTCAAAATACTACTTCCCAAGCATTTTCAAAAGCAATTCAGGTTCATTAGTGGTAATAAAATCAAGTTTCTGATCCAGAAACCACTGCAATAGTTTTGGATCATTGACAGTCCAGGCGTTAATAGTCAACCCTTTAGCCTTGGCTTCCTGAATCCATCCCGGATTTTTTTGAAAAACACTCTGGTTATAATCCAGTCCCCATAATTTATCAGCAGCCAATAATCCGGGAGCTTTATCTCCATTGAGATAGGCCACTCTGGCATAAGGATCCAAACGCAGCAGTTCCAGGCAGATATTATAATCAAAACTGATATAATCTACCCATGCCTGAGCCTTCATTTTTTTTACCAGTTCATAAACTTTCTGAGCACTTTGAATGGCTCGCTCCTTAGAAATAGTTGGCTTTATTTCGAGTACAAGTTTGGTTGAATTTTGTTTCATACCTTCTCCCAGATATTCCTCAAAACCGGGCATATGTTCCCCATTGGAAAGCTTCAGCTGCTTCAAATCGGAAAAGGTGGAAGTGTGAATAAATTCCCCCTTAAACGATGGATCATGATTAACAATCAGATTTGAATCTAGCGTCATGTGCACATCAAACTCCGATCCCTGACAACCCAAATGAATCGCATGTTTCAGGGCAGAGATTGAGTTTTCAGATGCTCCCGTATTTTTCCATGCCCCGCGGTGGGCAATTACCCGATTTTTATGGAAATCATCCCTGACTATCCTGAAACTTTGTTCAACGCGAACAGATCCCGATTCGGCCACCAGATCAAGATCATACCATTTGCTATCCCTCTGAACGTATTTTTTACGAATACTAAGCTGGCTATTTTTCAAGTTAAATAGTTTGGCATTCTCACCAATAAGCTTAAAATTCCCTGCATAACCTAGTAAACTAAGGTTTCCAATGATAGGGTTACCGCTAGAAAAGGTATGATTACTTAATAGAATAGCTGGTTTAATTTGAGCGGATGCGATTGTGGTCATGATACTCATCAATAGGATCAATGTGCCGGGAGTCAAATTTCGTGACATAGGTTTTTCTGGAAATGAGTTACAGGGTTTACATAAACATTAAAAACCAAGGGGGCAATGAATGTTAATTATGCCGAATTACTAACTCTTCAATGTCCTTATACGGGATAATTGTGAAGACTTGATTCAAAAATACAGAAATAACAAAAGGTATTTGTTAAACAAAGGATAAGAAATGATTTAAATAATTCTTTTATAATTCCTTTTTCAAATCAATAATTTTGAAGCCGCATACTTTTTAATTAACTATGCATTTAGTGGAAATGAAAAAAATTCTGGTCGTCAGTTTAATCGCTCTGATTCTTTCGGGATGCGGTGTCTCCAGGAAAATCAGTCTGCTGGAACAATGCCGCTACGATATAAAATCTGCCGATAGTATTTATTTCTTTGGCAGGGACTTGAGCCAACAGATCAAGACAGGCGGTTTCGATCTGGGCAGTTTACCTGAACTTGCTATTGGTGTTTTACGCAAAGATATCCCACTTAGGGCAAGGATTAACCTTGGTATAGATAACCCCGGATCAAAAGCCATTGAGATTAATCAATTTGATTATGTTATCTCGTTTAAAGGCATAGAATTAGTCAATGGAACCACAGACAGGCGGATTACCATCCAATCTGAAGGAAGCACATTGGTGCCAATTAAGATTGAGACTAATATCTATTCCATCCTATCTGAAAGAAACACAAGAGAAGAAATCTTATCTTATTTAAGGGGAGCAAATGGCAGAGAACCGGTTCAAAAAAGTCAGATAAGCATAAAAATCAGGCCGAGCATCCGAATCGGGAAAAAGCTGATAAAATATCCGGCTTACATCACTATGGATAAGGAATTGAACAGTAATATGTTCAGATAATGAGGAAAAAAGATTTCCGGATTTTACATAAAATCCGGAAATTCAATAGCAGCTTTTTATTGACAAATGGCACCTTATTATACCTTCTAAGAACAAAAAAATTTGAATTTAAGTATGTTGATTGGCCGGCTACCGGAAAAGCATTTTTGCTCTGATTTTAAAAAAATAAAATCCTCTTTAGCATTTAATTTATTCTCACTCAGGTTTATTATTTAGCCGATAAACCTTTATTTTATTATCTTTCTAGCCTGAAACAGAAATTTATTTAATGATGAAATCAATAAGAATCTTGTTAGTACTGTTGCTGATAAGTCAGTTCAGCTTTTCACAAAGTATAGTCAATCTGATTAATCGTGCTGATTTGTTTTTTGACACGATGGACAAGGGGAATTTTGAAGAGGCTCACGGCTTTTTTGATGAAAGTGTAAAAGGTCAAATCACTTCTGATGAATTGAAGCTTTTCTGGCTTAGACTAGAGAATAGTCTTGGCAATTATGAATCGGTAAATGGTGCCAGAAACTCGGCCAGAGGAGAATATTTTGAGGTAATATTAACATGCGGATTCACCAAAGGTTCTCAAACCTTCACTTTCGTTTTTAATAAATCAGAGAAGCTTCTGGGATTCTTTGTTACCCCTGTTGCTGCAGAAGCAGAATATTCGGCTCCGGCTTATTCAGACACTACGCTTTTTTCTGAGAAAGAGATTATTATAAAGTTTGAGGGCGGGCAAATGGCCGGCTTATTTACGGCTCCAAAAAAGTTAAGCAATTTTCCGGTTGTTGTGATGGTTCATGGTTCAGGCCCTTCCGATATGGATGAAACTGTGGGTCCAAATAAACCTTTTAAAGATATTGCTGCCGGACTTGCAGCTAACGGTATAGGAAGTATTCGCTACGTCAAACGCAGTATGGTTTATCCAAGGTCTTTTACAAAAGCATTTACAGTTAAGGATGAAGTTATTGATGATGCATTGAGTGCAATTAGCCTGGCTGCTACTTTGCCGGGGGTGAACCCAAGTCAGATATATTTATTAGGACACAGTCTTGGAGGCATGATTGCGCCAAGAATTGCCACCATGGCTCCAACTTTAAATGGTATAATCCTGGCTGCAGCTCCTGCGAGAAAATTATCAGATTTAATTGCTAAACAAAATGCCTTTGTTTATAAAGCTTCAGGAGATACCACAGCCGCAGGAAAACAACAGTTCATTAAATCATCCAATGAAATAGATAAGTCAAGGTTGCTTAAACTGGGTGACCTGGCTCCTGATTCGATTATACTCGGAGCGCCGGCTTCCTATTGGGTAGATTTGAATAATTATGACCAGCTTGGCACTGCAAAAAGAATTAAAAATCGCATCTTCATTCTTCAGGGGGCTTATGATTTTCAGGTTTCGGTTCAAGATTTTAATATCTGGCGAACCACGCTGGCAGCCAATAAAAATGCTTCTTTTAAACTTTATCCTAACCTGAACCACCTGCTTTCTGTTCAAAAGGAAAAAGGAACAGGAGTTCAATACCGTACACCGGCCAATGTCAGTCCGGACCTGATCAATGATATTTCTATTTGGATCAAAGGGAAATAATATTCAACTATTTTATCAACACAAAACTCCGGCAAAATTTGCCGGAGCTTTTTATGTCAAAGAATATTCAACTAGCTATTCCATGGCCCGGTGATCGCTAATGTTAGTCCCGGTGACTGAATATTAACAAACAAAGTTCTACCGGAGGGTGAGAAAACCGGCCCTGCAAATTCAGATTTAGGATATCCCACATTTTTGGCGATCACATAGGTTTGTCCCTTTGGATTAATTCCAATGATTCTTGCATCCGATTTATCCTCGCAAATGATCACATCACCCCAAGGCGCAATGGTCAGGTTATCACAGCTCTGAAAAGTATCTACATCGTTAGATTCGAGGAATAACTCCAGTTTTGCCGGAGCTTCACGTTCCCTATCCTGGCCTTCGTACTTACTTGGAATATATTTGAAGATTTGACCATAACTTTTGTGCCCCCCGTTGGTACAGGCAAAAAATAATTCATTTTTTCCATACCAAATTCCTTCCCCTCTCGCAAAGCAGGCTGCACCCTTTTGATTTCCTCTCAAGCGCAAATCATCATCCGGCGCCTCCACATCGTCCAGATCAATCCAATGTACATCAAAGCTTTTACTCTGCGGAAATTTATCTGTTTTCAATTTCTTCCAATTTCGGGTATCAGCACTTTTCCATTCGGAGATGGCTAAACATTGTAATTTACCTCCCTTGTGCAAATCGCCATATGTGTTAGGTAAGTAGCGGTAAAAAAGGCTATCACCACTGTCTTCAGTCTGATAAACAATGCCTTTAGATGGATGCACTGCAACTGCCTCATGCACAAAACGACCCATCGGTTTGATTGGAACAGGTGCTGTCAAACCGATTTTATCAGAAGCAAAAATCTCAAAATTATAACCATGATCCTGTTCAAGATTACCTTTTTCAGCACCTTTAGTCAGGGTACTTTCCTCACAAGTAATCCATGAATTCCATGGGGTGATGCCTCCGGCACAGTTCCTTACTGTTCCGATCAGACTTAAATATTGGAGTTCTACTTGCTGTGATTTTTCATCATATATCAGGGTACTTGTTCCACCAAAACAAAAACTTTCTTTTTTGCCAAAATCATAAATATCAGACTTAGTGATCTTGTTGAGTAACTCATTATTTGCTCCAAAAGGCCCATTAACCATTGCCCCCGGAGATAATTCATGATTTCGAATCAGAATAGTTTTGTTATTTTTCCATTTAAAAACTCCCATGCCGTCAAATGCACCGGGTACAGAAAAACCGTCATTCATTACCTCTCCTCTTCGGGATATCACCTTTGCCGTAAACCCATCAGGAAGGCTTAAAATATCGCCTTGACGATGGGACAATGCTCCATAATTTCGTACAAAATTATTTTCTTCAATAAATCCCAAGGCAGCGGCATTTGCTGCAAACCGACTCAAGCCAAGAAAGCCAAGACTTACTAAACCCGAATTTCTGATGAATTCTCTTCTGTTATTCCTCATTGTAATAATTTTAAACTTAATTTTTAAAGTAAACTTGACCTAATTTATTAAAAAAATAGTATATCAGAAGGCAGTGAAACATCGCATTTTAAAGCTTCTGAGCTAGCTATTGGACACAGACAGCCTTAAAGCGGCCCTTCAATGCACAATCTTTGTTTCCATTAAAGTATTATGTAAGCCCATTTATATGGTTAAAACTTAATTATAAGGTATTTGATACCGTGCTCGAGTTAATTTCATAATAAAAATAGGTATATAGAAACGAATTTAATTTGGGAATAATAATGTTATGTTAGCATGTTGTTATTTTATTTACATTAACAGGTGACAATATTCAATGTTTATTCGCCAATTTAAATAAGCTCAAGCCCAGGTCTCAACAGATCGAAGTGTTTCAATAAAAATGAAAAATTTTATTCACAGGAAATCAGTAATTTGTATAGAATTGTCAAAAAAATGCGTTTACCAAAAAAGCTCATTTTGAGATCTGAAAGAATAAACCGATACCTGAATAACATAACAGGAAATGCAAAAGATTTTGGTCTTGAGGCAAGAATTTTCCATTTCATATGTATTTTTTCATTTGTTATTCTTTCTGTAAGCCAACAAATTAATCTCTATTACGGCCTGTATGAACTTGCTGTTTTGATGGGAGTCTTGCAAATAATAGGATTTATTTTTTTCATTCTTTCACGCGTATACCAAAAGATAAAGCTCAGTATAATCTTTTTTGCGCTTGGAGCTAATGCACTATTCGTCATAAATTTTTACTTCAATTCGGGGATTAATGGACCCGGACTGATTATGTTTTTATCGGGTATATTTTTAATTATTCTCATTGTACCTAAGAATCAATTTGCATTTTGGCTAACCATAAACATCATCGAAGTACTGGTTCTTTTGTTTTTGTCCTACCATGATCCTTCAATTTTCACCTATCGTTATTCTGACTCATTCTTGCAGTATGCAGATATTGCCTCAACCTATGTGTTGACGGCTATACTTATTTTCCATGCCACCAATTTTATTCGAAAAAGCTATGATCGGGAGAAAATTATCGCAGAACAAAAGGCCGAGGAGCTTAGGATTTCAGATCAAACCAAAAATAAACTTCTTTCTATTTTGGCACACGATCTGAGTTCGCCACTCGGTTCAATTCAAAATTATCTGGAAATTCTTGCAGAGCTCAAAACGGAAGAAATTGACAGGCAATCTATAGAAGCCAGTTTACTCAACGAAACCAAGAACGCACAGCATATGTTAAGCAATTTGCTTCTTTGGAGTAAAACACAAATGGAGGGAGTAAAAATTAATCTTATACCCCTCAACTTAAAAGAATCCATAGAAACAGCAATTAGGATTCAGCAGTCCCTTGCTATTGAAAAGAACATAAGCATTGAAGCAAATATCGATCAATCCATTATGGTTTTAGCCGATCGGGAAATGCTTCAGTTAGTTATCAGAAATTTGATTAATAATTCCCTGAAATTTACTCATGCAGGCGGGAAGATTCGAATTGATTCAAAAGTTGAAGAGAACGTATGTTTAATTACCATTAGTGATACCGGAAGAGGAATAAATTATGAAATGCAAAAAGACCTCTTTTCTATGGGAATTAAATCAACCTATGGAACTCAAAACGAAAAAGGGGTAGGTTTAGGCTTATCAATTTGTAAAGAATTTACAGAACTACAGAATGGTACCATTAGTTTTGAAAGCGATCCCGGAAAAGGTACGCGATTTTTCATCGGGCTTAAACTTGCCTCGGCGCTTAAAACATAGCTTAGGCTTTGGTTTTAATGTTTGGCAAAAAGGCGGTAATTAGTCCGATTAATGGCATAAACGCACAAATCCTGTAAACGTATTCTATGCTGGTTCGGTCGGCAATTCCACCTAAAACTGCCGATGCGATACCGGCCATTCCGAAGGCAAAACCAAAAAATAAGCCCGAGACCATGCCGACCTTACCCGGAAACAATTCATGAGCATAAACAAGAATAGCCGAGAATGCGGAAGCAAGGATGACTCCAATCGGAATAGTTAGGATCACCGTCCAGAATAGATTGGCATGAGGCAGCAGAAGGGAAAAAGGTGCTACACCCAGAATTGAGCCCCATATCACATATTTTCTGCCAAATCTATCTCCTAAAGGACCTCCAATGATGGTGCCCGCGGCGATTGAAAAAAGAAAAATAAACAAATAGACCTGAGAATCCTGAACGGAGACCCCAAATTTATGAATCACATAGAAAGTATAGTAAGTGGTCATGCTGGTGAGGTAGATATATTTCGAGAAGATCAGGAGCAGCAAAATAAAAACGGAAAGCACAATTGTCTTTCTTGGTAACATTTGAAATTGATGTCCATCATCTCCCGGACGACTGGCTTTAATGCGGATTTTACGTTTATACCAACCTCCGATATTAATTAACAAGATGATTGCCAAAAGGGCAAGTACCGAAAACCAGATAATATTCGACTGGCCGTAGGGTACAATAATTAAGGCGGCCAACAGGGGTCCAATTGAACTGCCAAAATTACCGCCAAGCTGAAAGATCGACTGCGCCATTCCCCGGCGCCCTCCTGAAGCCATATGGGCCATTCTTGATGCCTCCGGATGAAAAATTGAGGAACCGATACCGACCAGAGCAACCGAAAAAATCAGGATTTCAAAATTGGGCGCGCGTGACAATAGAATCAACCCTACCAGGGTAAATCCCATTCCGATTGCGAGTGAGTAAGATTTAGGTTTTCGATCGGTATACAGACCTACAAAGGGTTGAAGAATGGAGGCTGAAAGCTGAAAAGTAAGGGTAATTAAACCAATCTGCGCGAAACTCAAACTGAAGGTATCTTTTATTACCGGATAGATTGCCGGAATAATGGATTGTAACGCATCATTTAATAAATGAGAAATACTGATGGCAATAAGAATCGGATAAACAGTCTTCCCGGATATGGTATTTTTAACTTTTAGAACTGAGCCTGGAGACTGCTCGCTGATATGCCTGTTCATCTATACAAATGCTTGCAGCAAATATCCATTCTTAAATTTAAAAAAGCGATAAAGTCAAAAGAAATTAGCAATAATTTAAGACCTATTTTTAGATTAAAACCGTGGTTGCTAAGCCCTTTTATTTCTATCCGCTGTTACAGATGAGTCCGATTCGCCGCCTCTGAATAAGGGCTTGACCAATTGTCAGCGCGGGCTTGACCTGCGCTAAAAAGGTGCCCCAACTTGAATATCACATCGATGACCGGGCTGCCCATGCGGCGGATTAACCTTTAAACCTGCTGGTACAGGCGCCGGTAAAGCAGGTGCAGACTGAATATTTTGTGGGTTTGCTGCCGGTACCGGAGTACCGTCTGCATTAACCAGTGGAGCTCCCACAGCAAGATCACAACGATGTCCGGGCTGACCATGTGCAGGATTTACCCTTGGATTTTCAGCAGCCTGATTCGGCAAAGCCGGAATACCCTGGGTTGAAACAGGAGGGTTTGCTGCTTCATTTCGTTGATCCATCAAGACCGCAATAACGGTTGCACCGGTAAGTATTATTCCTCCAATTATAACAATTGTCTTCATTTACTTCTTATTTATCCCAAAATCAATTGAACGCTAAGATTAGGGAACATTAACTCGTCAAAAAATTACTAATAATTTAAACAATACGGGTTTATTGACCATTAAATTCGATTTATTAGCTTAGCGGAATAAAGGCATTTGGATTGAGATATTTTGTTCATATCGGCTACAAGGGTACCCATTATTTCGGCTGGCAGAGACAGCCTGATAAACTGAGTGTACAGGAAATTCTCGAGAATTGCCTCAGCCGGATTTTCAAGCAAAGTATAACCATTTTTGGTTGTGGTCGCACCGATGCCGGAGTGCATGCCAGCCAGTATTTCTTCCATATGGATATTGAAAAAAGCTGGAGCTTCGATTTGTTTTTCAGACTCAACCGAATCCTGCCGGATGATATTGCACTTTTTGATATTATTCCCATGGAAGGTCAGCCTCATGCCCGTTTTGATGCTATTCAGCGGGTATATGATTTCTTTATCCACACCTATAAAGATCCATTTCTTAGCGATAGCAGTTCATTATACCTCAGAAAAAGTTTCGACCTTGAACAGATGCAGCGAGCGGTAAATCTTCTTCCCAAATACGAAGATTACAGGGCATTTTGCAAGTCACCCGATAAAAATGAACATACTATCTGCCATGTTTCTGCTGCAAGTCTGTACACGAACAAAAGTGGCGACCGAATTCGTTTTCGGATTTCGTCCAACCGCTTTCTGGGCCGTATGATTCGTATTTTGGCGCGCAAACTTATCGAAATCGGTGATGGAGACCTGAGCGTAGATGAATTTGAAAGCCATCTCATCTCCAAAAATATTCCATCTAAACTATTGCCTGCACACCCGCAAGGACTTTTCCTTTCCAAGGTTACTTATCCTTATCTCGATTTGCAGCCCAAGTCTAAGTTTTGGGCTTCAATAGAGGATTCACATTGGGAGGAAGTGAGATTAAGCTAAAAGTAGAAAGCTAAAAGCAGAAAGCTAATTCGGATAAACATTGGTCTACAGAGAAATTGATAGATGCATAGTTACTGCGAAAGACAATTGTTTGCAGTATCTGATTAACTCAAAGATGTCCGTATAAATTATTACGTTTAAGCATTATAAATGAGTATTTTAGAAAAAAAGAATCCGATGCACAGAAGAGATTTTGTAAAACTAGGCAGTATTATTGCCGCAACTGCCGTACATTCTGAGGTATATGGCGGAGGAATTCCACAAAAAAGAGCAATGACTGTGAGCAAAACAGTCGATTTTATAAATGACGGCGTACCCTTGAGTCCGAAGGAATATGGCGAACTACTGATGAAGCTCGCCGATGAAGGCAAGATCAAAACCGACTTCTATTCGAACGGTGGGGTAGTAGAAGAACTCGAAAACCGCTTCGCCAAGCTAATGGGTAAGGAATCTTCGGTTTTCATGCCAACCGGAACCCTGGCAAACCACATGGCCCTGCGCCGCCTAGCCGGAAACAACCGAAGGGTAATTCTTCAGGAGCAAAGTCATATTTATCAGGATACCGGAGATGGATGCCAAACGCTGAGTGCGCTGAACCTAATTCCCCTCGGTCTGAATACTACCGAGATGACCCTGGCAGAGATTGAAGAAGTGGTTGATAAAACAGGAAAAGGCAGAGTAGCCTTAAAATTGGGGGTTATTTCCATAGAAAGTCCGGTGCGAAGGCAGCAGGATACACTCTTTGCTTTCCAAAACATGAAAGCCATTACCGCTTATGCTAAAGCCAATGGAATTAAAACCCACTTAGACGGAGCACGCTTGTTTATACAATCGGCACATACCGGCATTGATCCGGCAAGCTACGGAGCGATGTTCGATACTTCCTTCACCTCCATCTGCAAATGCTTCAATGCCGCCAGCGGAGCTGTTCTGGCAGGTTCAAAAGAGTTTACTCAGGACCTTTTCCATGAGCGAAGAATGTTTGGAGCCGGCATTCCGGCGGTATGGCCTTTTGCTGCAGTAGCTTTGCATTATGTCGACTCGTGGATCGAGGAATACAAAAGTGCCTGGCAAAAAGCCGAATACCTTTTTAGCGAAATTCAGAAAGATGAGCGCTACAAAATTGTGAAATACCAAAACGGCTCACACATTGTACACCTCGACCTTAAAAATATTGATAAAAAACGTCTTTCAGATGCATTGGCCAAGCGAAATATTCGTCTTTCTGCACCGGACGCTACTGGCTTTAACCTGAAAGTGAACATCTCGATGAACCGAATGACTGCACAGGAAATTACCGGAAGTTTCAAGGAAGCGATGAAGGAGGTGGGCTGAGATTTGGGAAGTTTAATAAATTGTCCTTAGGGTTGAGCGCTACGCTTAACTCTGCGAATTATTAAATGAAGTAGAGTCTTCAGACTCAATTATAAATTATTCTCTACAAACAGAATGCTTTGAAATTTATCCGGCTTACTGTCCACTGAAAACAATTTTAGGAGAAAATTTTTGCCATGATATCCTTGTAACATCCCCAAGTCTCTACCATCCAATAACATGAGAAGATCATTACAATAATTGAGTATTTAAGACCTCCGTTTTTTTTATTTTGCGAAGATTGTTAAATCATAAATCAATTTAATCAGACAGCTTGGACATAATACTGAATATTCAGAATTTAAGTAAAACTTATGAAAGCGGAGGTCGTACACTAACGGTTTTAGATGATATAAGTTTTGCCATTGAGGCAGGTTCGACCATGTCGATTGTTGGTCCTTCAGGAAGCGGTAAAACTACCCTCTTAGGATTATGTGCAGGGCTTGACCGTTCAAGTTCCGGAATTGTAGAATTAAATCATATCCGACTGGATAATTTGAATGAGGATCAGCGGGCACAAGTAAGAAACCAGCATGTAGGCTTTATTTTTCAGAACTTTCAACTTCTTCCTACACTTACAGCACTCGAAAACGTAATGGTACCTCTTGAGTTACGAGGTGAAAAAAATATCCGTCCAAGGGCCTTGGAATTACTTGACAAAGTTGGATTAGCTGATCGGGGGCATCATTACCCAACTCAATTATCCGGCGGAGAACAACAGCGGGTGTCCCTGGCCAGAGCTTTTTCAAATTCTCCCAAGATCTTATTCGCCGATGAACCTACAGGAAACCTGGATGCGGAAACCAGTGAAAAAGTCGTAAAATTAATTTTCGACTTAAATCGTGAAGCCGGAACAACCCTGGTTTTGGTAACTCATGATTTAGAATTGGCTTCCAAAACACAGCGTATCATACGAATTAGAGGTGGCTCAATCGTTTCAGATGTTAAAACTTTAAGTGAAAACCCCAAAAGGGCAGATCATGGCGGCTGATCATAAAATCCTGACGATGAAAGGGCAAGGATCTTTGAATTATAGATGGCTCTTGCTGATGGCATGGCGGGATAGCAGACGTAACCGCTCACGCTTATTTCTGTTCATTTCTTCCATCATCCTTGGAATTGCCGCCCTGGTGGCAATTTATTCTTTTGAAAATAATCTAAAGAAAGATATAGACTTGCAGGCAAAAAGCTTAATGGGTGCAGACCTGATCATTGAGACGAATAAGGCCGTTAAAGAGGAAGCGCTGCCGATGCTTAAAACATTGGGTATTGAACGTTCTGAGGAACGGACTTTTGCCTCAATGATCTATTTTCCAAAGAGCGGAGGTACACGTCTCGTCAATGTGAGGGCTCTATCCGGAGAATTCCCATATTACGGAGACATCGAAACAAGTCCGAAAAATGCCAGCCGAAGCTTCAGGCTCAGTAAACAAGCACTGGTTGATAAAACCCTCATGCTCCAGTATGATGCGAAACCGGGTGATTCCATCAAAGTAGGTGAGCTTGTTTTTCAGATAGCGGGATTATTGAATAAAGCGCCGGGGCAAACCGGTTTTAATGCTTCTGTTGCGCCGGTTGTTTATATTCCACTTTCTTATCTGCAAGATACCGGGCTTTCCCAAAAAGGTAGTCGCATCACCTATAATTTTTATTATAAATTTTCTCCTGAAACTGATGTCGATAAACTAGCGAAAAGTCTGGAGCCCAAGCTGGAAAAGGCCGAACTCGATTATGAAACCATTGAATCCAGAAAAGAAAATACAGGTCGTTCCTTTGAGGATATGACGGAATTTCTGGCTCTTGTTGGTTTCATTGCCCTTCTGTTGGGCTGTATTGGTGTGGCCAGCGCCATTCATATTTATATTCGTGAAAAAATTAATACGATCGCTGTTCTGCGTTGTCTGGGTGCTAGTTCAAGACAGGCATTTTTGATCTATCTTATCCAGATTGCCGGGATTGGGTTAATCGGTTCTATGATCGGTGCTTTTTTGGGAACAGGCATTCAGCAATTCTTACCCATTGTTCTGAAAGACTTTTTGCCGGTTGAAATCAATGTATCCATTTCATGGATAGCTATCGGACAGGGTCTTTTACTCGGTTTGATCATTTCCATATTATTTGCTCTTTTACCCTTGGTATCGGTGAGGAATATTTCTCCTTTAAATACACTCAGGCTTTCGCTGGAGGAAACCTCCCTGTTCAAAGATCCTATAAAATGGCTGGTATATCTTATCCTAGTGCTCTTCATTTTTTACTTTACTTATGTACAAATTGGCTCGCTCAGTAAGACGATATTCTTCACTATGGGCGTCCTTACCGGATTTATTGCTCTTGCCGCTTTAGCCTATGCAATCATGTGGCTTGCAAGACGCTATTTCCCTTTATCCTGGTCTTATTTATGGAGACAGGGTTTTGCGAATCTGTTCAGGCCAAATAATCAGACCTTGATTCTGGTGGTTTCAATTGGTCTGGGGACTACCTTTATTTGTACCTTATTTTTCGTTCAGGATATCTTGATCAACAGAGTTACGCGTTCATCCGGTAAGAATCAAGCCAATATGGTACTGTTTGATATTCAAACTAATCAGAAACAGGCACTAAGCGATCTGACCAAGCGCATGGATCTGCCTGTTCTACAAGAAGTTCCGATTGTAAATATGCGCATGACCGAAATTAAGGGCCGTAATGCTGCAAGTTATAAGAAGGATTCTGTAGCCTTGGGTGCCTTGCGTGGATTAGAACGGGAATACCGTGTTACCTACCGTGACAGCCTGAGTGATTCGGAAGGGATTGTAGATGGAAAATGGATTGGGAAAGCTGAACCCGGCAAGCCGGTTTACGTTTCTTTGGAGGATGCTTATGCGAAACGTATCGGGGTGAAAATAGGAGATGAACTGACTTTTAACGTTCAGGGGGCTCCATTAAAAGCGCTGGTTGGCAGCACCCGAAAAGTAGACTGGAACCGGATTCAGACAAACTTTATTCTGATCTTTCCGACCGGTGTTTTAGAGGATGCCCCGCAATTTCATGTGATGCTTACCCAGGTTTCATCCAACGAGATGTCGGCAAAATATCAGCAGGCTGTGGTGAAAATGTTTCCAAATATTTCAATGATTGACCTCGGACTGGTTTTAAGTGTGCTTGATGAGATTCTGGATAAGTTGGGCTTTGTGATTCGTTTCATGGCCGCCTTCAGTATCATTACAGGCTTGATAGTTCTAATTGCCTCCGTGCTTATCAGTAAATACCAGCGGATTAGGGAAAGTGTCTTGTTACGTACGATCGGTGCAAGCCGTAAACAGATTCTGGCCATTACCGCCTTGGAATATTTTTTCCTGGGAGCCTTGGCCGCTGCTGCAGGTATTATTTTAGCTATGCTGGCAAGCTGGGTGATGGCAAGATTCGTTTTCGAGACTAATTTTTCGCCGGAATTATTGCCGGTTTTAATACTTTTCTCGTTAATTACATCATTAACAGTGTTGATAGGATTATTTAATAGCAGAGGGGTTCTGAACAGACCCCCTCTGGAGGTGTTGAGGAGTGAGGTTTAATGAAAATTAATGCTAGAAAATTGAACATTAAAACCTGCAAATTATCACCAAACCGAAGGCGAGCCTGTTAAAAAATTTCATCAGCTGCTGTTTTACATCGGTAAACCTACCCAAGAACCAAAGCTAATATCCGATTTTGTACATTCCATAACCGGAGTTCGAAATAAGCAATATTAAAAAAAATGCCCCTTTAATTGACCTCATGGTGTTCCGAACTCATATTATTTGATTGTTGAAAGCAATACCTGAGTGTTATCGCTTGCTGCAGTCCTTTCCTCCGGAGTATTTCCGGCAAGAAATGCTACCTGATTTCAGATGATTCGTTGCCGGAAGATACCTCCTTCGGCAAGGTTTAATTTACCTAATGCTGTGCTTCATCGGTACGGGCGGTCCGCTAATAGAACCCCACGACCTGCGAAGCAAACCCGGGTGGTAGCCCTATCTTTTTTGCACTACTATATCTCAGAATAAGGATTCCATTTCCCGGCAAAAAAATAGGGCAGAACACGGGAACGGGAGCTAGGTACCCTACTTTCCAAAAGCTAAGAAAAACAATCAGGCTAAACTTAGCTCGGCAAGATGTGTTATCGATATCAGGTTAAAATAATGCCTATTCAGGTATTTTCTTAAGCCGGATATTCCAATTTTTTATAGACTTTTGTGCATGAGCCCAGCCGAAATAAATGCCAAATGGACTGTATTACAAGAACAGATTGCCAAAGACTTTGATACTGATCTTCCAGATATAAAAATTATGTTATTTCTTATTGGTGTTCAGGAGCTCGGTAAGGGACCCGGTAAATTCAGTAAACGCCAAAAAGAAGAGTTAATGCATATCGCTAACTGTCGATTATTCAGTGAGCTCGGTTTTTATGAACTGGAAGGGCTCGATCAGGATGGGTGGCCACACTGGAAATTAATAAAACCCATTCCTGCCTATACCCTTTTGGAACAGGAAATGATTATACGATCATTGATTATAAGTTATTTCGATAACATTTAATTCCCATAGCATGAGAAAACTTTTTACCTTTTTACTGATTACTATTTCAAGTATAAGTCTCGCCAAGCCCAAACATGATTTTATAAGAATTCAAACAAATAAAGGCGCTTGCATCATCATGTTATATAATCAAACTCCAAAACACCGAGATAATTTTTTGAAACTGAGCAAAGAGGGGTTCTACAATGGAACCCTTTTTCATCGAGTGATCAAGGAATTTATGATTCAGGGTGGTGACCCGGATTCAAAAACAGCCGAATCAGGTCAATTATTGGGTAAAAGTAGTTTGAAATACCGTATAGATTCCGAATTTAGAGATAGTATATTTCATAAAAAAGGAGTTTTGGCAGCAGCACGCGATAACAACCCTGAAAAAGCATCAAGTGCCAGTCAATTTTATATTGTACAAGGTAAAAAATGGACAGATTCCACATTGAACGCTGTTCAATTAAAAAGAATGAATGGCCGCATCATTCCCGAATATCAGCGCAAGACTTATAAAGAATTGGGTGGAACGCCACATCTTGATCAAAATTACACCGTTTATGGTGAAGTTGTCAGCGGTATTGAAATGATTGATGCAATTGCAAATGTAAAAACAGATTCTGCCGATCGGCCAATCGAGAATATTTCAATGATTGTAGAGGTCCTCAAAAAACGAGAAGCTAGAAAAATTGAAAAAAAACTGAGTTTAAAGAATAATCTACTTTAATTCCGATGAAAATTATAACCTATAATGTCAATGGAATCCGATCAGCATTCAGCAAGAACTGGTTGGAATGGTTGAAAGCCGCCAATCCTGATGTAATTTGCTTACAAGAAATAAAAGCTACTCCGGATCAATTGGATGATTTACCGGTCCTCGAACAAATGGGTTTCGAGCATTACTGGAATCCTGCCGAGAAAAAAGGTTACAGTGGCACCGCAATTTTTACAAAAATTAGTCCAAAACATGTTGAATATCGTTCAGGAATGGACGATTATGATCGGGAAGGACGTATAATAAGGGCGGATTTTGATGGAATTTCTGTGATGAGTACTTATTTCCCATCAGGCTCAAGTGGAGAAGATCGACAAGATTTTAAATACCGTTTCCTGGAAGATTTTAGAAATTATTCTGATAAACTTAAACTTGAAATCCCTAATCTGGTGATTTCCGGTGATTACAACATTTGCCATAAACCCATAGATATTCATAATCCTAAATCCAATGCCAATTCATCAGGCTTTCTTCCTGAGGAGCGCGAGTGGATGGAAGATTTTATCAGTTCAGGTTATACCGACTCGTTCAGACATTTCAATAATGAACCACATCACTATACCTGGTGGAGTTTTAGAGCGAATGCAAGAGCAAAAAACCTGGGCTGGCGAATCGATTATAACTTGGTTTCAGAGCCATTGCGAAATAAGCTGAAGCGTGCAGCAATACTTCCTGAGGCCAAACATTCAGATCATTGTCCTGTGCTTTTGGAATTAGATTTGTAGTTTTCGGTTGTTAAAAACCCATATCTTGTTCGGACAAATACAGGCGTCCATTTTAATGTCGAATTCATTGATATCATCAATCCGATCCACAGGATCAAATAAAGATAATCCGATTTTCTTCACATCTGGTCTACAAGTTTTCAGAAAGCGGTCATAGAAACCCTTGCCATACCCGGCTCGGTTACCCATTTTGTCAAATGCCAGAAGAGGAACAAATACTAATTCGATTTGTTCAGCAGGAACCGTTCGTCCATAGATTGGCTCAGGTATATCATATTTATTTCTACCCAAAATAGTATGCTCAGGATCATAAAGTACATTTTCTATTTTCAGGTTCTCAAAATCGGTTTTCGGTATAGCGATCTTTAGATTTGGGAAATTTAGTTTGAAATAGCTCAGAATGGAAAAGGTATCCACCTCATTTTTATTTTTGATGGGCATGAAAATATGAACCATCTTGTAACCGTCCCAATGAAAGTGCTTAACTTGTTCCATCAATGCATCGGTTAACATCCAAAATTCTGAACGTGAAAGTTTTTGACGCTTTTCCAGAAATAATTTTCTTAGTGCTGATTTATTCACAACACTAATCTAAAAACTATTTTACTCTTTCAATGTATTCACCGTTACGGGTATCTACCCTAACTTTATCGCCCTGATTGACAAATAATGGCACGCGAATTTCAACTCCGGTTTCAACGGTTGCACTTTTTAAGGCATTGGTCGAGGTATCCCCTTTAACAGCAGGTTCAGTATAGGTTATTTCAAGCTCAACACTCGTAGGAGCTTGTGCCATAATAGGCTCTTCGCTTTCAAAAGAAATAATTACATTCATTCCTTCCTTCAAGAACTTAGCTGCATTTCCAAATAAGGTTTTTTCGATACTGAATTGCTCAAAAGAAGTATTATCCATTACAACAAAATAATCACCCTCTTCGTAAAGGTATTGATAGTCACTTGTTTCAACTCGACAAATTTCTACCTGCTCATCTGTTCCCATTCTGGCTTCTACAATTTTACCGGTTTTGATGTTCCGTAACTTTCCAATATAAAAAGCACCACCTTTCCCAGGCGTACGGTGAATAATTTCATCGACAGTTACTAATTCGCCATTGTAACGCAAGATATTTCCGGATTTAATTTCTGAAGCTTTTGCCAAAAAATTTATTGATTTTGAGCGCCAAAGATAGGCTCATTTTATTAAAATTCCAATATAGCTTGAACTCAACACTTAGGGTAAATGAAAAATATACAATCGACTATTTATAATCTGATATATTTAACTGATTGGTACAAAAGCTATACTCCTGTAATTGATTTGAGCAAATAATAAGTATTCGGTCAGAGCAATATTTTTCAACCAGAGTGAGGTACCACTCAATCCCTTGTTTATCCAGGTTAGAGGCCGGTTCATCAAGGAGAATCATTTCAGTATCAGAACAAAAAGCTAATGCGAGTTTGACGCGCTGCTTCATTCCGGATGAAAAATTTTTGATTGCCTTACTTTCAGAGCGTTTTAGACCCATCAGCTCAATCAAATAATCTCTGTTTAGTCCCTTTTTGTAATTCTTAAAACTAAAATGAAAATCAATGAGCTCCATCAAAGTAAATTCTTCAATTAAGTCAAGATATGGAGCAACCAGCGATAAATACTTAAAAACAGAATCCGCATCGAGTAGTATATCATTCTTGAAATAAGAAATTGACCCTGTTGTACTGCTCAAGCTTCCTGAAATCACTTGCAAAATCGTAGATTTTCCGGCTCCATTTGAACCCAAAATCGCATAGGACTTACCACTTTCAAAAACATAATTTACATCCTTGAAAATCCATTCCTGATTAAAACGGCGACCAATGTGGTCAAGGTTTATTTTCATCATAGGGTTAAGATCAGAAAGATCTCAGATTTCAGGAATTACCAAAACCTTTCATAACGCCTCGGTTTGAGTTTCTGATAAAATCGATAATCTCATCCCTAACCTCAGTTGGTTCACGATCAGTTTCAATAATGTCCAGAGCTTTGGAAATATTAAATTTTTTCAAAAAGATAGTTCTGTAAATATCTTGTATCTCATTGATTTGTTCGGATGAAAAACCTCTCCGACGCAAACCTACTGAGTTAATTCCAACATACGCAAGTGGCTCTCGGCCGGCTTTGGTATACGGAGGAACATCTTTTCGAACAAGCGAACCGCCGGAAATAATTGAATGTGCACCAATGGAAACAAACTGATGCACAGCAGAGGCACCACCAATAAAAGCATAATCCTGAACCTCTATATGACCTGCCAGTTGTACCGAGTTTGCAATAATAACGTTGTTTCCAATTACACAGTCATGGGCAATATGAACATAGGCCATCAGCAGGCAGTTTGATCCGATGGTCGTGGTGTTTTTATCAAGAGCGGTACCCCGATTGAGAGTGACACATTCTCTAATAATTGTATTATCTCCAATTGTAACCGTAGAAGGCTCTCCCTTATATTTTAAATCCTGTGGTGGTGCTGAAACAACTGCACCCGGAAAAATACGGCAGTTTTTACCAATACGTGCACCATCCATTATGGTGACATTTGATCCAATCCATGTGCCTTCACCAATAACTACATCCTTGTAGATGGTAACAAAAGGTTCTATAACAACCGTTTCGGCAATTTTAGCCTGTGGGTGAATATATGCTAAGGGCTGGATCATACGTTGGATTCGCTATCTTTGACTCTAGTTATTTGTGCCATCATTTCTGCCTCAACGACCACTTTTTCACCAACCATTCCTACTCCCTTCATCTGGCATATCCCTCTTCTGATTGGCTCCATTAAATCGCAGCGAAATACGATGGTATCTCCCGGCAAGACTTGTGCGCGGAACCTGACCCGATCGATCTTTAAGAAATAAGTGAGGTAATTTCGGGGATCCGGTACAGTGCTCAAAACTAAAATTCCACCGGTTTGCGCCATAGCCTCAATCTGAATTACCCCGGGCAGAACGGGTGCACCGGGAAAATGTCCCTTGAAGAATTCTTCGTTCATGGTTACATTCTTGACCCCAACCACATGTGTTTTGGAAAGCTCTAGAATTTTGTCAACAAATAAAAATGGCTGCCTGTGTGGTAAAATGTTCATGATCTGAACAACATCATACAAGGGTTCTACGCCGGGATCATAAACCTGTACACATTTCTTCGATCTATCTTTTTTAACTTGAGATTTAATTTTCTTGGCAAAGGCAATATTTGCGGCATGTCCTGGTCTGGCGGCCATAATATGCCCCTTTAAGGGTACCCCAACCAATGCCAGATCGCCAATCATGTCTAAAAGCTTATGACGAGCAGGTTCGTTTTGATACCGCAGTTCAATATTATTCAGTATCCCTTCTCTTGCAACATCAATACCATCCCTATTAAAAAGTTTCGCCAAATTTTTCAATTCCCCCTTACCTATTTGTTTATCCACCACTACAATGGCATTATTCAAATCTCCACCCTTGATCAGGTTGTGCTTTAATAACATCTCGAGCTCATGAAGAAAACAAAATGTACGACAAGAAGCAATTTCCCTTTTAAATTCAGTAAGATTCGAAATTGCTGCATGCTGACTTCCCAAAACCGGGGAGTTATAATCAATCATGCAGGTGAATCGGTAATCATCAAGTGGCATAGCAACCATTTCCACTTTTCTATCGGGCTCAGTATAATGAATATTATGTGGAATACTATAATACTCACGATCTGCATCCTGATTGATAAATCCAATACTCTCTAAGGCATCCACAAATTGGATGGAACTTCCATCCATGATTGGAATCTCCGGTCCATCGAGCTCCATCAATATATTATCTACCTCAGTACCCACAAGGGCAGCCAAGACATGTTCAACGGTATTTACACTTGCGCCATGTTGTGTTAGGGTGGTTCCTCTTGAGGTATCGCTTACATAATCAACATCCGCATCAATAATCGGGGTTCCCGGCAGATCAATTCTCTTGAATTTATAACCATGATTTTCAGGTGCAGGTTTAAATGTCAGCCTTGCAGTCTTTCCAGTATGTAAGCCCACTCCGGTTACAGAAACTTCTGTTTTGATAGTTCTTTGTTTTACATTCATCTTATTGATATTCATAAGGCAGAACACGCATCACTTTAAACGGTCTTTGATCTTACTTTCAAGTTCTAAAATTCGTTTTTCGAGCTCTGGGAGTCGTTTTATGATGACCTGCGATTTCAAGGAGTCACGGTAACTCATCAATGGAGATCCATTCCAGCTCAAATTCTCTTCCCTGATTGAATTATTAACGCCAGTTTTTGCGCCAATATTACTTCCATTGGCAATACTAATATGACCAACAATTCCTACCTGTCCCCCAATAACGCAGTTCTCACCAATTTTAGTACTACCTGATATTCCGGTTTGTGCTGCAATCACTGTGTTGGAACCAATTTCAACATTATGGGCAATTTGAATAAGATTGTCGAGTTTCACACCCTTGCGAATGATGGTAGATCCCATGGTGGCCCGGTCAATTGTTGTATTCGAGCCAATTTCAACATTTTCCTCAATAATTACGTTTCCAATCTGACTAACCTTTCGGTATTTTCCCTCACCACCATTTGCAAAGCCAAAACCATCGCTGCCAATAATCGCACCGGAATGAATAATCGTATGATCACCAATTATACAATTGAAATAAACTTTGACGCCAGAATATAAAGTTACATTCTTACCCACTGTAACATTGTCTGCCAAATATACATCAGGATAAATTTTACTTCCGTCCCCAATCTTGACATTTGGACTAATATATGCGAATGCAGCAATGTATACATCTTTTCCAATCTCCGAACTCGGATGGATAAAACAGGGTTCCTCAATGCCGGTTTTGTTTGATTTTAAAAGCTCATCATACTTCTCCAATAAGACCGAGAATGCGCTGTAAGCATTTTTCACCCTGATCAAGGTTGCAGCGATAGGCTGCACAGGTACAAAATCTTCGTTAACTATGATGATTGAAGCTCCGGAATTGTAAACAAATTGTTCATATTTTGAATTCGCAAGAAATGACAAAGAACCTGACTTCGCTTCCTCTATCTTAGCAAGCTGGTTTACTGTCACCTCAGGATTACCTTCTACAGTTCCTTCAAGTAAAATTCCAATCTGATGTGCAGTGAGTTGCATCTGGCAAATTTATAGCTTATATATTAACGAACAAATTTTGAGCTTATTCGCATGATTTTATTTATTATACTTTATTTCCTTAACATAGCAAAGAATATACTTTTCTACAGTTTTTGCCAAAGCCTCCAGATTAGAATTGTCTGAGGCTTTGGTTATATCCAATATAGACCCGTCTTTCATCAAAATGTTAATGCTTCCATCCCCTACATGGTAAGCATTATTTTTAATGGTATCAGTAAATACGAAATATGAGGTCTCATCATCAGGAACATCAAATTCATTGTTTACTCTTTCTGCCAGCTCATTAACCCATTCAATGGTCGGGGGCTCATTACTAATCTCAACCTTGTATAAATTTCTGCTGATAAGATGCTTACAAAGAGTTGATAATATAAAATCCTCATCATCGGCCCATACTTTAATCGATGAAAATATATCATTATCATCTAGTTTGGTAAACCACTCCAAATTTTGAGGATCTCTTCTAAATTCTTCTTTACTTATTGAATGATTTAAGAAATACGAAAAACAAGGGCTGGCAAACAGATTTCGGCCCTCAATTGAAAGTTCTTTTGCCCTCTCAAGAATTTTTACAAGCATTTGCTCCGCTGCAATCACTGTTTTGTGAAGATAAACCTGCCAATACATCAGCCTCCTGGCAATCAAAAACTTCTCAATAGAATAAATCCCCTTTTCCTCAACCACCAGCTGATCATCCACAACATCCAGCATTTTTATAATTCGGTCAAAGCTGATTACTCCCTCCGAAACTCCGGTAAAAAAACTATCCCTGTTCAAATAATCCAGGCGATCAATATCAAGCTGACCGGAAACCAATTGATGTAAAAATGTTTTGGAATAACGATTGTTAAAAATTTCTAGGGCCAAGTTAAGCTTACCATCAAACTCTCGATTTAGATTTTTCATTAATAAAGCCGTAATGTGCTCGTGGGATACGCCATCAACGATTGTATGTTCCAGTGCATGAGAAAATGGGCCATGACCAATGTCGTGTAGCAAAATAGCTATCATGACTGCTTCCTCTTCAGCATAGGAGATGGCTTGACCTTTACTTTTGATAGTTTCAATCGCCAAACCCATCAAATGCATGGCGCCTAAAGCATGATGAAACCGGGTATGTAAAGCACCCGGATAAACCAAATGGGTCATTCCTAATTGCTTGATGTAGCGCAAACGCTGAACATAGGGGTGCTGAATTAAATCATACACCAAGTCGGATGGAATGGTCATAAATCCGTAAACGGGATCGTTAATTATTTTTTTCTTATTCAAGATTGAGAATCTTACGGCACAAAAATTGTTAATTTTAATGACAATTGAACGTATAAATTAATTCGATACGTCATTAATTACTAATTTTACTAATAAATGCAGGAAACTACTATATTATGGGCCGATGATGAAATCGACCTTTTAAAACCACATATCCTTTTTCTTAACGAAAAGGGATACCGGATTAAAACCGTAACCAACGGAAATGACGCATTGGATTGCTTCAAAAATGAAAATTTCGACCTTGTTTTTCTGGATGAAAATATGCCGGGCCTTACCGGGTTGGAAACTCTCGGTAAAATAAAATCAATAGATCCGGATATTCCGATTGTTCTGATTACAAAAAACGAAGAGGAGTACATGATGGAGGATGCCATTGGGTTTAAAATTGATGATTATCTGATCAAGCCTGTAAATCCGAAGCAGATTTTGCTGACCATAAAGAAGCTGATTGATAATAAACGTTTGGTTAGCGAAAAAACCTCCATGGCCTATCGGCAGGATTTCAGAACGCTGGGCATGACTTTGAATGATAACCTTAGCTTTTCAGAGTGGGTTGACGTTTATAAAAAATTGGTTTATTGGGAGCTTTCTCTCGAAAAACTTGAAGACGAAGGTATGCATGAGATTCTGACTGTCCAAAAATCAGAGGCCAATGTCCAATTCTCTAAATTCATTGAAAAAAATTATTTGAAATGGCTAAAAAATCCTGAAGATGGTCCGATCACTTCGAATCAACTTTTTGTAAAAAAAGTATTTCCATCACTGGAAGCTAAAAAACCTACATTCTTCATCCTAATTGATAACTTACGCTATGACCAGTGGAAAATGATTAACTCCATTTTAATGGATTATTACCGCGTTGATGAGGAGGATAGCTATTACAGTATCTTACCAACAGCCACCCAGTATGCAAGGAATGCCATATTTTCTGGATTAATGCCCATGGAGATGGAACGCCGCTTTCCGAAAATGTGGCAGAATGATGAGGATGAAGGTGGAAAAAACCTGTTCGAAGAAAAATTTCTGAGTGATCAAATTCAGCGGGTGATGCGGAAAGAATGTAAATACTCTTACAACAAGATTCTTACATTCGAACAAGGTAAAACCATCAGTGAAAATCTGAATAATTTAATGCGCAATGATCTAAATGTGATTGTTTACAATTTTGTTGATATGCTTTCACATGCACGAACCGATATGGCAATGATAAGGGAACTTGCTAATGACGAAGCAGCATACCGCTCCCTAACTCTTTCCTGGTTTGAACATTCCCCTTTGCTGGATGCATTGAAAAAACTTTCCCAGAAAAAAATAAAACTAATCCTAACAACGGATCATGGTACGATCAGAGTCAAACATCCAAGTAAAATAATCGGCGACCGAAATACCAATTCAAATTTAAGGTACAAACAGGGAAAGAATCTTGATTTTGTCCCAAAAGATGTGTTTCATATCAAAAACCCTCATGATGCCATGCTTCCAAGGTTACACATGAGTTCAAGTTTTATTTTTGCGAAGGAGGATAGCTACTTTGTTTACCCGAATAATTACAATCATTTCGTTAATTATTACAATGAAACCTTTCAACATGGGGGTATTTCTATGGAAGAGATGATTATTCCATATGTAACTTACAGTCCGAAATAATTCTTATTTTAATTCGACCCAATGAATATCCGCGTCAAAAACGAACCGGAATTGCAAAATGCTGCTTTGGAACTGCTGAAGTTTGCTGCAGATGAAAAAGTCTTTCTTTTTGAAGGTGAAATGGGTGCAGGAAAAACAACATTGATTAAATTCTTGTGTTTTGAACTAGGTGTAAAAGAAACGGTAAGCAGTCCCACCTATTCAATAGTAAATGAATATGCATTTCCCGGAGGTAAGATTTTTCATTTTGATTTCTTCCGTATCCAATCACAAATTGAAGCTTTAGACATCGGTTTTGAAGAGTATTTATCCTCCGGTGATTACTGTTTTATCGAATGGCCACAAAACATTCCAGACCTATGGCCCCTACACCATGTCCGGGTGAAAATAGCTGAAAATGAGGTGGGAATACGCAATATTGAGATAAAAAAACATGAAACTGATTATTTCTAAATTCACGGCTTGCTCTCTTAAAATTTTTGTACCTTCATTAGCCTAAAAAATACCAGAAGATGAGTGAATTAACTGACATTGCAAAACAAGCCATGATGCAACCGCAGGAGGCAATGTTAGAACTTAAAAACAAAAAAAATAACCTTTTTATTGGGATCCCCAAAGAGACTTCATTTCAGGAAAACAGAATCGCTCTGACACCTTTATCGGTTGGCTTATTGGTTCAACATGGCCATGAGGTTGTGATTGAAGCTGGTGCCGGACTTGCAGCTAATTTTAAGGATAATCATTATAGTGAACAGGGAGCTCAGATTGTTTATGATAAAAAAGAAGTTTATAAAGCTGATTTAATCATAAAAATAGCACCACCCATGGCCGATGAAGTAGAAATTATGAAAATGGGGCAGGTCCTTTTTTCTGCACTTCAGATGTCGACCATGAAAATTGATTTTTTGAAGGCATTAATGAAAAAAAACATTACTGCCTTGTCATTTGAATACCTGCGAGATGAGGGCAATGTTTTAAGTGTAGTTAGAGCAATGAGTGAGATTGTCGGGGCAACCTCGGTACTTATAGCTGCTGAATATCTTAGTAATGTGTTTGAAGGCAAAGGCCTTATGTTGGGTGGAATTACAGGTGTTCCCCCAACAGAAATTGTTATTTTAGGTGCGGGAACAGTTGGTGAATATGCAGCCAGAACCGCTATTGCACTTGGCGCCGAGGTCAAGGTCTTTGATAGCTCCATTTACAGATTACGTAGGCTGCAAAATAATATCGGAAGCCGTGTTTTTACTTCGGTCATACAGCCGGTAGTTTTACATAAAGCCATTTGCAGTTGCGATGTCGCAATTGGAGCCATTCGAGCAAATCATGGAAGAAGCCCATGTCTTGTTTCAGAAGAAACGGTCAGCAAAATGAAACCAAACTCAGTGATTATTGATGTCAGTATCGATCAAGGTGGTTGCTTCGAGACTTCACAGGTCACAAATCATACTCATCCAACATTCAGAAAATACGATGTGATCCATTATTGTGTTCCAAACATTGCTTCCAGAATGTCGAGAACTGCAACTTATGCTTTAACCAATATCTTTACTCCAATAATACTCGACATTGGAGAAATGGGCGGAATTATGAACTTAATCTGGGAAAGACCGGGAATACGAAATGCGATATATCTTTATCAGGGTAAACTTACCAATAAAGACCTTGCAGACCGCTTTAGTATACCAATGAAAGATTTGGATCTGCTGATTGTTTCAAACCGCTGATGAAAAAATCTCTTCTTATTCTCTTCCTGTTTTTTTCCTGCGATACCTTTGCACAAGGTCATAATCCTTATGGATTAGAAATAATTAATGAGTACTCTGTCTACCAAAAATCGGTTGAACTTGATAAAAACAAGCAACTGGTTGAGATCAAAAAATACATTCCAACAATTAATCTGGATATCCGTTATGCCGGCAAAAATAATTTTACCAAACAAGCGGTTTATCAGCAGGCTAGAGCATTTGCCAGACTTCCGGTTGTTCAAGCCCTCAAAAGGGTTCAAAATGAACTCAAGAAATCGGGCTTCGGACTAAAAATTTTTGATGCTTACCGGCCTTACAGTGTAACCGTCAAATTTTTTGCCATTGCCACAGATAAGAGTTTTGTCGCAAATCCAAAGGATGGATCAAGACACAACAGAGGTTGTGCCATTGATCTAAGCCTAATTCATCTAAAAAACGGTAAAGAAGTAGAGATGCCGACCCCTTATGATAGTTTTGCACCTGAAGCCGCATCCAATTTTCAGGATTTACCGCCAATAATTATAAAAAACCGTGAACTGTTGCGAACTACAATGGAAAGGTATGGGTTTCGTGTTTTAGATAATGAGTGGTGGCACTTTGATTTCGTCGGTTGGAAAAATTATGAATTGATGGATATACCCTTTGAAGATTTGTAATCTCCGTTTATCGTATTTAGAAGAAACTCAGGCTCTTCAGTATCTTGAATGCTATTCAAAACCATTCGTTGGATAGATTCATCTTTCCGATCAGGATAGGGAAAGAAAAAATATAGATCCCTTTTTTAATCAATCGGCTGCGATATCATCTTGAAGAAGAAAAAAAATTGTTATTAACCTTGAAATTGATTGTAAATCCTACCAGCCTGATTATTTTCCTCACCTTAATGATATGAGTTCGGAACACCTTGAGGTCCATTAAAAGGATATTTTTTAATCTCGCTTATTTCAAACTCAGGTTGTTTATTTACAAAGTAACGATTCTGTTTATCCCGATAATTAAACAGAGCGCTAACTATTGTAAAAATACCATTCATTTATTGTTAAAAAATTACTCTTATTCAATTCAATTTATAGATTTGTAAAAACCTACAATCTAACCATTTAAAAAAAATTATGACAATCTACCTTCGCTATTTGCAGTTTGCCGCATTCACGGCTTTGCTATTTTTATCCCGATTTGATAATTTGCAGGCCCAAGATCGAAATAAGCCGGCTACTCCGGTTACACAACCTGCTAAACCTGCTGCTCCGGCTGTAGCCACGCCCCCAAAACCTGGAATAAAGCCTTATAAAGAAGTTATTACCGATAAGGCAAAGACTGATAAGGGCTTGTTTAAAGTTCATCGCTTAGACGGAAAATATTTTTATGAAATTCCGGATTCTTTGTTCGATCGAGAAATGTTGGTGGTTACACGTTATTCTAAATCCCCAACCATTGATGGAACCTATGGTGGTGAAGAATTAAATGAACAAATTTGGAAGTGGCAAAGACGCGATAAACAAGTAATGATCAGGATTCCATCCTACCGCAATATCGCAGACAGGAATTCAGACATGTATCAAGCGGTAATGAATTCTAACCTGGATGCAGTTTTGTCGTCATTTGAAATAAAGGCCATAAACAAAGATTCCAGTTCGGTAGTGATTGATGTTACTGATCTTTATGCAAAGGACGTTCAATCGCTAGGTCTGCCTCAACGGATGCGCACGCAGTACAAAATAACTGCAATGGATGAATCCCGGAGTTTTATTGATACCATTAAATCTTTCCCGATTAACATTGAAGTACGGACATTAAAAACATATCGTGCTACCGATCCTCCGGGAGATAAAACAATTGGATCGATGTCTGTAGAAATTCACAACTCCATGCTCTTATTGCCAAAAATACCATACAAGCCTCGTTTCATGGATGAAAGAGTTGGATATTTCGGTCAGAGTCAAACAGATTATGGCTTGGATGAACAAAAAGCAAAGGTTACGCGTTATATTCACCGCTGGAGGTTAGAACCCAAAGATCCCGAAGCTTACAAACGCGGTGAATTAGTAGAGCCTAAAAAACAGATTGTTTATTATATTGATCCTGCTACTCCTGTCAAATGGAGACCTTATCTCATTCAGGGTGTAAAAGACTGGAATGCGGCATTCGAAGCGGCTGGATTTAAAAATGCAATTACTGCAAAAGAACCTCCTCTCGATGATCCCGACTGGTCGCCTGAGGATGCAAGATACTCAGTGATTCGATATTTTGCCTCGAACATTGCCAATGCTTACGGCCCTCATATTTCAGATCCTCGTTCGGGTGAAATCATGGAATCAGATATTGGCTGGTATCATAATGTCATGAACCTGGTTAGAAATTGGTTCTTCGTACAAACTGCTGCTATTAATCCTGATGCGCGTAGCCCAAAATTCAAGGATGAAGTTATGGGTCAACTCATCCGCTTTGTTTCTGCACATGAGGTTGGTCATACCCTTGGCCTTCCGCATAATTTTGGTTCAAGTGTTGCCTATCCGGTAGATTCTCTACGCTCAGCTTCTTTTACCAAGAGAAAAGGTGGAACCGCACCATCCATCATGGATTACGCTCGTTTTAATTATATAGCACAGCCCGGAGATGAGGGTGTTGTATTGTATCCGGGTGTAGGCGATTATGATAAATGGGCTATAAAATGGGGTTATTCTTGGTTTGGTAATCAAACACCAGAGGAGGAAGCTAAAACCTTAAATAAGTGGACCATTGAAAGAGCGGGAAACCCGATTTATTTTTATGGGCAACAAACCGGAAACCCAATTGATCCGCGAGCACAATCTGAAGATTTAGGTGACGATGCAATGAAGGCTTCCAAATACGGGATTGCTAATTTGAAACGAATATTACCGAATATTGAGAAATGGACTTACGAAGAAGGTAAACCCTATGATAATTTGAGGGAGTTATATGGCGAAGTGCTTGGTCAGTGGAATCGCTATATGGGTCATGTGCGATCAAATATTGGCGGCATTTATGAGGATGATAAAACCTATGAACAAAAAGGACCGGTTTATACCCATGTGATAGAAGCGAAACAAAAGGAAGCTGTTAAATTCATTAATGACCAGGCCTTTGCTACGCCAACCTGGATGCTGGATCAGAGTGTTTTGAACAAATTTGATAATGCAGGAATAGTCGATCGATTAAGAAGAACTCAGGTAGGGGTATTGAACGGAATTCTTGATTTTGGCCGTTTGAATCGAGTTATAGATAACGCTGTTAAAAATGGTTCATCGGCTTACACCATGGATGAATTATTTGAGGATTTACGGAATGGGATTTGGTCTGAATTAAAAACAGGAGCCAATATAGATACCTATCGCCGAAATTTACAACGTGCGTATATTGAACGAATGTCATATCTTTTAAATGAGAATGAGGCCGCAGTACCTGCACAATTTGGGGCTTTAGCCGGACCACAAATTGATGTTTCACAATCAGAAATACGACCAATGGCCAGACATGAACTGAAGTCGTTGTCTAATCAGGTTAAAGCGGCTATGCCTAAATATGCCAATCCTGTTTTGAAGGCACATCTTGAGGATGTATTGGTTAGAATTGCTGAAGCTTTAGATCCTAAATAATTAAAAGAGAATAAATAAAAAGCGCCCTTTATGAAAACATAGAGGGCGCTTTAATAAGATATTTTTAAGAATTATTCTTCTCTTCTTCCCATCAGCATGCTCGCGTAATAGACCAATGTCGCTAAAGATCCTAATGCAGCAACTACATAGGTCATAGCTGCCCACCATAAAGCATCTTTTGCCTGATCATTCTCGACACTGCTTTGCATAATTCCACGGTTACTTTGTAACCAAGCCAAAGCTCTTTTGCTGGCATCAAACTCAACCGGAAGTGTAATAAAAGCAAATAATGTGACAACAGCAAGTGCCGCCACACCGATAGCGAGAACGGTAATGTCACCCGAAAAAACAAGTAGCATCACACCAATCATCAATGCCCATTGTGTGATCTTGGAGGCAACATTTACTGCCGGAACAACTGATGACCTGAACTTCAACCAATTGTAAGCCATCGCGTGTTGAATTGCATGTCCACATTCATGCGCTGAAACAGCTGCTGCCGCAACACTTCGTCCATGATATACCTCGGGGCTCAGATTAACTGTCCGATTAGCTGGATTGTAATGATCGGATAGCTGACCCTCAGCAGAAATAATCTGAACATCATAAATCCCATGATCCTTTAACATTTTGTCCGCTATATCTTTTCCGTTCATTCCTGAACCAAGAGGCATTTCGGAATACTTTTTAAATTTGTTCTTGAAGCGCCATTGCACAGCAAAACTGACTACTGCAATGACAATCATTAATATTAATCCCATAATCTGATGTTTTTTTAAAGGTATTCAATAACCGTTCCGAACAAAAATAAACACAAATAATTTACCTTTAGATTATATGGCTAATCAATTTTCATATTGGGAACGGAAATCTTTTATGGCCGACTTTGATGTAGTCATTGTTGGAAGCGGTATAGTCGGATTAAATGCATCCCTAAACCTTAAAATAAAACAGCCCAAATTAAAAATTGGCGTCCTCGAATCAGGTTTTTTACCCTCCGGTGCAAGTACAAAAAATGCTGGCTTTGCGTGCTTTGGAAGCGTTTCGGAACTTTTAAAGGACTTGGAATGCCATTCCGTGAATGAGGTTCTTGAAATGATTGAGCTGCGTTGGAAGGGTTTAGAAAAACTCCGAAAGGAGCTTGGTGATTCTACCATTTGCTACGAACAAATTGGAGGGTTTGAAGTATTTAAATCAAGCGAAAATGATTGGGCCCTCAAGTGTTTGGATAAAGTTCCATGGTTTAATAATCTCTTAAAGTCAGTAATCGGAGAATCTGACATTTATGCAGTTTCGAATGATAAAATAGCAGAATTCGGGATGAGGGGCATAAGTCACATCATTAAAAACAAGTATGAAGGACAAATTGATACCGGAAAAATGATGCTGGCCTTACTATCCAGGGTTCAGGGTCTTGGTGTTATTGTTATTAATAATTGCCGGGTTAAAAAAATTGATCAGGAAAATGGGTTTAAGGATCTTAGCACCAATCGGGGAAATTTTAAAGCAAAATCCGTCATCTTAGCGACCAATGCATTCATCGGGCAGTGGATTCCTGATATAGACCTGATACCCGGAAGAGGA
>Ga0194130_10001445_pt1 | contig 38267 bp, 48 predicted proteins | sample TA2KigsurfametaG_FD_160084 | JGI IMG/M metagenome (GOLD analysis project Ga0194130, IMG submission 160084) | Freshwater microbial communities from Lake Tanganyika, Tanzania - TA2015050 Kigoma 12 surface | ecosystem: Environmental > Aquatic > Freshwater > Lake | place: Tanzania: Lake Tanganyika...
TGGGGATTGATTCCGGACCGGTACTAACCAGAAATTGTTCCGGGGTGGTTGTATCCAGTGTTCCCAAAAGTGCCAGATTTACATTTTTGCTCATATATTATTATCTATTTAAACAAGATCCTGTTGAAGCTGCCGGGGAGAAATTAGCATTGTTGTATATTTGTACTATTCTTGCAACTGTAGTAGTAAAAGGAACACAAAACACCCGGCCATCCAACATTAAAATTCCTTGTTCATGACCAGACATTGTTCCAGATGGGGTAGTGCATGTATTTGTGGCCGGATCATAAATTCTTTGAGCGTTAGTGCTACTTGGAACACAAAACACCCGACCATCCGGCAACAACACACCGCCTTCATTACCATTTACCCCCTGATATGACCCAACAGGCGTTGAAAAAATATTTGTAACTGGGTCATATATGATAGCAACTATTCTGTCAAGAGGAACACAAAACACCCGGCCATCCGGCAATAAAACTGCGTCTGTATGTTTATTGCCTCCGCTGGGAAATGATCCGGTGGCACCTCCGGGTGTGCTTAATGAATCATTATAAGGGTTATAAATCATTGCCACGGAACCATCAAAAGGAGGCATAAACACCCGGCCATCCGCCATCAGAACACCCCCGTCATGACTCGCGGCATATGTTCCAGCTGGTGTTGTCATTGTATTAGTTACTGGATCATATATCCTGGCAATTGTTGCACCAAAAGGAATAACAAACACCCGACCATCGGGAAGATTTACTGCATGAGTATGTTTATTTGCTAACGCTCCGTAATTTCCCCCAGGAGTAGTAATGGTGTTTGTGGCTGGATCATAAATTCTGGCAAACGAAGCATTATAAGGAACACAAAACACCCGCCCGTCTGTCATAAGACAACCCCCGGCGTGAGCAGTGGACGTATAATTTCCGCCCGGTGTTGTCATGGTATTTGTGGCTGGATCATATACCCGTGCAACTGTTGCACCATATGGAACACAAAACACCCGGCCATCCAGCAACAAAACGGCACCATCATATGCGCCCCCTCCCGGATAATTTCCGCTGGGTGTGGTGAGTATTTCCGCCCCGGTCATGGGTGTGGTTTGACTGACCACAAATTGAAGATGCGCCAGAAATTGAGCGCTCAAGCTGACTTGTTGGCTGACACGATTGGCTACTGTTTCTTGATAAAGAGGTTTTCCTGTTTCCCCCACTGTCCAATTGGGACATGTGTTCAGGTTAAAAGTGACTGTGTTGGCGTTAACATCTCGAACTGTGTTGAAACCGCTGCTGCTCAGATTTTCAAACGTTGTGACTGTTGGTTGCGGTCCGCCCGGTCTTGTTGCAGAAAATACTGGATTGAGTGTGGAGCCGCGTGTGCGCAAAGCATAATATGCTTGTTCAAAACTGGATACGCCAAATAATGCGGTTACACTTGCCCTGCTCATGTATTATTATTTATTAAAAAACCACCAGCGTTGCTGATGTTTTTAAGCGGGTTTCGTGGGCCAAACAACTTCTAAAGGATTATTGAAATTCTGGGGCAGGTTGCGAAGAGCATTGCGATAATCCAACCAAGCCTGCTTATTTACCGTGCAATCAGGAATTTGCGTCCAATCCGTTTCAGAAAGCAGTTTGTTGCGTTCCTGCCGTATCCGTTTCCAAACGATGGGGGTGCCATCCAATATATTAAATCTTTCTTGCCATTTGGTGTCGTCACCATGACGATTTAAAAGACTCAAAGGCTTGGGATAACGAGCAGCAACAACTCCTTCGTTGTCTATATATTCGTAACAATTGCCCACGTCGTAAATGTTGATTTTGTCCATAATGTTATTTATTCTTATTTATATATTATTTAACCACCTCTTTGCATGTTTGGGCTGGTGACAGCTTGCGGCGAAAACATGGCAAAATTGGGAACTTTCATGGTATAAATGGTGGTTCCTGCTATAGGAGCACCAACTATTGTGCCATCCGGCAGCATGCAAATACCATACATGTTACTACCCCCAAAATCAACCCCCGGGCATGGTGTGCTAAGAGTGTCTGTCACTGGGTCATATATTTTGGTTGCAAATGCGGTGCTGAGTCCGCCCGGGGCAATAAAAATTCTTCCGTCCGGAAGCAAAAGCCCCCCAAAATTATAAGCACCATAGGTTCCGGCCGGAGTCGTTGTTGTGTTGGTGACCGGATCATAAATGCGGGCTGTTGTTGCGTGTTCCGGAACACAAAAAACCCGGCCATCCGCCATCAAAACTCCTCCAACATATTTGTAATTACCTGCTCCATAATTTCCGTTTGGGGTGGTAAAATCATTTGAGCTGGGATTGTAAATCAGGGGTATATTAGCGCTATAAGGAACCACAAATACCCTTCCATCCCGAAGCAAGCAAGCACTTTCATATTTGTAGGTGCCTCCTGCAGTTGCAGCACCTCCGGTAGGTGTAGTGATAACATCGGTAACCGGGTCATAAATTACATGTGCTTTTCCAGATTGGGTAGCACACAAAAACACCTGTCCATCCGACATGACCACACCCCCTTCATAAGCTCCGGGTGCTCCTCCTCCTATGGCTTGTGAATTTGTGAACACAGTATCTGTGGCCGGATTGTATATGCGAATATAGGAACCATTATGAGGAATGGTTAATACCCGGCCATCCGCAAGCAACAGACAACCCGCATTAGCATAAGGAGCACCCCCCCATCCACTTGCTGCTCCTGTTGCATATCTCAATGTATTGGTTTTAGGGTCCCAAATGGTGCAATAATTACCACTGTAACCAGCGAAAAATACCCGACCATCCAACATCACAACAGCACCTACCGCATTCGCGGCTGTGGCCCCTCCAATAGGGGTGGGAACAACCTGTTCCACACGAAATCCTCCGTTTCCACTGAGAGGAGCATTTTGAGCTATAACAAAATCAATGTGTCGGGCAAAATCGGAACTGAGCGAACGCATTCTGCTGACTCGGTTTGATCCTGATTCATTGTAAAGATTACGACCGGTTTGTCCCACTTTCCAATCCGGACAATTCAAAATGTTTACTTTGACACTGCTGTTGCTTGTCCCCACTTCAATCGTGGTTCCGCTACCGGCAAGAAAAACTGTGTTAACGTCAGCAACAGGAATTGCGGAAAAAACCGGGGCAGTTGTGCTGCCTGTGGACGTTAATATTTGCCCGGATTGACCAAAATCGGGCAGAGCAATGTTTGCAAGGTTGGATGCATTACTCACAACAATCTGTTATTTTTTCTCTTCCACACTGACAATACCGCGCAGAAAGAGTGTTCCCGAAGCAGGATCAATCCATTGTGCTTCTTTCATGATATTTTTGCCCACCTGACGTTCCACAATGACCGGCTTGGTCATTTGACCGGAAATGGGGCTGACTTGGGGTTTGGGCTGCACAAATGGTACGTTTTTGATCATATTATTATTTATAATTATTTTGCTTTTTTATACTGCATTTCACAAACTTTAAACACCTTGCAGGGAAGATTTTGAATAAAATCAATTATTTTACAATTAATTGCCATATCAATTTTTTCAAAAGGAGCATTCCGTTTAATCATGTTGGGCAAAGAAAGGAAATCATAATCTTTTTCATTTTTGTTGATCAATACCCAGAATTCTCCCCCATATTTGCCTTTGGTTATGGCAAAAAAGTCGCCCCGTTTGTACGTTTTAAGCTTGATCAGCTTGAATATTTTTGACAGCATTGGCAAACCCCCGGATATTTTCATTAAGATCATCAATCACATATTTTGGTTTGTATCCAAGACTTTCAATTTTTTGACAAGAAAGCATGCAATTACTACGATTAACTCGGAAATTCATTTCATCATAACCCAATATTTTCCAGTTTTTATTTTCCAGACCATGCTCTTTCAAAAGCTGGATCACATCCTGTCCCCGGACCACACCGTTGTTGACCACATTGTAAACGCCCGGTTCCGGTTTTTGTTCCAGATTAATGAAAAAATCTGTGAATTCGTTTAGAAGATTTAGACTGGTGATGCTGTTTTTCAGACTGATCAGATTGTCATATTTCAAAAGTTTATAAAGATAATTTTTGGTTGTGTAACTTTCATCATAAGGAATGCGAATGCGGAATGTGTAGCAAGGATAATCTTCCAGTTTTTCCTCGCAAAGATGTTTGGTTTTACTGTAAAAACTGCTGCGATTGCTGAATATACCAAAATTAGGCATGTCATATTCACTGTAAATTTTGTCTTGATGATCATAAATGCAACCACTGCCAATGTTGATGAAAGGCACATCCAATTCTTTGCATACCTTGGCAATGCGAACCGGAACCAAAACATTCCAAAAATAACAATCTTGCCAATTGGTTTCACAACCTTCCACGTTGGGTGAACCAGTATAACCTGCCGCACTGATCAAATAATCCGGTTTTCCTTTTTCTAGATATTCCCGAAGTTTTTCTGGTTGGGTATAATCCAAAAATTCCCGGCGAACCATGTCCACAGTTTTCACATGTTCCAAACTTTTTAGTTTGGCCGACATGCTTTTTCCCACAAATCCCCCTCCCAGGATCAGCGCATTGTTAATCATCGTTACTTTTTGGTTTAATGTTGTTTTGGGATTGGTAAAAGAACCGGTTAATGGCCGCGCTCAAAGCATCGGCATCTTTTTGGTCCTTGGCATGAATGAAATTGATTTGGCTGTTGAGCATGTCATAACCAATGATAATGAAACAATCCAGATATTCACTGATAATGCTGTCCAAGTGTGAAATATCTGTGGCCCTTTCACTTTTTAGCTCCAGTTTTTGTTGCAAATAATTGTGCAACGTGCTTTTAATCAGATTCTCCATGTTTTCCGGACGAACCGAAGCTTCAGGTTTTTTACCAGAAAGGGAATTATATGCTGTTGACTGTTTGTTGCTTTTCTTGCGCGGACTTTTCACTGATAGTATTTACCGGTTTTTTGAAAAATCTACTATTCTTTGCATTATTACCAATACCTTTTTCGAGCAACAATAATATGACACTTTCAATACTGTCGGTTCGCAGACTAAAGTTTTTCACAAACCGGATGCCCCCGTCGTTGATTTCAAACATGATGTCTCCGTTAAAATCCTTGTTTTGATAACAGGTGATGAACGTACTGCTGTTGCAAGGATCCACAATGATGGTCCACAAACGAGTGTCCATCTTTGCATATTGCTGGAAAACTTTCCACACGATAAATCCATTATCGCGAAGACGCTTGATGAAATAACTGGGTGTGCGTACTTTGTTTTTGCTGATGCGTTTTTTATTCATTTGATCAGACAAGGAACAACATAAGACATTTTGATTCCGTCCGTTTCATATATTAGATTTACTAGGCTGCTGACTTTATGAAAGCGAAATTTTATTTTTTCTATCTTATTTGACAAAATAACCCGTATTGGATCCAACGGAAGAATAAAATCCAAATCTCCACTGGGAGACGGCACGTTTTCAATGGTGCGGGTGAATCCGTCCGATTGATTTTTTTGGCGATCAGAAAGCTCAATGGTCAGGTTATTATTTGTAAAATTAAAATATAATTTATTAAGATCTGGATAAATGGCACTTGCTTTTATTATTTCAAAAAAAACATCGGTGTTCAGGTCGATTTCCAAATCAAAATCCAAAGAGTTTATTTTTTCAAAACTTAATCGGGGTTTGTTCACAACCTTGGTGTCATATAACTGCATCATGAATTGATTGGCAGTGTCTTTGTATGAAAGATAATTGTGTTCAAGTTTGAAACTGACCACATCTTTTTGCACAAAATCCAGGGTCTTTATGAACCGGGAAAGATCAATGAACGCCAGTTCTTTCTCATCTTTGATATCCGTATCAATGTTTCCTGTGGCTTCCAAAAACAAACTGCCATCGGGATAGCTGCTTTTGGCCTGTACCTGATCCGGTTGTATTTTAAGGATGCATTTTGGGTTCAGCTTTAGTAGCGGTTCCAAAAAATATCGGCAAAATTTATTTTTATTTTCAATCGTGAATCGGTTCATTCAAAAGGTTCTTGATGTTACTTAATGCCGAAATGATATTTTCTATTTCTTTTTTCACATCCCCGCTGTTTTTTATTCCCAGTTCTATCCGAGTTTGTGGAGGTGTAACCGGAAGAGTGGCAACTGGAATGGTATTAGGAATGTTCAATCCGGCATTCACAACGGTTGCTTGTGGAATGAGCTGAGTTTCGGGTTGCTGTATCGGAGGAGCAGAAGGAAGAACCGGCATTTCATTTGGAAGCAAATTCATGCTGGCATCATGACTCATGCTAAAAACATTTTTAGGATTCGTTTTCACAGCTTTGAGACTGCTGCTTCCTAAATTGTTTTTGTCTATTTCATTCAATTGAGCAAGAGTATTGCCCAAGAAATTATAAACCACGTTGGCAATGCGTGGGTCAATCTGCTGGCTCATTTAGATGCTTCTAAACCATCCAGAAGATCCTTGATCAAATCTTCTTCGTTGCTTTCCTTCTTGGAAGAAATGGTGGTTTTGATTTGAACCTTTTCCTCCACAAGATCACTGTTGTTGGATGCGGCATCCTTCTTTTTTGACGGAGCAGGAGAAGTGCTGATATTACAGAAGAAATGTTCGTCCAGAAGTTTCTGCAGTTCGTCCTGGCTTTTCTTCTGGTAAACAGCTTCTAGATCAAAAACCGATTCATAGATTTTCTCCTGTTCCTTGTTATCAAGACCCTCGATTGCTTTTGGAGATGTGAATCGGCTGCTGCTATAGTTGGGATATTCACCTTGGGCTTCCACCTTGATCTTTAGGTTGCATCCCCTTTCAGAAAGATCAAAAATGCGGTCACCAAGATCTTCACTCTCCTCTCCGCTGATTGCATCCATGATAATTTTGTGAAGCTGTTTTCCAAAACGTAGAATCATTACTTTGCCATTGTTTCCTTTGTTGACCGGATCATCAACCACAAGAATGTTGGCCAGCCACTTCTCACTTCGCTTGATTTCAGATGCCTTAACCTTGTCTGCATCATTGTTGCTCTTATAAAGCATTTTGTACCGGGTTTGACCGATGGGATCTGCTTCACCCCAAGTGGTGGGCGACAATGCGCTCACAAACTGACCGGTGGCGAAACTTGTCCAGCCATGCTGCACATGATGAAAAAATGTCTTTTTAGCATCCTTAAGATTCGGAAGAAGGCGAACAACATAAGTGTTGCCTTTTTCCAGCTTCAAAATATGCTTGTAAAGACCGCTGTTTGAGGTGCCCTCCGCTTTCTTGGTGAGGGATTCTTTAAGTGTCTCGAACATTGATGATGTGAATTTACTCATGAATTTATCTTAACATGCAAGTTTATATGTCAACCAAGAATCTTTTTATTTAAAATACTTTTTACCAATATTCTTCCATGTTTGCTGTTGCAAAATTTTATATTATATAATTCATAATTCTCATAAATATCTGGTACTATGAATCTTAGGAGATTGGAATCAAAACTGAAAAATGCCTTGTGAAAACCATCCAAACCCAAAAGAAAATAAACTGAAACCTTTTTGTTTTTCAAATGTGTTATGAAAGAAGGAACTTTGTCTTTTTTGTATTCAAGATATTCTGAAAAGTTTATGCCGTTTTCTTTCAAAAATTTCTTGATGAAACTGACAGAATTTTTTATTTTGACAAGATTACGGGAATTGTCCGGACCCAGCATGAGCAATTGTTTTTCAAAATCACTGTAACTTTTCACTGCTTTTCTGGAAAGATAATAATCAAAAGGAAAATATTTTGTGTCAGGATACAGAAAATAAGGAGCTTCAAAAAAATCGTTGATGTCAATGTCGTAAGAATCAAAAAATAATTTTATGCGTTCAACCTTGTTTTTGATTTCCTGGGGCAACGTATCGTAGTTTTTACGAGCCCGGTAAGGAGCGGAATTGGCAGTGCGATATGCTCGAATGAACGAGTTGTAAATGTCCAGCGAATCGTTTTTCACGAAAGCTTCAGCTTTTTATTCTTATTTAAAAACTTGGTTATGTATTTTGATTTATGGAGGTTGGGATCAAAATTAATAAAAATCTTCACACACTCATGATCAGTTTCCACATGCAACAATTGCTTGAACAATGTTCTGTAGTTTTTATTTTTTAAAAAAGCTATGAAAACATTTGGAAAATTCAGCTTCTTTTCTGCCAAAATACACATGAGACTGCAGAAACAAAGAAAGTAATATTCTGTTTCTTTGTCTATGATGGTCTTTTCCATATCAAATCTTATTGAACCGACTGGATAATTCAACAAATTTTTCGGTAACCTTGCCAGATGCAAAGTTTTTATATCCATGTCCATCCAAAAATATTTTGGCAAATACACCACAATCAAAGTTTGATTCTTTATTTCTGTTGATTCGAACACAGGCAGAAAGGTTGTTTTTGTTTATGCTCACGGCCGCATGGGTATCATATTTTTTGCAAAATTCTGCACAAATCTCATTTATTGCAAAATCAGCATAAAAAATTATTATATTAAAATTTTTTGTTTTGAGCAGGTGAGGTTCTGCATTCTTCATGGCTTGCAGCATTTTATCCAGATAAAGACGCACCATGTTCTTTTCTTCGTTTGTGAATTCCCGGTCGCCCCCTTCAAATGCAGAAATAAACTTTTCCAGTTTGTTTCCAGTATAAGACCAAAAGACCATGTTTAAAAACAATGATTTTTTGTGCAAAAGATTATAACTGTCATAATCATTGATATATTCCAAAAGCTTTTTTTGGTTGTCATTTAATTGTGGTTTGAGACTATCTGCAAAAAGTTTGGTACAAGAAGGTTCCTGTTTAGTTATGATTTTACAATTTTTACCGGAAAAATTTTCCAGTAATTCATGATGATGTATGAACAATGCATTGGGTCGATCCGCCAAATCAATATGTTTTTGATCAAAAGCCATGTCACAAACAACAAGGGAAATTCTTGGATCGCTATTTTTTATTTCTTCGGAAAGATTCTCTTCATTTGTGGGGACAATATCATATTCTTGATTGGGTGAGGACCATTTGGCTATCAGGCAGCAACCGGCCCCGTCCAGATCAAAATCACAAAGTATTCGGGTTTTTTTCATGACATCAGATCATTAAGACTGTTTTCTGTACTGGAAACGGCGTCTGTAGAATCTGTTCTCACCTCTTCCCGAATTTGCATGGTGGAATAATCTATCGCAAAAGAAGCAGTTCCAAACACCGGACCCTGTCGGTTCTTTTGAATTCCTATGTTGATTCTTCCCAGTTCTTCATCCTCTTTTTCCCGCCAAATACTGAACATACAATCAGCTGTCATGGCCAAGCCCATACTTTCACTGGTGGTTTCTAATCCGGGATTGCTTTGATTAAAGGCATTTCGGTTTAATTGAGTGGCGGTAATGACCGGAACATTGAACACGTAACTGACAGAACGCAACTGTTCTGTTATGTGTTTGATTCTTTCATAGGAATTGTTTCCAAATGATGTTGTGAAAAGATTCACATAATCTACAACAATCACGTCCGGTTTGATTCCGGTCTGGACCAGTTTCTTCACATAACCAATAAGATTTCCGATAGTGATTGTGCTGGGGGGAAATTCCTTAATGATCAATTTAGCTTTGGGATTTTCCCTTACATATTTGGATATGGCATCCCTTAAATCGTCCAGTTTGTGTCTGAGAGAAAAGATTGGGATATTGGAGAAATTACCGCAAAGACGTTTGGCATACATGATTTCACTCATTTCCAGACTGACTAACAAAACTGTTTTGCCTTGGGAACATATGTTGCTGGCCAAATTACCCAGAACAATACTTTTACCCACATTGGTTTGACCGCTGAAAACATACAGTGCTTTTCCTTCTTGTAGGAATCCACCTCCAAGTTTTTCATCTATCCATCTGTATCCGCTGGAAATGTAATTTTCCACTTTGTTTAGTTCAGTGGCCACTTTTTCAATGTGATTAAAATATTCCAACCCAAGATCGTTGGTAAGACTGATACTGCATGCCTCCTGTGTTTTTTCCAACAATTCAGATGCATCAATATTGTTCTTTTCACTCATTTCAAGTGCCTGCATCATCACGTTGAAAATTGCTTTTTCTCTTAAAAAGATCTCAGTGTTTTGAAAAAGCTCTTTTTCATTCAGATTTTTGTCCAGTTTTGAAATTTCTTCCACTACATTTTTGAAAGAAATCTTAAGTTTATCATTTACCAGATAGTTTTTTATCTCTGTTACAGTCGGAGGTGAATTGTGTTTTTCATGAAAATCCGTGATAATTTGTACAATGTTCCGGATGTTTTCATTTTTAAAATATTCTGGTTTCAGATATTGCGAAACAATTCCCAAATATGAAGCGTCGGCCAGACACTTATAAATAATAAGTGGCTCGAATGTGTCCGCGTCGATTTTGTTTACTTTGACCATTTTTGCAAAAACCATTGTTGACCTTTTTGCCAAACCTGATCCTCATAACTGCGAAGACCCGGACTTGCATGCAAAACCCATATGGGCCACACACCTATTTTATAATTGTATTTTTTTGCTTCAAGACAAGTATCAATATCCGTGAAGTGGGTGTGACACGGATTATTTTCATCAAACCGAAAGTTGCTGTTTATCCTGAAAAGCTTGGTGCGAAATGCCATGAAAAGATTGTCGATAAGATCCACCTCACAGGGAGTCACTCCAAAACTGGTCATAAAGATGCTGTTGTTGTCGTGAGGATGTGCAACTGCTCCCCGCAAATTGGATCGATCACACATCAAATGCCAAAGAACCGGGGCCCGGATAACCGGACTTATTCCCCCGGCTAAACCAATAATGTCATATCCTGCTTCATTGCTGGCTTTGGTAAGCTTATGCACGATCCGAAGATCGTCTATGTAAACGTCATCATGAATGAAACATATGATATCATGGCTATCCATGTATTTTTGAACGGCACGATTGTAAACAACACACAGTTTTTCTGTGTTGTTTTCTATGATTTCGTATTCTGCCCCGGGAACTTTGGTAATGCTTTTTAGAAACGATGTGCCGTCCTTGCTTCCACGGGTGGCACTAATAAAAATAACCTTTTCATTCTTCTGTTGCTGTGGCTGCATATTTGTAAGCGACATTTAATTTTTCCTGAAGAGTAGGTATAACATACTCTTCCCAAAAAGAAACATCATTTTTAAAATTTTTTCCATAACCCAGTTTTGTCCCGTCCGGTTTTGTATAAGTAGGTCCATTTTGAATAATAACTTCATGGTTTACTGCCATTTCAAGAAGACCGCTATATTTGTCCAGACCCGTTTTATAATTTAAGTAAATTGGAACCTCCAAAAACGGAGGAACAAAACGATTTTTCGTGGTCATGGCCCGAAGAGTCACCCCGGAATATTGTTTGGCTTCCGGAAGAATCTTGTCATCCTCGTTTTTGTCGTCTTGTTTCTCGTTTCGACGGGCCAACTGCACAATCACACTGCTCATGTACAATGGACCACTGCCTCCACTTTGGTTTTTCACCAAGCTGGGATACATGCTGGCAGGATCAGCATAGGTATGGTTACTGCAAAGAATGGTGACTCCTGCTTTTGCAGCCTTATAGGTCAGAATACGCAGCATGCTCTTCAAACTTTTGGCTCGAAGACCCATATCCGCCGCACTCTTGTCTTTTTCAACGTCAGCAACTTCCTTGCTACCGGCTAGATTGCCCAGACTATCAATACTGATAATGAATTTGCCTTGAGCTTTCTTTTCAATCACGTTGTCCAGGAACTTGCTGATTTGATTCTTGCATTCATCTACCGTGTAGATCGGACAATACTTTGTCTTTTCTGGATCCAACCCCACGCTTTTACCACTTTCCGCGTCCACACTCATTTCACTGTCAAAAATGACAGGATACAATCCTTGCTTTTGTGCAATACCAAGGATTTTGTTGATAAGAAGTGTTTTTCCAGTTTGTGATTCGCCGGTAAAAACAATGATTCTGCCTTTAGGAACTCCACCTTCCCGAAGTTTCCCGCTGATGATTGAATTCAGGGCATAACAACCTGTGTCATACCATGTATCTACATTACTAAGAGTGTTGTCCGACAGATAAGCAGCTTCTGGATTAATATCATCCAGACAACCTAGGATTTTATCCAGATCGCTCATCAGTCTTCGAACAATTTTACAACTTCGGGGTTAGAGGCAGGTGCCGGAGCAGTTGTGAAAATACGGCTATACTGCTCAATGATCCTTTCCTCAAGCTTGATATCCGTGGTCAGAACCAGCTTGTCCTTGGGGAAAAGCCAGGTACCAACTGTTTCACGAACTGAAGGGCTGATAAATTCCTTGAAAAACAAAGGAACTGTCTGGATGCTGAGTTGTCCAGTAGCCTGGTTCGGTTGGACCAGAAGGATGGCAGGATTCTTCACTTTTAGGTTTCCGTTCTCCTCGCCAAGAACTTCACCAATGATTGTACGTCCAACATGATCTACGAATGGTTGAATTGAATTCATACGAACATTTAACCACACGATTTAGAAAAGCAACAATAATAAATAATATTATGCATCAAGAGTCCCACAAAATATTCGAGGCGTATGTTCTAGCAAAAAGTCTTGAAGATAAACAACTTAACGAAGGTATTATGGATTTCTTGGGTGGATTGAAAATAAGGAGCGAAGACAAAATGCGTTACAACACATATAAAGATATGTGGACAAGATTCTGGTATCCTCGTTTCGCAAAGAAGGGGGACATTAAAACAAATAGGGAAAAAGCCATAGATACGTTTGACAAGTTTCTGAATAGCCGTCGTTGGGCCGATGAAAACATGGAAGTCAATAAGAATAAGGCTTTAGAATATTTTACAAAAAATCACAGCAGCATGGATTTTGACAATCTTCAAAAAGGTGCGATTGAAACACTTCTTTATGGTCAGACTTCAATCAGCACACCCGCCAAAACAACAGAACCCGAAAAGGAAACATCACCTGAAACAAAAACAGCTGAACCCGCTGCTGATGCCGGAAAAGTTGTGACCGAACCTGCTGCTAAACCCAAAACTATGGATCCTAAAGACTATGCAAAACTTTCTCCGGAAGAAAAAGCAAAAATTGATAAAGATACGTATGCCAAAAAAAGTGAGGAAACAGTTGCACCCACACCTGCTCCGATTGCATCCCCGGCAGAAACTCCCACCGAACCAGAAGAAGATGCTTACAAGTTAAAAGCAGAAGTGACTCGTTTGAAAAACCTGAATCAAGCCTGGATTGGGGCCATCAAGAAAAAGTTTGGTCGGAATGTGAGAAAGCCCAGTGATCTTGTTGGTAAAAAATCAGTCGTCAGAAAAAAGTAATTCCAAATTGGCATAATTCATCTGGCTTGGTTCCCGGATTTGCCATCCTACTGGTTCAAATAGTTTGCGCATGGTTTCCGATACAAGTTTTTCAAACTGCTTTTCTTTGTTCATAGGGAAAATGTCCTTGAACTCCTCGGGCAGACGATTTTTAAACGCCATCACTGTTAAAGCATATTTGTTTGGTTGCTGCACATAGTAATATTGAATCTTGTCGCCACTGTTTATTTTTTCATATTTCTTGTCCAGCTTCATGGTTTTGATGAAATAATTGTAATAATACGCGGCTTTCACATGCACAGGCATTCCTTTTATGGTTGTCAGTTCGTTGCAGGAGTCCGCATATTTCTCGTAATTTTTAATTCCCACCACAAATGAAAGCTCGTTTTCCGGTTTGGTTTGGAATTCTTCATAGATTTTGTCCATGATGATGTTTGTCTGGGAAGGATCCCGGGTTTTCAGCATGGTTTCAATAATTTTTTTGTTGAAAACTTTAACTTCTTTTGTCATGGTGCTGCGAACAACCTCAATTCCTGTATACTTGGTTTTGTCACAAGGAACACCTTCTTCGTCTATGACATGAAGCACATTGCGTTTCTTTTGAATAAAAATACCCACATCACAAATGCTTTCCCGTTTGAATTCCAGGGTGGGTTTGTTGCTGTTTAGTTCTTTCTTGGCCCAATCACATATCTTTTCATTTATATATTTTTCCAGGTTTTCGATCAATTTTTCAGCTTCGGAAGACAATGTTTTGTCTTTTTTCAATAATTTTATATTATTTTTTTCAATCAACGGCTGAATGGAGATGTAAACAGAATCTGTGTCATTGTAAATGGTGGGTGGATTTGTTTTTAATATTTCCCGGTCAATTCCAGCTTCCACAAAGAAATTTTCAATAATCTCGTTTGCATGTTTGATCACGGTCTGACCTGTAAGAGTAATGCTTCGGGCAATGTCCCGGTCACTAAGAAAGAAAAAATTGTTGGCAAATGCCCCATAGATACTGTTCATGAGTATTTTAAGCGCATACTGTTTGTTGTTGAGCACAGATTCCCGGTTCTTTTTTTGTTTGTATTCGGGCGAATCCTTGGAAAGAGAAAGCAGTTCCCGTTTGATTTTCTTTAGTTCCCGCTTGATATCCACCCGTTTTTTATAATTTTCTGCAACAATTTGAGGAACCAGACCCTCTTCTTTTTGGTAAAACAATGTTCCTATTTTTGTGCGGACCAGATTTTCTTTTTCAATAAAGATATTAAGTTTTTCCTCTGTTAGTCGGTATTTCTTTCCGCTGGCATGCGTTAAGGTATAGGTACCATCATCATTTTGACCATCAATGGTTCCCACTTTGGTTTCCGGAGACATGTTACAGGTACGAATCAGATTGGGATACAATGAATTGGCATCAAAACTAATGACAGCCTCATGAAATCCCCGTTGTGGTTCGCTGACAAAACCCCCCTCAATTGTCACCCCGTCATCTTCTTTGTGAGGAAACGTGGGTATGATCTTGTTGTTTTTCTTGGCTTGAATGGCCACGGCACCTGCCACAATGCTGATTGTGCTCATGGCAGTTTCCAAATTGGTCAAACCCACATGTGAAAGAGAACGTAAAATGCTCAAATAACTGAGTTTTTCTTCCAGCTTAACAAGCAGATTAACGTCCTGAATGTTATATTCTACAAATTGCTTCCAGTTCTTGTCGGCCAGCGACGAAAGATTGCTTTCCTCATATTCAACTTTTGTTTCCCCCAGTTCCAAAGCACCGATGGATCCGAGCGAATAGCTCTCTCGCTGGATCGGACAGAACTTTTTGTAAACGTTCATATAATCCAGATTGGCAATTCCTTCAATATAAAACTTCTCTGCTTTTCTTCCGAATTTCGTGAATATCTCTTTGCCAATAAGATTTCGATAAGGACTCAATCTTTTGGAATCATCTTCACTCAACACCCGATTGATCCGGTTAACAAGATAAGGAATATCAAAAAGTTCTCCGTTCCAGGTTGCAACAATGTCCGGATAATCTTTTTCAAAGAATTCCAGGAAGCTTCTAAGTAAAACAACCTCATCTTTGCAGTAATGATACACAACATTGTCGTGAGAATCGTATGGATGTAGCCCAAAACTATGAAATGTCTGGCTCAAACTATCATAAATAGTGATCACGTTGACCGGAGCTTTGGCCAAGTCAGGTTCTGGAAACTCGTCTGGACTGTATGTTTCAATATCCAGATAAAATATCTTTAACGGGTGTTTAACAAAGTCTGGATTGTCTATCTCGCTTGAAAATTCGTCGATCAGGAACTGCTGCGAACACGTGAAATTATGAAATATTCGGTTATTCTCATCTTTTTCCGCAAACAATCGTCGTTCTTTGGATGAATTGAAAGTTTTTTTCTTTAATTTTGTATTATATAATGATGTTTCGTCATTTTGGCCGTTGGTTTCAACATACAAATAAGGATAATAAGTGCGATTGACCGTGATTCTTTGCCCCGTTTCAGACCATGTGGCCAAACGGATGGCGTGATTTAACGGATCATATGTGGCATGCCTGTACACACCGACTAGGTTAAACCATTGTATTTGTTTAGCAACACCCTTCTTTTGTCACCATAAGGATATTTGTACAATTCCACATATTTGTTGATATTATCATCATTTTCCAGCCACCGAGTTTCAGCATATGCCCGGGCCCGTTCACAATGTGTCATGTATTTTGATTTTTTGCTTAAAACCTGTTCAATTGTTTTGATCATTTCATCCCCGGTATCAAATTTGAAAGGTGCATCTTCATAAGTGCAAAGATTTTGACAAGCAATTGGTAACCCATAACAACAAGCCTCAATATATTTCAAATCACTTTTGCTTTTATTGAAATTATTGTTTTGCAGGGGGGCAATCATCATGTTGATTTTCATATCATTTATTTTGCCTGGATAGTTGTATAGCTCGGCCCACGGATGATATTCAAAAATACCCCGTTCAACCAGGGGTCGGAACATCATGGGAAACGCCCCAAAGAAAACCCACTGATATTTGTCTTTGGTGTCGGCAATTGCCTGCAGAACATGTGCAAAATCATCATTTTGACCTATCCGGTTTTCCACATCAAAATGTGCACCACTTCCTGCATAAAGAATACGAGGTTTTTTTTGAAAAGCATCATAGTTTTCACTGATGCGTTTCAGATTATAGTAATTGCCCATCCAAAACTTGGGAGGATAGTTAGGAATAATGGTGATATTCTTGTGTCCGGTCTTTTCCGCATAATAATCCTTCATGAATTTGCATGTTACGGTGATTTCATCACATTCATTCATGATGGCTTGAGCTTGTTTACGGATGTTTGGATCTATGAAAGCTGTTTTGAACTTGTTGTAATCAGGAATGTCCTCGTGAAACACAAGATCATCAATTTCATACATGAGGCGAAACCCCTGTTGTTGGCCCAGTTGTTTGAGAAATTGCACAAATTTTAGCTGATGCTCGGTTGCTTGGCGTTGCACACGAACTGCTTTGGTATGAATGTAATAACGAGGATCTAAACACATTACAGTTGTACTGTGCATAGTCATTTTATTATGAGCATTCAGGATCATTTCGGGCCAGATCAAACGCCAATGACCACAACCACTATAATCCGCCAGATAATTGATTCCCCTATCCGGAATGTTGTCAGGCTGCGCAGGAGTGGGTGTAAGCTGTTGGGGAACTATTTTGTTGGTGTATTGACTTGCTGCCTGAAGCAGAGGATTGGATACGTAAGGATTACCTGGTGTAAACATAAATTTAATTAATATATATTTTTAATTTTCAAGCAAGTTTGTTATGCCACTTTTCTTTTGTAAGTTTATAGTTTTATAGTTATTTGAATAAATTGCATCTTTTCGGTGACTAATAATGAAAACACATTTGGTTTGGGCAATTTCTTCACATATGTCTGTGATAAGTTGAACACTTTTTTTATCAAAACTGCTATCAAATATTTCATCAAACAGCACAAAATTAAACATGGGAAAATTCTGAAGTTCTCGCATTTCCATAAAAGAAAACATGCAAGCCAAATCCACTGCTTTTTTTTCTGCCCCGGACAGGTTTGCATAGCTTGCAATCTTACCTATTGCATCTGTCAAGCTATCCTCAAAGTAATGATCAAAAGTTATGCGAGAGTTGGCATCCAATTTGTTTAAGTAATGGTTTATTTTGTTATTGAGAAGATTTATTATTTTTGAAATAAATACACTTTTAAGACCTTCATCACTCAAAATAAATTTACTATTATTTAAAATATAAATTTTTTGGTCTGCTTCGGTTATTTTTTTCTGTAAATCCACGAGTTTGGTTTTGTTGTCTTCTATGGTCTTGTCAAAATTTTCTGTTCGGTTCTTTTCTTTTTCAATCTGATTTTCAACGTCTTTGATGGAAAATTGTATTTGTTCAATCAGTTTTTTGTTTTGTTCCTGTTTAGAATTGTCTTTTTCAAATTGTTTTTCTCTTTTTTGAAGAGCATCAATTATTTTTTCTGCATCATTTCTTTTTGACAGTAATTTTTTACATCTTTCAGTTTCTTCTAGAATAAGGGATTCATTTTTTTCTATTTGTTGTTGCATTTCTTTTTTTCTATTTTCCACATGATCCTTGCAGCTTTCATCTATTTCCCGTAAACAAGAAGGACAAACATCAATGTTTTCCTTGATTTCATTCAGATTTTTCTGGATGCTTTTGATTTCAGATTGCTTGGCTGCTATATTTTTATCTGATTCATTTGCTTTTTGCTCTATAACTTTCAATGCATTTTTGGCTCGGTTTATCTTTTCAGAGTAATCGATCTGCTCAGTCTTTTGCAGATTCTCAATTTCTTTGTTTAGAACAGTTATGTTTGTTTGCAGGGATTTTATCTTTGTTTCCAGTTCGTCTATGTTTTTCTTTTTTTTGTTTTCAAATTCATCTTTTTGTTTTTTATAATCATCCTGAATAGATTCATAGGTTTCTTTTTTGGCATTTAGTCCTTCCCGGATTTTTCTTTCCTCTGAAAGTTCACCTTTGCACAATTCTGTCATTTCTGAAAATATATCCAAATCCAAGATAGATTCGATATATTCCCGCTTTTCAGACTTCTTCATGTTCATGAAACAATTGCTACTGTTGATACCCAGTGAAATACAATTGTTAAATATTTTACTTGTGCAGTGAATCAAGGTTTGAATTGTTTCATTTGTATTTGCAATGGTGTCTTTGGTTTCATCCACTGAATTTTTCATCAGTTTGACTGTGGTTGGATTGATTGTACGAATTATTTCATAACTGTCATTGAACGCATCAAATGTTATATTAACAACAGTTTTTCCATTTGTGTAATAATTCGGTATTAGATCTTTTTTTATTTCTCGGATAGTTTCTCCAAATAAAGCAAAATGAATGGCATCTGCTATGGTACTTTTACCAACACCATTAGATCTTTCCGGTTTGTCCAGATTTTGACCAGTAATCAAGCAAAGACCCTTTTCAAACTGAACTGTAATTGGGGTTTCCCCCACAGAAAGAAAATTTTTTATATAAACTGTTTTAAAATTTATGGATTGCATTAGGCACACTTTTTGTAAAGATTACTGCAATAATCCAAGGTTTCTTTTTTATGTTCCACTTCCATTCCATTAATAAATTCTTCTAACATTTGTTCAAACCCTATATTAGTTTCATTTGATTCAGATTCACTTTTTAATTCAAAATCCGTCTGGGTAAGCAGGGTAAATGGTGTGAATTCTTTCTGTATTTGACTGGAAAAACTCGTATATTTTTCTGTGGTATCAGACACATCAAAGATAACACGCACAATAGAATTTTTTCTTTTCGGCGTTTCTTTTTTTGAATATCTAATTATTTCGTGTCGAGGTGAAAATTCATTTTCGAATTTTTTCAAACTCATGGTTTCCAAATCAAGAACATAAGCATATTTGTTGTTGTTAATATCTGCAAAAGTATGCTGAAATGGGTTTCCCAAATACCCAGCTATTAATTTATTCATTTTTCGGACATCACTGATATGAAAATGACCAGCCAGAATAAGCCGTTCTTTTTCATTGTATTTTTCTAAATCAGAGCCCTCTTCACAAAATTTGCTATTATTCATCTTAAAATGTTTGAATTCCGCATGAGTTAATACAACATCCGCCTCATAATTTTTTTCATATGATGAGTCTGTCCAAGGAACCATGTTAATTTGTTTATCTCCGTATTTGAATGATGTCGTATCGTTTACAACATTCACATACGGATATCCCTGAAATACATGCAAGGAGGTTATGTCATTTTTTTCTTTAAAATAAATGTCGTGATTGCCAGTTATTAAATAAACTTTAAAATCTGAAAACCTGTCCAAGACTTTTCTTGCAATATTCAAAGTAGAAACATCAATCTGGTCCCGATCATGGAAATAATCCCCCAGACAAACGATGGATTCTGCACCTTCTTGAACAGCAATTTTTCTGGCCCATTCAGCCCAATCCAAAGCGAGCTGATGCCATTTGGGACTATTCTGGTGAATGCCCAAATGAAGATCGGCAAAAAGAAGAGATTTTTTGGTTATTGTTTTCAATCGTCGTCATTGTTATCATGATCAATATAAACATGCGCACCTGTATTTTCTGTGCTTTCTATCATTTTATCCGTATACATTTTTTCCTTATATTGTTCCAAGGTTTCATGATGTTTTTTTTCTTTCTTGATTCTGTTGATAAAAGCGTGAAAGGCAATTGTGGTGAAATAACTGAAAGGACTGTATCCCGAATCTAGATTGAATTTTTTATGTTTGAGCGCAGTCATCATTTTAACAATTGCATCTCCCACCATTTCATCCCGATATGAATAATTGATAAAGTTTGGCGCATAACTAAGACCATTTGCAATTTTACTAACACTTTCACCCAGATATGCGGTAAGCGTTCCAGAAGCATAAAAACCTCGAATACTATCTTCAAATTCTTTAGAATTAACATAATGAGTTTTTTCTTTTTTACTTTTTTCGGCTATTTTTTTAACATCTAAATTATCATCAGAGTAATCTGATAATTGTTGTTGATTATTGGGTTTACGTCCTCTTTTTTTCTTCATATAATTTTGTATCTTGTTTTCTTGGTTTCTATTTGTTCTTTTTGGTATATTTCATATCTTTTTTCAAAATGTTTTTTTCCATAATAAAGTTGGTCGGCTAAATCAATAACCATAAGTTTTTCCTTGGAGGGATGTAATCTTAACCCACGTCCTATGCTTTGCAATAAACGTATTTTGGCTTTTCCAGCGTTTGCCAAAATAATATTGTGAAGATTCTTGATATCAATTCCGGTTGCAAAAATGCTGCTTATGGCGATGCAAACAACGTTGGCAGCCTGCTCCATGATGCGCCGAATTTCATTTCGGGATTCAACTTCAACCTCGCCCCGTATAAAAAATACTTTTTTATTTTCACAAATTTTTTCCAAAACTTTTTGCAAATCCAATCCGTGCTGAATTCGATCTATCAAAACAAGAGTATTATTTTGTAAATTACAACTAAGTTTGCTGATGATTTTGTTCCGGGAATCATTGTTTATTATAAATTCATATTCTTGCCGGTATCTTTTCATATCGTCCGGTGAACACCATTCCGGCGGATTTTCATAATCCAATTCAATTACGTTACAGGTTGCTTGCGAAAGATACTCTTTAAGATCTACACTTGTTTTTTTATAAATTGTCGGTCCTATTTTTCCCTCTATGCAAAATATATCCTCTTTTTCATCCGGTAAAGTTCCGGTAAATCCAAATCGTATATTTGCATCTATCTTGTCCAAAACTTTGTTGATTTTGTTTCCTCGTTTATATTTGTGTGCTTCATCAATGATTATCACGTCACAATCTTTTATTTTTTCATCGCCCCGAGCATTCAATACACCAATATTAGCGATCACCACCTGGCAATTTCCGTCAAAATCATTTTCTCCGGTATATTTTTTCATATCACATCTCAATCCACATTTTTTAAATTCCTCATAAACCTGTTCTACAAGACCCAAATCCGGTTCTAGTACGAGAATTTTTTTCGCTAAACCGTTCTTTAAAATATTATGACACAATAAAGCCATCACATATGTTTTTCCTCCTCCGGTGGCAACTTCAAATATTCCTCGACCAAATCGAAAAGCTTTCTCACACATTTCTTTTTGATAGTCTCGGGGCTCATATTGAAGATATTCCACATTAATTTTTGATCTTATGGGATTAACTTTGGACAAAATCTCAGAATCAACTTTTACTTGTTCTAACCCTAGCGTTTCAGTCATGTATCTGAAAATGGAAAAAAATAAACCTAAATCAAACTTTCCTAACGGCGTTATGGCATACAAACGATCCGCAATATAATAACCTTTACGACGCATATGTTTTGCTATTTTATTTTCACACGAAAAATGATTTCGAATCATCTGAATATGTGGAGATTCTACCATCCCAAACTTTTTTGATTTATCTAGATATATGCAGTTCAATTTGTTTCAAGTTTGATTAATTCGACTAAATTTTTGATATCAAAGCTTGCCGAGCTTAGAATCTTTTCACTTTTTTCACATATTTCCAATATCAATTCGTTGTTTTTTATTTTTTTGTCTATCTCTAAAACAATTTCATGGTCTGAAGCCAGTTTTTCAGCAGAAATTAAACTGAGTTTTATCGGGGATTCTCGGTTTATTTCATCTACCACAGTTCGCAACTTGCGCTTTCGTTCTGCATGCAAATCGCCTAGTTCTCGTTTTGTTTGAATGTAAATTGTTGCATATCTGTGTTTGATGCTGGGTAACATCAATTGTTTTTCTTTTAAATTAAGTTCGTCAAACTGAAGAAACTGTTTTAGTTCTTCCAGTAGTTTTTCTGGTTCCATTAATATATAAATACTTGATATGGGTCTTTTTTCAAACATTTTTATCAAAATACTAAATGAAGACAATGTGGCAGGCGTTGGGGGTGTGTTTGGAAGTGGACCAAGCATCGGCAGTATTTTTAATCCTCCGTCTCAAATCAGTAGCGGAGACAATTATGCCCCCGGAGATGCTCGTATTCCTTTTGTTTTTGGTGAAATTAAAAAAAATAAGAAAAAGAAAAAAAAGAAGATTTTGGTACAACGTCGAAGGGTGTGATCCATGAGCGATAATGGGCATTGGATTTGTAAAAATTTTGAGGCGGACAGTTTTGGTTTTATTTATTTGATAACAAATCTTAAAAACAACCGCAAATATATTGGAAAAAAACAACTTCAATTTCGCAAAAAAAGAAAACTGAAGAGCCGCAAAAACAGCAAAATTTCATATTCTGAGAGTGATTGGAAAACATACACAGGTTCCTGCCGGGAACTTAACGAGGATATTGAAAAATATGGGAAAGAAAATTTTCGGTTTGAAATACTTCGGTTTTGCCGCAGCAAATGGGAACTGGGTTATGAAGAGATCAGGTTGCAAATTCAGAACGAAGTGATAAAAAACCCGGAGTATTACAATGGAATTATTAATTGCCGTCTCGGAAAGCCAAAGGAGTTCTGGTTTAAAGATGCAGAAAAAGGATAACATTGTATTTGTGGATTTTTGGGATGCGTTTTCAAACAAATTGGAAACCAAGATTTTAGATTCTTGTCACAAGTTTAAGCTGCTTGAAAAACCCCTGAAGAAGAATCGGGACGCCAAAAACATACTGGTGTATCAATTGGCAAACCTTTTGCTGTCCAATTTTGTGATCAAACGTCAACCTGAAGACATTGTGTTTGTTATTTCAGAAAAAAGCTTGAAAGATTTGGAAATCTGTGAGCATTTTGATTCGGATGAACTTTTTGATGTTTGCATCAAGATTCTTAAAAAATTTGAAAAATATCTGAGCTTTACTGTTATTGAATATGAAGGATCTTTCGTTCAATTCAGCAAATTGATATCCTCGGATCCTGTTTTCTACAGAACAATTGCCAGCAAAATTATAAACTCCATTCTGATTCAAAGCAGTAAAAATTTCAGCATGAAGGACATACAAAAGGTTTTAAAAGAATATAACCTCTCCAATTCCGTGTTAAAAAAGAATTATTCAATGAAATTAGAGTAAATACTTACATGGCAAGATTTCATAAGTTGTTGGAACAAGAATATCTTAAATTGGACATCAAACCGCCAAAATTGACTGAACTGCAACAAAATGTGGTGGACAAAATGGTTTCGTCCGGCAAAGCCAAATATGAAGGTCTTAAAAAAATGAATGCGGTTGTCAGCTATGATGTGGATGGTGAAAAGGGTAGATTTAAAATAACTCCGGACGGCAAAGTGGAAAAACATGCAGAAGAAGATCAGGAAGAATTTAGCGGTCTTACCAAATTAACAGGGGGGAGTTTGACTCCTAATGATTTAAAAATAGCTCGTATTTTAGCAGGAGGAAATGCAAAAGGAGGAGTTCTTTTCAACAGGAATCCGCAAAAACAAATTGAAAAAGCATACGGTGCAATTGTTGGAAAACTAGGGAAAAAACTGCAAAAAGTTGCAGACGGAATAAAAGTATGAAATTCGATGATATTTTAAAAAATAAATACGGTCTTCTTAACGAACAGCCCCCAGCAACACTGGATGCTGCTGAAGATGTTGCTCAACCAAAGGAACCTGCAGCGGAACAACCGGCTGCTGAAACACCTGCCGAAGAAGCACCCAAGCTTGATACACAAGGTGTTCAGTATCTTGTTGATCTGATTCGTAAAGCTTTGCTTATCGACAAGCTAGATGATCGTGAAAAAGCAGATTTGATTAATTTAACAATTGATGCGGGCAATGCTTTTGATATTTTAGAAAATAAAATTATACCAATTCTTAATAAATATATTCCCGAGACTACCTCTTGAAATTACGTTTTTATCTGTAAAATAAACTATGGCCAAACCATTAAAGTTTGTTGCTGCCGGAGATGTTCACGGTGACGAATCTGATCCGCAAGCATTAAAATGTTTGTTCAGTTTTATGCGAGATTACAAACCAGATCTGACAGTTTGTATCGGAGATGTATGGGATTTTCGTGCCATTCGAAGAAATTGTGATGTAGACACCGAGCAAAGTCAAAGCATGATCGAGGATTGGGAAGCTGGAAAAGATTTTTTTAAAAAGTTTTTCTCATTTGGTACTGAGCGTGTATTTTTGAGGGGAAATCACGACGAAAGAATTTATGATCTGCGTTTGAATGCCAGTAGCGGATTGAAGCGGGATTATGCCCGTCAAGGAATTGAGTCTATCGAGGAAATGTGTAAAAAGCAACGAGTACGAATGCTTCCTTACGATTCCAAAGAAGGTGTTTATAAATGTGGTTCACTTTCATTTGTTCATGGTTATGGTCACAATATGCACGGATCTAAACAGCATTCTGATGTATATGGTAACGTTTTGTTCGGGCATACCCACGCAATTGATTATTTCCGGTCGGTCAGCACAGATGTTCGGGAAGGTTGGAATATCGGTTGTCTGAGTAATTTGTCCCCTTCATACAATCGCAATCAAATGCGCCGTCTTCGGTGGCAACACGGATGGGCTTTTGGTTTGATTCATATGGATAATACTCATGAGGTTTATCAAGCTAAAGAACGCAATCGAAAATATATAATTCCAACCAATATCAAGGTTTACAGTTGACAATATTCACAGTTCCGATAATATCGGTCCATGATTAAAAAGTTTAGAATCAAAAACGTACAATCCGACAATTGGGCCCGTTTTCTTTTTCAAGAAATGCGCAAGGATGAAAAACGTCCCACCGGGGAACGTTGGTTGGAATTGAAACAAATATGCGAACTGACAAAAAACAAAGCAAAATATCACACACTCAGAAACATTTTGTCGGAAATAATCAATCGCAAAGAATGTGAAATTTATGCGGGAACGGTTCGTTCGCCAAAAGGATTTGTGAAAAGAGCAGTATGGTACCGCCACAAAAAATATACATGGAAGGAATATTTTTTAAAAAACATATACAAGATGGAACGTCAACGCATTCCCAATGGCACAGATTGGTTCACAGCAGAAGATCTTTCAAAAAAAACCGGTCTGAGAAAATCAAAAATTCTAAGACTTATACGGGAACACCGGTTAAATAAACAGGTAAAAACTTTTGATGGTTATAAATTCAATGCCAATAAAAATTATTTGGAAAGAAAAATCTGGTATAAATTATGTCTAAATGGGTAGAACAACTTCAGTCTGTAATCAAAAAGGAGGAAACCAGACCGCAAGGAAACTGGAAAACCAAATTTGAGATTGTGGACATTATCAAAAGCAGCACGGATAATTGCCAAAAATTTCTGCAATGGGGGTTAAAAACCAACCGGATAAAAATGAAAACCGGAACCAGTCTTACCACAACCCGGGTTATGACAAGCAAAATGTTTTACCATCCTTTAAAAAAGGATTGGAAACGTCTTTACGCGGAGTATGCCAAAAGCAAAGAAAAACGACCCAAAGGTAATGGTTGGAAAACGTTTACTCAGCTTTGTCGTGAATTAAAACTTAGCGAATCGCATGGACGCAAAATGATTTGTCTTTTGGTGAAAAATCAAAAATTGGAAATTTTTCGGGGCGGAATTGTGGACGAAGGCAGCAGAATCACTGCTATCAAGTTTTATCGTATCAAAGGATAGTTTCCAACACCCGCAAAACTACCTTCTTGCGGATTTCTGGACCTTGAATACCTTTTAGAAAAGTAAGAAATTCATTTAAAATCTTTTCAGGATCCTGACGAACAATCGTGGGTATTTCTGCAGCAGGATTCAGGGCACTGTTGGCTTGAGGGCCAAGACCTAGATTTTCACAATAAAGGTTGCCCATTTTGCGCATATCGTCACTTAATCCCATGTAAATATTTATTAATTCATGATCAGTTTTAAAAATATAAAAACTATTTTAAATGAAAAGTTGGTTTTGAAAAAAAAATCTGCTCCTGAAGGTAAAACCATTTTTATTGTCAGCAGTGACTTATCTGATCCAAAACAGGCTGGTAATGAAACATTTACAAATAAAGATTTCATTAAAACCCTTGGATTCAAATGGAATGCATTGGAACGTCGGTGGGAAACAGGTGCTTTGGATGAAGCCGGAGCATCAGATTTTGTAAAGAATACAATCAAAAAATTAAATGAATTCAACAAGGAAGAACTTACGGACACAACTGTTGCTGAATTTGGTGGAGAAAATCTGGAAGATCGTTTCAAGAAATTTTTGGAACTTTTGAAAAGCGGTGTGCTGAATGTTAAAAACAGCAAGGAATATCAGGAATATGTTCAGTTTCAAAAACGTTTTCGCAATTATTCATTTTATAATCAGATTTTGATCTTTCTGCAAAGAAAAAATGCTTCCAAGGTAGCCGGAAAAAACACATGGTTTCGTCAATTAGGTCGCAAAATAAAACCCGGAGAACGATCCATAATGATTTATGCCCCTATTATGGTGAAACAAAAAGATGGAGACATAAATGTGGGGGAAGATCCCACTGCTGGTATCAAAGAAAAAGTGATGCGATTTCGTCTTGTGCCTGTTTTTGATATCAGTCAAACCGAACCTATTCCTGGTCGGGAAAAGGAAATTCCTGAAGAAATTCAATGGTTTGATGACACGCCCCTAAATGAACGCATGCGCACCATTTTTGATGCCGTGAAACAATATGCAGAAGAGAACAACATTAAAATAGATATCAAGGCAGAAGACGAACTGGGTGGTGCCCGAGGTGTCAGTAAGGGTGGAACGATTGAGCTTGTTAGCGAAAATTTGAGCACACTAATCCATGAAGTTGCTCACGAAATGCTACATTGGAAAGATCGGGAAAATATGCCGGAACGAAAAATACGGGAACTTCAGGCGGAAGGTGTGGCAAATTTTGTTCTCAGCGAATATGATATTCCAGCCCCTCACACCGAAAAGTATCTGGCTCTTTGGCAGATTGACCCAGAACATGTTACCAGCAACTTTAATATCATAAAAGATGCCTCAAAAACCCTTATAGAATATATAAATAATTATGTGGAACAAAAAGGTGCAAATCTATGAAAAACATTAATGTAGAATATGATATGGATGAAAACGATCTGGATATCATTCTCCGGGATATTGTAAAAGAACACAAAAAGAAACCTTCTTTGGCATATATTTTTGAAAATTACAGTCAATTGTTGTCCGTGTTCAAACCGCATGTGATCAAAAAAACATTGGATAACATTCCTGAAGCTTATGATCATGCTCCTAGCGAAGGTGAGGAAAAGCAAAAGAAAAGTAAAAAAGAAAAAGACGAATTTGAAGATGAACCGCATGATATTGAAAGCGATCCGGAAAGCACCAAGGACGAAAGTAATTTTGCCAATGCATATGACAAGCTAATGGGTCAACTCAACGAAACCCATGTTCCGGAAGGTGATGATGAAGGACGTATGCTTGAATCTCAGCTTCGTACCATTCGGGATGATATTGACAAATTGCTTCCCAAAATACGTCCCAATGATCAATTTGAAAGTTGGGTGCAAAGCAAGGTTACTTTGGCAAAAGATTATGTTTCGGCTGTTACAGACTATATGACACAACATCACGCTAAATATCATAGCGATGATGATGGTGATCGGGGCAGTCATGATTTGAGTGATGATGCGGGGGCTTTGGCCAGTGCAGGTCACGGAACAGATGAAGATTATGGTTATTATGGTAGAAATGAAGACAACGAAGAAGTAAAAGAAGGTGTAGTCATGGAAAAGAAAGGTGCGCGTTGCACAAAGGTAACTGGTCAAATGCAATCCACACGCAGCGATAAAAAATATATGCGCTGTGCCAGGGTAGACGGAAAATTAAAACGGATACATTACGGTGATCCCAAAAGAAGGATTAAAAAGTCCAATCCTAAAAAGCGTCGTTCATTTCGGGCGCGGCACAAATGTTCCACTGCAAAACCCGGTACAGCAAAATACTTTAGTTGTAAAAATTGGATTTTTCCTTTTATATTGACCCTTTTACCTCTAATATAGTAAATAATACATATGAAATTTAATGACTTAGTAAATCATCTTCTTGAAGAAGCCACCAAGAAAAAAGCCAAACGGGATGCTTGTTATTATAAGGTAAAACGCCGATATAAAGTTTGGCCAAGTGCTTATGCTTCTGGAGCATTGTCGGCTTGCCGCAAACGTGGTGCAGCTAATTGGGGCAAAAGCAAAAAAAAATGACAGAAAAATTTGATAACTTGGTTGATTCCCTTATCAACGAAGCCAAATTTTCTCTTGAAAAGAAATATGGTCTTCGGGGTTGGTTCATGCGTAATAAAGGAAAGGGTTGGATTGATTGTAGAACCGGAAAACCCTGTGGTCGTCAGAAGGGGGAAAAACGCAAGGGATATCCGGCCTGTCGTCCCACCAAAAGTATGTGTAACAGCCGTAAACGTCTTAAAAAAAGCAGCAAACGGATTAGTTGGAAAAAGAAAGCACCCAAAAATAAATAACTTATATGCAAAAAGACACACACAGTATTTTTGATATTTATTGCAACAAAATCATCAGCGAAATGGTTAATGCTCAACATCTTTCCAGCAAGTCTTCTTTTGATGAAAATAAAAAAGATTATTTGGCTTATGTCAATGATATTGAAAGTTTTATAAAAAGCTATCGGGATGAATTCTCAGAAAAGCCGGAATCTTCTTTATTGGCCACGTTTAGCAAAGCTGCTGTAAAAGGTGCCGATGATTTGCTTAAAAGGGTTGCTGCCGACACCACCAAACTTACCGGAGGTGATATTAATGCAGAAAGTCCTGAAATTCTCAAGTCCAGGCAAATACAGCGCAGTGTTACCGAAGTTTTGGAAGATCTTAAAAAGAATGACATGACTTATTTGAAGATGGCTGCACAAAAGCTATTGGATTTAAAACAAACTTTGATATCTTAACATTGTGAAGTTTGGTTCTCTAGTAGATCTAATTTTAGAAAATCGAGAATTTATAGACTGGAACAAAAACTACGGAAAAACCTTTAAACTGGTGCACACACCAGAAGGAAGACAATCGGAAGGTTCCGAATGGACACCAGATCTGATATCAGTGGTAACACCTGAAAATGGTGATGCTTGGAACAGTTGGAAAGAGGTTCCGTCTGAAATATTGTCAAAATGGAAACTTAATTGGAAACAAATACAAAAATCTTTGGGTCAACACAAGTATGATCAGATAATCAGGTCCGGGCAAAAATTGTCAAAATAGTTAAATATTCTTATGAAGAAGGGCATTTGCAAGCTGACTCCAAATGAGGTGCATAAAGGTGACAAGATCAAGAACACCAATCCAGATTGCAAACACTACCAAAGCAAGGGCGTTGTCACCAAAGTCAGCAAGATAAAAGGTAAAAAAGGAAATGTTGTGGGCAACAAGGTGGAATACAAAGCCAGCAACAAAGGCAAACACTGGAAAAAAGGCGATAAGCTGGAAAAAACCGAGATACAGCTGAATAAAGAATCATTCAAACCTTTTCGTTTCTTTTTTGAAAAACATTGTCCAAATACAGTTGGTATTGTGGAAAAAGTTTATATTGATGGATTGGGAAACGTGGATGCCAAAATAGATAGCGGAAACGACAGCAACAATGTGCTTTGTGGAACTGATATTCAATTGATTGAAAAGGGTGGTCACAAATATGCTAAATTTAAAAGTGTGGGAAACAAAGAACTGACTCGTCCCCTTTTAGACATGGTCAGCATACATATTGGAGCCGGTGAAGAAGAAAAACGTCCCCTGGTTGCATTGGACATTGTGTTTGGGGGCAGTCTTTACAAAATGGTTCCGTTCAGTATCGGGGATCGAACTCAAAACGATCAGCCAGTTCTTATTGGAAAAAAATTTCTGCAGGAGCTGGGTGTGGTTATTGATGTGAATAAAAAATACACATTTCCAGAATATGATGAGAAGGGTGGAAAATTCAGTGAAAAACCTTTTCTAAATTATGTGCAAAATCCTCCGGCACAAGTTGGTGGTGGAAACACGGTTGGTCGGGATGTGGCTTAACGATAACCTAAAAAATCCAAACAACTATTCAAGTTATATTGATCAATCCTGTCAATAACATGGCTGGGAGCAAATCTTGGCTGTGTATCAAACCTTAAACCAGTTTCCTCTCCGGTTAACAATATGTCCTCCACAAAGTCCATGGCTCCAAATTTTTTCAAAAATCGATAATAAGGGTCTTTTTCAAAATCAGTTTCAAGCAGAACCGTATGCTTTAGATCAATATGCGCCACCATTGTCAGCGTTCGAAAACAGCTTATGCTGCTGGGTGGGTTAACCAACTGTGCATTTATGATGATATGCACCTTAATATTTAATAAATAATAGTGTGAATTTTGAAAAAATAATGCTTCGAACGGTGGTAGAAAAACTGAAGCTGCGCCGGATGCGATTCAGGGTTGACCCGGCCATCAGCAATCTGGAAGACTTTGACGGCAATACCAGTTACGAAGGTTATATCCTGAATGAAAACGAAGGGGTCTTGAATATTTTGGTGGTGGATCCAAACAATCAAGTTCGTCAAACCGCAGTATTTGCCAAAGGATTGAATGTGCTTTCAAATAATCTGGTTGAATTTAAACGAAATCTAATTCGGATCATTCTTAAAAAAGTGCCGGAACAAGTATTGGAGCAGATTCAAAATGCATCCACATTTGATGAGGTTGAACAATTGGCCAAACAAAACGGTGCAACCGAAGATGATATAAAAAATGCTTATCGTTCTTTCAACACAGAATCCACCCTGAACGAACAAGATTATTTAGATAAGGCAACTCAAAAAGCAGGAGAGCTTACTGCTGCAGTAGCTTCAAGAATTCCCGGTGCAAAAGGAACAGGACCTATTAGAAGATTGGTTAGAAAAACTGGAGATATTGGTAAAGAAGTTTTATTTGGAAAAAACGCAAAAACATTTGGTCAAAAAGTTTTCGGTGCCGCCAACATAATGAGAAGAGTGGGAGAAACTTTAAAAAAATTTGGTCCCGGAGGATCCGGGAACTTTCAATTCAAAGATCGTTCTGGGTTTTATCACAAAGACAAACCCCGAACTGGGCAAAAATTTTCAATAAACTACAGTAAAAACGCAAAAGATTACCAGATTACAGCAACTGTTTCAGGTGAAAAGACATCTGGAAATAAAAAATTTATTCAATTAAGAAACGTTTCTGTGAATCCTCCATTTGAAGATTATGAAAAAGTAAACGGAATTCTTATCGAATTTGATTTAAATGATTCTCGTGCTAATTTTTTTGTATATGATAATACCAACAAATTGCGAGATGAATTTTCAACGCGATTACAATACGATAGTTCCACAAAAACATGGGAGGGAACTGAACCTGGTAGAACAGAAGAGAAGAAAGATGATGAGAAAGATGATAAGACATATGGTAATAAAAAACAGGTTGTGGCTAGTCGAGCAGATATAAAAGCTCTTTCCAATAGTAAAGGATATGATCAGTACCAAGAACGTTATGGTAAACAAAGACTTTTGTTTAAGATAAAGGGCGAAAATATTTATTTTGATAGTAATTACAATATACAGAAACCAAAACTAAAACCTTGAAAACAAAATAAAAATATGAATACAATTAATGAAAAAAAAATGACATCGGGTCAAAAAAAGAAACGAGAGAAGATTGTTAAAAGTATGAAAAAAGGATTGAAAGGCATGAAAGAACGTTATGGTAAACGAGCCAAGGAAGTCATGTATGCCACTGCCACAAAACAAGCCATGAAGGAAAGTGCTTCGTTTGATGAACTTGTAGGAAAGATACTGTCGGAAAGTTACAAGTTAGAAAAAAAAACTTGACTTTTTTTGAGAAAAAATTAAGTATCTTTGGATAAAACCAAAGTTAGCTTTATATTAATATATAATACTATTATAAATATTATACAATATATAATACTATTATAAAATAATATAGATATTATATTAATTTTTATAAGATAATATATGACTTATAAGATAAAAGATATTATAGATAATAATAAGACCTTCGACAAAGAAAAGGTGGAACAGTTTTTCAAAACGGGTTTAGAACTGGGTGTGTTTAGGGTATCTGGTAATGAAGGCAGTGACATCATTTATGAAAATGTAATATTGGAAAACAAAAAAGCTGATACAGTTCTTTTAAATGAAGTGGAAAAGGATCAACCCAAACTTGTTGAGCAGGAAAATACGGGTGTTAAGCCTGCTCCGGTTGGAAACAAAATAACAACGGGTTGGAGCAATCCGTTTGGTGGAACAAGTTGGGGATCATAAATTGCGTTCACTTGAATCAGTTGAAAGACTTAGCGACCCGAACAGAAAAAGTTTCGAGAACCAAGTGTTGGATCAGTTTGCAAAAATAGTACACTCATTTGAACCAGAGAAAAAAGAACAGATAACTAAGAATGAATTAAAACAAATAGGTTTTGAGGATGCCATCCGTGAATTATTAGAATTAAACAGAAAAAAAAAGTAAATATAGTTAATGGGAAAAAAGAATAGGGGAAAAGATTCCTCTAAAAAACTCGTTGAGCAAAACTTGTTTTTAAATTTTGAAATTAATCAACGTTTTAATCTAAGTGAGGTGCATAAGAGCTTTGTAGAGTGTGGTCTTAATTCAGAAAGTAAAATTATATTTTGTGACGGTGTGGCAGGCACCAGCAAAACATATCTGAGTGTTTATTGTGCTCTTGAACTTTTGAAAAAACGCGAGATTGAAAAAATTGTATACATCCGTTCTTTAACTGAATCAGGCAAGCGTTTGCTTGGTAGTCTGCCTGGAGAAGTTGATGATAAATTTAAACCTTGGAGCATTCCTCTTCTTGAAAAGTGTGATGAACTTATCAACATCAGTGTGACGAATGCTCTTTTACATCAGCATGTGATCAAAAGCACACCTATCAATTATCTTCGGGGCGTGACTTTTAATGATGCAGCCGTGATTGTGGACGAGTTTCAAAATCTTGTGAAAGAAGAAGCTATAACTGTTTTGAGTCGTTTTGGTAAAAATTGCAAAATGTTTGTGGTGGGAGACAGCATGCAAAGTGATATTGCGGAAAAAAGCGGTATAAAAGCAATCATTAATGCTTTTAACACAACCGAAAGCAAGGAACACGGCATTCATGTGTTTCATTTCACTGAAAACGAGATTACTCGTAGCAAAATGCTCAAGTATATTGTTAAGGTTATTAGTAATATTAAAAACGAACAGCCCCAAAATAAAAATAAAAAATAATTGATTACCCCAGGTATTTGATAAAATACCTATATGCGCATAGCTGTTAGCGGAGCCGGACGAATGGGTAAAACCACTTTTGTAAAGGATTTTTTAAATAATTGGCCCGATTACAAAACACCGGAAAAAACATATCGCAAGGTGATTGAGGAGGACAAGCACAGCCAAAAAACAAACGGAAAGATACAACTGAAGGTGTTGAATGAACTGATAGGGCAAACAAATGGATATACCCGTTCTGACAATGTGATTCATGATCGTTGTCCCCTGGACAATCTGGTTTACAGCATGTGGGCTTATGAAAAGGAATTGAAGGGATGCGACGCTATTTTTATGGAAAAAACCATTGCACTCATGAAAGAAAGCATGCGCAATCTGGATATTATATTTCTTATCACTACAAGTCCGGCCAATAAGATTGTGCTTCGGGAAGGTGATACCAAGAAAGATCTGAAATATCTGGAGGAAATTGACAATCTTTTCAAGGAAATATATGGTCGGTATCGCAAAGATGGTTGTTACGCTTTCTTTCCCAAGGATGATTCTCCTGCAATTATTGATATTCACGGAAATCCGCAGGAACGTATTGCCATGGCCAAACTTTATGTCACTCCGGATGGTGGAACTTTTGGCGAGGATCAAGCAATATTCAATCCGCAGGAACTTTTGCAGATGGAGGAACTTCTCAAGCAACAAAAAGAAACGCTTCAGGTGGAAAACAAAGAAAAGGATCTGTACCGAAAATTTGGTCTTTAATAAGCTGTCCCGTTTTTGTAAATATAAGTAATGGGACTTATTGTAAATTTTAGTGATTTTGTAAATAAAACGGGAACCAGTCTTTCTGCTTCTGATTATCTTGTTGGCTTCACAACCAATCTGGACGGTTCCCGGCAAGAAATAAAGCTAACCGTTGCAGATCTTATAACTTTTGTTGAAAGCAATAGTGCCAACGACCTTTATACTATTTTATCAACAAACAGTGCCAAATGGGACAGTGCTTATTCCAGCATTAATGGTTTAAGCAGCGGTTTATCTCTTGTTTTCAATAATAGCGGAAATTGGGAAGGAAACTATGCAACAGTAAACAGCAATTCAGCTTACTGGACAACGGCATATAACACAGTTCAAACACTAACTGGAAACTTTTTAAATGTAAACAGCAATTATTTTGTAATAAATTTTGGCAATCAGAACTTATATAATAAAAAATTGATAAACATTTTTCATGATGATACAATCACCGCAAAGGTTGAAAATGATGTTAGCGTTGGATTTAGTTGTAAAATCTTTAACAATTCAACTCATTATGTTATTTTAAGTGCTTATTCTCCATTTAATTATAATGGAAAAGGTCAGTATTTGAATGATCAATATGGATTGGTGAATCTGGAATGGGACGGCAGTTTTGCTTATGGCTATGGAGATTTGGAGAGTGCAATTGGACCGGCATATCCAGATGCGTTGCTGACAGATGAGGATGCATATCTTTTGCAGGAGGACGATTCATTAATTCTTTACTAAATAACTAAATAATACTATGGCCAACAAACGCATCACTCAACTAAACGAATTCACAGGAAATCCGGCTGCAAATGACGTTTTTGTATTTGTACAAAATTCTTCTCTTTCCACATACAAAATCACATACAGCAATCTGCTTTCTTCCAATAACATCAATGTAAACAGCGTTTATACAACAGTTAGAGATAACAGTGCTTACTGGGATGAAGAGAATGCTTTAGTTGCACCTCTCCAAAGTGCCAGTGCCAATTGGAACAATACATACACCGCAGTTTCACAGAACAGCGCCGATTGGAATAATACATATACACAATTCAGCACCAATAGCGCAACCTATGCCACCATAGGATTTGCAGATGGAAAGTTTTTGCCTCTTAGCGGAGGAGCAATTACAGGAAACATTACGTCCACAGGAACCTTGAGCACAAACAATAATGCAACATTCGCATCTTTGAGCACGATCAACATAAATGTGGATAATTTTAGCAATACCGTCGGACTATCAACAGGGGTTTATTTGTCAATAACAGTGGCAGGAAGCGCTTTCAAAATTCCTCTGTATTTTGAATCGTAAAACATGGGGAGGAATTTTGCTCCCTGAAAGTTGAAACATGAGCGCTTTTAACCAGCTATACAATTATAAAGCAAACTGGAACAACAGTTATTCCACAACTAAAGAAATCAGTTCTTATTGGAATGCAGGAGGCGCAGGCCCCACAACAGTATATGATTACCTTTCTACCAATAATGTTGTTATACAATCTTCCACCATATTAAATTATCTTTCTGTTGTTGGAGATGCCACAGTTTTAGGAAATCTGACAGCTTACGGAGATACGACGTTTGTTAACACTTTAGTGACTGTAACCACAGCAGCATCTGGAGAATTTAATAATTTGCTCGTGGGATCATTAACGGCAAATGAATTTTTTAACATAAATTTTAATAATCTTTATACCAATCTTGTTTATAATAGTACTGCTTATTTGTCTGCTTATGACATGTCATTGATCAATGCAAACAGTTCCACATGGAATACTGCTTATACCAATCTTGTTAATAATAGTGCCAGTTATCTTACCGGATCAGGAGCCAATCTTGGAAATATACCAATTCTTTCAGCCAGTTGGACCGAAGCATATACCAATCTTGTTTATAATAGTACTGCTTATTTGTCTGCTTATGACATGTCATTGATCAATGCAAACAGTTCCACATGGGACACAGCTTATACCAATCTTGTTAATAATAGTGCTACATGGGTAGTGGGTTCAGCAAGTTCTACCGATAATGCAATAGCAAGATATGACTCGACTACTGGAAAATTATTACAAAATAGTTTAGTTACTATAAATGATCTTGGTGCTATTATTGCTCCAGAAGCAGGCAGCGTAATACCATTCTACTTTAGTAATCAAGCAGCTTTTCCGGGTGCTAATACAGCTCATGGTGCGGTGGCACATAGTCATTCTGATGGCAAAATGTACTTTTCACACGGCGGTAGTTGGATTGCGTTGGCAAACGCTTCAGATATAGCAGCATTTCTTCCCCTAGCAGGGGGAAATATTTCCGGTGATCTTACTATAGCAGGCAGTCTCACAGCACATGGTAATTTCACGGTTCTTGATACACTTGTAACAGTCACAAGTGCACTCAGTGTTTTGAACACAGGAACAGGACCGGCTCTTGTGGTTCGTCAAACCGGATCACAACCAATAGCCCAATTTTATGATAATGAAAGTGGTCCTGCTCTCTATATTGCAAACGACGGGAAAGTAGGCATAGGATCTGAGACACCAGATACCAATCTTTTTGTGACAGGAACTACATATGTTGAACAAATTAAAGAAAAAGTCACACTATCTGCTTCTCAGGCAAACAGCACTGTTAACTTTGATATTCGTACCCAATCAGTTCTTTTCCTGACGTTAAGTTCAACCGGAAATTGGACTGTGAATTTTCGGGCAGATGCCAGCAACAGTTTGAACAACATTATGAGTGTCGGTCAATCTTTCACCTGCGTGGCCATAGTGTCCACCGGAACAACCACTTATTATAACAGTGCAGTGCAAATCGACGGATCAACATATGTGCCTTATTATCTGAATGGTTTGGCCCCTCAAGCCGTGATTTCCAGCCACAACAGCATTCAAAATTATGCATATACCATCATTAAACGAGGCAATGCTGTGTTTAATGTGCTTGCCTCTGTGAATGAATACTACTAATGCCCGCTAAAAGCACATTTGGTTCTGCCTCGGTAATACCGTTTAGCAACACTCAGACTTCTTACAATATACAGAGGAGTCTTCGGTTCAACTCCGCTGATTTGGCGCATTTGAGCAGAACGCCAGACTCGGCTGGAAACAGGAAAACTTGGACTTGGAGCGGGTGGATTAAAAAGAGTGGTTCTGCGAATTCGAATTACGTTTTTAACACTGGAACTGACGGCACTAATCCTCACGGTTATCTGTATTTTAGTGGGGATTTACTTGCTTATTGGGACAGGAGGCAGGCAGGCGATGGGATTGTTTTACAGACAAACGCAGTTTTTCGTGATCCATCTAGCTGGTATCATATTGTTCTTGCAGTTGACACAACTCAAGCAACAAACACAAACAGGGCAAAGCTTTATGTAAATGGATCTGAAGTTACTTCTTTTGGTATTGCCAATTACCCAAACCAAAATGAAGATTCATATTTTAACAGGGCGGCAGAGCATAGGATTGGGGGGATTACATCAAACTTTTTCAACGGCTACCTAGCCGAAATCAACTTCATCGACGGCCAAGCCCTGACCCCGTCTAGCTTTGGATACACAGATCCTTCTACTGATGTATGGATGCCAAAAAAATACGCAGGAACATATGGAACCAATGGCTTTTATCTCAACTTTTCTGACAATTCTTCGTTAACAACAAGCAGTAATGTTGGCATTGGAAAAGACTTTAGCGGAAATTCAAATTATTGGGCTACCAATGCAATATCTATAAACGCAGGCCCAGGCAACGACAGCTTTGTGGACAGCCCGACCAATTACGGAACCGATACTGGCTTGGGCGGGGAGGTGAGGGGGAATTATGCGACGTTTAGTCCGATTGATGTTGGTGGCTCTACTTTAACAAATGG
>Ga0194130_10001447_pt1 | contig 38265 bp, 34 predicted proteins | sample TA2KigsurfametaG_FD_160084 | JGI IMG/M metagenome (GOLD analysis project Ga0194130, IMG submission 160084) | Freshwater microbial communities from Lake Tanganyika, Tanzania - TA2015050 Kigoma 12 surface | ecosystem: Environmental > Aquatic > Freshwater > Lake | place: Tanzania: Lake Tanganyika...
ACCTAAGTATCATGTAAATCTCATAGGCTTTAACGTACGCTCAGTTAAAAACCAAGGGCTAAGACATTAAGGCCATACTAAGAATCAATTGTAGTGCTTTGGTTCTCAGTAAATCAGAAACGTAGCAGCAGTTTTCGACTTACTGCTGCTATAATTGTGGAGTTAAATATGCAAATAATATATATACTTTCTATTAAAAAATTACAGTAGGGCTTTAGGAACAGAGGTTAAAATTTTACCTTTGTATCTGAAATTAAGTGTATTATACCGCTACAGCATGATATCCAATAGTATCTTATATTTTTATCAATAGTAGAAATAACAGCTTTTTCAGGCAGTTTACCGGAATCATTAGTGGTAAATTGGTATAGTTCACCGCTGGAAGCTATAACATTTACCGTATAATTATTTCCATCTTTGACAACAAAAGGATCTAAGAAAGTTACTGTTCTAGGCTTCTTAGACATACGTTCTTTGGGAGAGATAAGGTCTGCAGTCCAGCTTACTTTACCATCTGTTGTCGATAACAAGGCAATCTGGCGGGCATTATTTGTTACTATTAGGTTATTGTCATGTAAAGTCATAGATTGTATATCATCAGCAGTTTTTATCCAAACTTCTTTGCCTTCTTTTAAATCAAGTTTTATTATTTTCCTGTTACTGGTAGCAAAATAAGCAAAATTACCGTTTATAATAGGTTTCGTTATTATGACTGAGGGCTCAAAATTCGGTAATCCTAAATCTTCGGAGGAAGATAGGTTGTAACGCCATAATTCAGAACCATTATTAGCATTTAGGTATACTACTTCACCGGAACTATAACTGACCAAAGCATAACCATTATACAGAACAGGGTAAATGTGATTTCTCGAAGAAATAATTTCTATTCCTCCTTCATGCATCCACATTAATTTAGAGCTTTTTATATTGTAAGCAAGAACCTGATTGCTAATTGTTTGTACCAGTAATAACTTTTCGTCTACCATAATCGGTTTGGTCCTAATTATATCAGGAAATTCTTTCCGGATGAGCTCATTACCGCTTTCTACATCTAGAACAACCAAATTACGTGATCCATAAGTTACGTATAATTTATTGTCGCTAAATAATATGCCTCCGGCGTAAAAATATCTATCTACTTCGTTACCGGCTATATTTTTACTCCATAATAATTTTTTTTCTTTTAAAGAGAAGGCGTTAACATAACCTTGTTTATCGATACTATAAATTATACCTTTAGCAACAGCCGGTTCTCCTATAATTGCTTTTTTAGAAATTGTATAAGAATGGGGTTTTTTCTCCTTGAAAGGATCACTTTTACCTGTAGAAAATAAAGGCGGTTTTGCCGTTTCTACTTCAAGTTTTGGAGTTAAATCGACAAGATTTTTTACTTTTGTACTACCTATGTTATCACAACTTGTTAAATAAAAAAGAGTTAGCAAAAGTGCAAAAATTTTATTCATAATATATACCTAATATAGATTCATTAATTTTATTCCTTAATAGAAATTCCAGCAATAATAGCTTTTGCTTGTTCTTTTATGATGGCTGAAGCCCGGGGAAGCTTCAAAGTTTCAAGGGCGTACTGCTTGGCTAAATCCAATTGGTTATTTTTTAAATAAAATAACGATTTTAATAGGGTAGCTGTTGCATAGAAAACTTGGGAATCATTAGTAAAATATTGTAAATATTCCCTTACTTTATTTTCCAGCTCGTTATTTAAATTGTCAATATCGAGCACTAAGCTAATATATAAAATTCTGGCATAAGATTTTGTTATTTCAGAATAATCCTTATTGTTGATTATCTTACTAAGAAGCTGCATAGTATCTGATACATTGGTTAGCTTTATTTGCTCGCTAACTAGCTTTATTGATGCAAGCTCAGATAATTTACTTTTGTGGTTAGTTTCGATTTCTTTAAGTATTTCATTGAATAATTTGGTATTTTTGGATTCATCAGAAATTAATTGAACAAAAGAATCTCCTATTTCCTGATTATGTGTAGTTTTTGCTTGTAAAAACCAGCTATACCCTGCTATTCCAAGAGCGACAATAATTGTTAACGTTATGATAGCCGGAAAAAGTTTTCTAAATAGCTTAAGCCTTTTTGCCTCTTTTTCATCATTTAATATTTCTTCTAGAATATCAGACATTGTTAGCTAACCGTTATTATTTTTTACAATTAAACTTAGTTCTTGCTTCAGCAGCTCTTTTTAAAGAATCTGCAGATCTTTTAGGGAATTCTGTTTCTAGCTTATCAAGAATCGCACAGGCCTCTTTTAACTTTTTTAGCTTACCTAGAGAAAGTGATAGTTTTAGCAAAGAATCACTAGCTTTAGAGCCTTTTGTATATTCTTTATAGCTCTTAAGATAATGAATAGCTGCTTGATTGAAGTTGCCTTGTCGGTAAAAGCTTTCAGCGTACCAAAAAACTGCATTTTCCCGTAGTTTATGATTTTTGTATGTTTGAATAAAATTGGCAAATTTCTCTTCTGCTTCGCTAAAATTACCATCTTTTAAAGACGCAAGAGCAAGGTCATATTCAACCTGAACTTCATTGGCCTTACTTTCTTTAGAAGGAATTTTTTTATCTTCAGTAGAAACTGAATTTACCTCTTGAGAGTGAGTTATTTGCTTGTCTAAGTTAGGTTTAGACTCTGAATTTAGTTGTTTTGCTTTCATCGTAGCAACAGTTTGTTCCAGATGGTCAAGGCGGCTTTGTAATGATTTTATTTGTGCCGACTGTTTTTTAATAATAGCAACGTACCCTTCTTCACTGGCAGAAGCACAGTTAACAGCAAATATCAATGCCGTTATTATTAATGTTAGCAAGTTTTTTAATATCATTATTAGGCCAATATATAATTATTTTTAAATATTAATATTAACATTAAGACATAATAACTAAAATTCTTTTTTAGTCCAGTTTTATTCTGTGAGTTATATTGCTTAACATATAAATGTATCAAGTATGAATGTATTAAGAATTTTCATATAACTTTTAGTAAGTTTAACGTAAGAAGGCTATTGTATTTTATAAAAAAACATAATAGACTTCTATGCGAAAATAAATATTATATATCTAGATAATGCCTGAAGTTTTTTTTAATGGACCGGCCGGACGTATAGAAGGAAGATATACAGAATCAACTGATCCCAGAGCACCGGTAGCACTTGTACTTCATCCGCACCCGTTATATGGGGGTACTATGAATAACAAAGTTGTCTACAGTATGTACAAGACCCTTGCGGATAACAATTTTACTGTCCTTAGAATTAACTTCCGGGGTGTAGGAAGGTCGGTCGGTAAGTTTGACGAGGGTATCGGCGAGATGACTGATGCAGCAACTGCACTAGATTGGCTTCAATTAAATAATCCTATGGCAAGCGGTAGCCTTATTGCTGGATTTTCTTTTGGGGCGTGGATTGCTATGCAATTAATTATGAGAAGACCTGAAATTACTCATTTTTTAGCAGTTTCTCCCCCGGTTAACAAATATGATTTTTCATTTCTTTCCCCGTGTCCAGTACCAGGATTGATAATGCAAGGAGATTTAGATAGTGTAGTATCCGAAGAATTAGTACATGAATTAGCACAGAAATTATCAAAGCAAAAATATATAAAGATAGATTATCATATGATAGCGGGTGCAGATCATTTTTTTAGAGAGAAAATTGATAGGCTTAATGAAGAAATCGATGATTATTTAAAAGCGACTTTTAACCATCAGCTGAGTTCAGCTCAAAATAATTCTGTAAAAACGAAGGCAACTTCTAAATCAACTGCTAAAAAGCTCTTTTTAGAGTGATTAACTAGATTATCGCTTAACACTAATACTAAAATTACCTGGGTTTAAGATACCGTTTCCTGAGGTTAAGTTTAAAATATAAAAAATTATAAAAGGCTAAATTGTAGTCATTACAGGCTAGAGTAGGCTAAAAATTTTAAGCAAATTATTTTTATCGTTTTCTGAAAAATATATAACCCTTGTTAAACAGTTATGACGTACAAAATTACTATAGGTGCCTTAACTTCAGAACTTAAAGATTCGATTTATAAGGAATTTGCTGACCATGCAATTTCTACTATGGGTTTTGATGGTTTAAGCGATGAACCTATTGCATTCGAAATAAATGTTAATGGGATAAATATCGGAGTATGTGTTTGTCAGTTATTTTGGGGTAATCTCCACATAAAATATCTTATAACCAGAAAGGGATACAAGGGGCAAGGTATAGGGAGAGTCTTGATCGAACACGCTTTGCGCTACGGCAAAGAACAAGGATGCAGTTTTGCATTTGTAGAAACTATGAATTTTCAAGCTCCAGAATTTTACCAAAAACTTGGTTTTCAAATTGAATTAAAGCGAGATGGTTATGCTGGGGGTAGCTCTCTTTATTATTTAAGGAAGGATCTGTCATAGCTGAACACTATTATCCTCGGCTTACCCCATTTACATTTACAATGCAGTTCGTAATGTGTTACTATAAAGTTATATAACTAAATAATTTTCAATTGTGGACTATTCGGAAGTTTGCCCTCATACTATTAGATTGATAGAAAAACTTAAATCTTTAGATACTCAAAATATACTGGATTTTAAGGTAATTAATAAAGCTATTTACTTTGCTAGAAAATATCATGCTGGTCAGTTTAGAAAAAGTGGTGAACCTTTTTACCTCCACCCTCTAGAAGTAGCTTATATTATTTCTGAGTATAATTTAAAAACGGAAGTAATAGCTGCTAGTATTTTACATGATGTATTAGAAGATACTGAAGCAACGGCCGTTATGCTCATGGAAACCTTTGGAGCTAGGATTACCGAGATGGTTGATAGATTAACTCGTGATCGACCTGATGGAAGTAAACTTAGTGTAGAGCAAATATTACGAAATGCTTGGGTGCAAGATGATAAGGAAGTGGTTCTAATAAAAGTAGTGGATAGAATCCATAATATAAGTACGGTAAATTATTTATCTCCGGAAAAACAGAAAAAACAAGTAGAAGAGACCATAAAAAACTTTTTAATTTTTGCAGAAGAATTATGTTTACATGAAATAAGTGACTTTCTTTATAAACACTGTTTGGAGTTAAACATTGAGTTAGGGGTCATCTGTTTAAGTGATATAAAAGAAAGAAAAACTGTTTTTCATGAAGAATCTATTTTACCCTTTCCAATTCCTCGAAATATCTAACAGCAAAGTAATATACAACCCCTACAGGGATTAAAATTAAAAATATTCCATAATATCCGAAATACTTGGTTGAATATACCAGGCCAAATGAAGTAATAGCATAAGTCATTAATTTAGCAAATGAGCTCAATAAGCTAGTATAAGTGAACCTTTTTATTATAGGGAAATGCTTGTAGAATATGGGACTTGCTGGTACGTCATCAAATACAAAAAGAGAAGCTAAACATTGAAATATAAAAACAGTCATTTCACTAGGATAGGTGTACATAACTGCAGGGAAAAATATAATACAGGTAAAAAATAAAAGAAGCTTCGCTTTAAGTATTGTTAGTGGATATATTTTGCTACTGATATAAGCTAAGAATAGTAGACCGCCCATATCTACTATTGATACCCAAAAATTATGGGAGATAATTTCACCTGCTGATAAACCGAAATCGTGTTTAAGAACGTCGGAGCAATAAATGTAAATGAAGTAGAAGCAAGGAGGACGGGCACAGCATATTATGAAATAGGCTAAAGAGGTTAAAAAAGTTTTTTCGTTATCAAATGTATCTTTTAAATAATTTTTATCCCAATCTACTTTATTGTCAGCAAATTTCATTTTTAGCATTTTCTTTTTGTTAGCAAAATCTGATGCTTCTCTTAGGCTCGTCCTAGCTACTCCTCCGACTAAACCTATTATTGCACCTAAAAAAAAGGCTACTCTCTAGTACTGGCTTTCTGTGCCAAAAATATTGACATTAGTAAAAATAGAGCTAACCCCAAGCGCAAAACTTGTACCAACTGCAGAGAAAACGGTAATTATTGCCACTAACGGATATTGCAGAGGAGGTTTTACACTTTCTGTTATATAAATTTCTGCGCCTCTAGATTCAGCACTGGCAGCCATTCCTTGTACCATACGGCATATTGTAATAATCCAGGAAGCAGTAATTCCTATCTGAGCATATGTCGGTAAAACTGCAATAGTTGTACAGGTTATTGCCATAATAATAGTTGTAATAACTATAACGGATTTTCTTCCTATGAAATCACCAATAAATCCAAAGACTAAAGCACCAAATGGTCTTAAAACGTAAGAGGAGCAAAAAGCAAAAGCAGAGAGTAAAGATGCTGTAAAAGGATCGGTTTTAGGGAAAAATAATTCATTCAGCAGAACTGCCATATGGATATAAAGCATTAAGTCAAAATACTCCAAAAAAGTACCTACTGACAATAATCCTACGGCTTTTTTTTGTGAATTGTTAAGTTTTGGTTGCGTTGATTCTTGCATAAATTAATAGATTTTCTAATATTTCTAATTATTTATTCATTTGACACTTATATTTAAAAATTTTCAACTAAAAATTAATTATCGGTAGAAATAAATTTTTACATTTTTTTAATATGTTAATTTCTGGTGATGTTTTCAGGTGCGTAAAATATTAACTATATTAAAAAGTGTTCTAATTCAAGAAATGGTAGGGTTTTTTATAGTAAAAATTATAACTAAGAAAGTATCTTTGAGTTAAGTCTAAGAAAAAATTAATAAGTAAATAGCTGATTTGAGGTTATAAATTAAGTAGTAAAGAGGGATAGTTTGCTTTAAAAATGATTTGCTTATATGACTTTCTGGTTAAACGATATTCCGTACATACCATTTTCTTAAGTATTCTGGAAATTACAACTCTTAAAGGTTACTTGTACACTATACTGGTAAACGGGGTGAATAGTACTTTGTCTATAAATAACGCAATTAATAAAAGCTTACAGGGTTCAAACTAGCATATAATATATTGTACTATATACTTCCTTATTTATTAAGGAAGTATATGAATATATTATTTTTTCTTAATGTGAGATATTTTTTCCTTAATACGGGCTGCTTTACCGCTTAGCCCCCTTAAGTAAAAAAGTTTAGCACGTCTTACCACCCCACGCTTTACCACCTCAATTTTATTAACAACCGGAGAATATGTCATGAATTTTCTTTCTACTCCTTCACCATGGCTTACTTTACGGACAACAAAGGAGGAAGCAATACCTCTGTTTCGTTTAGCTATTACCACCCCTTCGTAAACTTGAAGTCTTTCAGTAGTTCCGTCTATTACCCTAACACTTACTGCTACGGTATCTCCGGCCCTGAATTCTGGTACTGTTTTGTTTTGAAGTAAATTTGCAATTTGCGTGGCCTCGTACTGTGCGATTAAATTTTCCATTTTTTATTCCATAATTTATAGTTACCATGTGGTGCTAAAACCTTAATCATTTATGATTAATATGAGAACATGGGATAGTTACTTTAGTAAATCCGGTCTTAATTTTTTTGTAATTTCAACTGATTGAGTTTGTCTCCATTTTTCAATTTCCCGATGATTACCTGACAATAACAAACCTGGTATCTTTCTACCTCGCCAAATTGATGGTTTAGTATAAAGAGGGTGTTCAAGTATTTTTTTGCCATGAATCTTCCTCTCAAATGATTCCTCCTTGAGAGTATCCTGGTTTACAAGTACCCCAGGTAATAATCTTATAACACTATCTAAAATTACATTAGCAGCAACCTCACCGCCCGATAAGATGTAGTCACCTATACTAATCTGCTCAGCATTATACTCCTCAATTATTCTTTCGTCAATCCCTTCAAATCTTCCGCATAAAATAATTATTTCTTTCTGTTTACTGACTTTGTGAGCAAAATCTTGATCAAATAATTTTCCTCTCGGAGAAGGGTAATAAATAGTAACACCAGGATTTTTGGATAGTGCCTTATCTAATGCGGGGCCAATAACGTCGGGTCTCATTATGAGGCCATTACCTCCACCGTAAGCCTCTGCATCGACATTTTTATGTTTTGTAAGACCGAAGTCTCGAATATCAATAATATCATATGACCAAATATTGCTTCTCAGTGCTTTGCCGGCTAGTGAATAGTTTAAAGAGCCAGGGAACATTTCGGGAAATAAAGTAATGATGCTAGCATGAAAAATACTCATTTTATTACCTAATTAGTTATGGCGATAATATAGCATAAGGTAAGGATATTTAGAAGTTCAATATTTTCTAGAAAAATAACAAAATACTATTGCTTTAAAAGCCTTACTAGGTTATATAGATGTTATTAGGCTTTTATTTATTCGGGGCATAGCGCAGTCTGGTAGCGCATCTGGTTTGGGACCAGAGGGTCGGGAGTTCGAATCTCTCTGCCCCGACCACGCAAGTATCATTATATCTATTTGTTTTTTTGATATCTATTACTTTAAGAGTAACCTTAGAATTATAGCTCTTTAATGTGTAACTAAATTTATAATTTAAGCTCTTTTAATATCGCTTTAGAGAGCTAGGGTTTCTTTAAATTTAAGTCTTTAATAGACTTTGCTAAATAAAAATTCTTACTTTATATTGAAGGGTTCCGTTCAGTGATGGACAACACCCAATCTATTACTTCTGATTCATTTCTGATATTACCGTTAAAAATTTTAGAAGGAATTAAAGCTTGTCCTGCATTTTTATTTGGGTATATTCGGATTTCAGTGGGATAAAAAAAGTCAAAATGATCACTAGGTGACCTTACACTCTTAGCATAAGAACTGTTATTTTGAATAATTGTGGGAATTCCTATATGCGTCACTCCTGGAATCTGCAAAATTTGGTTAACGAATGACCAACATGTACTACGACAGAAATGGTCGGTAAAAACAAATATTTTAGCTTTAAAAGGAGAGCTATCTTGATTTGAGTATAAATTAAGGTCTTCATTATAAATTGACCATTTTTTTTCAAAAAAATCATCTCCACGTTCTAAAGCAGCAGCAAATTTCTTTATTTCTGCAGCATTTGCTGTTTTTTTAAAATCAAAAAAGTTTTGTTTACTAACTCTAATTTTTTTTATCCATGTACTATTATATTCATGATTTTTGCCTAAGTGTTTAATATAATCATCGCCCCATAAATTACGAATAATAGGCCTTGCCCAGACGGAGCCTCCTCCTCGGTTCCCTCTTAGATCAAATAATATCCAGTCTTCCTTAGCGAGTTCTTTTAACTTTGAAAGCATACCCGTGTAAGAAATTGTTTCTTCCCTACTTAAATAAAAACTAGGAATCGTAATCCATACACCGTTTGATACCATTTCAATTTTAAAATGCTGATTCGGCTCTGGTTGCCTGATATTTTTACTAACGTTTAAAGCTTCCTCGGACAATTCCATGTATTTGAGGGATATTTTCTCCTCGGATTTATCATTAATAAAAGTTGCAGTTAAAGGAATTGGAATGTAACGATTTCCATTAACTATAAAGCTAAAAATACTTGCTACCCGTTGAGAGAATTCCGCATCGTCATTTGCATAAAACGGCATAATATACTTTTCAAAATAATCCTCAATTTTTATATCATTGATATGGGTGACTTTATTACCTATAGAAATTTTATTTAAAGAGGAAATTAAAGGATTTTTATATATGACTATATGGTCATTACCGTACTTGGCTGTTAAGAATCCTGGATATTTTTCAGGAGGAAACTGTATGTAACTCCTTATATTCATATAAGGATTACCAAAACCATTAATATAAAATTTTAGTGCATAATAACAATCATCTTGATCTTTGATTCCATCTATTAGTTCTTTAGTGTGTAAATATCCTTTATCAAACCATTTTCTGAATGCTGCATCATCTGGATCTTTAAAAGGAGCAGAATTTTCTTGTATGTTTTTTCTGAGGTATACAAGGTCTTGTAGGCATTGCTGTTGATAGTTTGTTTCTATTTCCTTATTTTTGGATGCAACAGTAAAATTTATATTGTATAAACTTATGAAAAAAATAAGCAGGATTCGGCAAATCTTCATATAACTTATTTTTGTTAACTTATAACCTAATTTCGGAGAAGTTCCAATTTCTTGTAGCTATTAGATTAATTATTCAAGAAGGAATTCCTAATGTAATACTTCAGAAGGACTTAAGGGCAGATACAAGGTATTCTGCCCTTGATTGTAGTAAAAGTTTAAGTAGTTGGACAATTAGAATTAGCATCACTACCACTCAAGAAAGCTACGAGTTTAGGAGCACTAAATATTATACCGACCCCGGCTGCAGTAGCAGCTGCAATTCCCCAATTTAATTTACCAAGGAAAAGTCCTACACCAACAGCAAAAATTGCTATTGTCGCAATACCTCTTGCTATACCCCCTGAAAGATTAGAAACTAAACGACATAAAGTGGCTCCGACCACGTCGTTATTACTTGCAAAAGCAGCATCACATGATACAACAATAATACTAATTGCAAACAAAACCAAAAACAAACGCCATACCAAATCCCGGTTAAGCTCAATTTGGAAAGCAGAAAGATTCATATATACACCTCGTAAGTTAATGAACTAAAAATATGTATTTGAGTCTATATGTGAGTTTTTTTGCTCGCAAGCTTAAAATTAAGGTTTTAAAAACTATCAAATAAATTAATTTACAAGTTAATAAATAAAGTGGGTTTTTGGCAACAAGTGCTTTAAAGCAGCTTGTAAAAATCACTAAGTAAGAATAAAGACCCTGTAATAATGATAGTAGATTCTTTCTTAGGATGTAATTGTGATAACTCCTTTATTGCTGAGTCTAGTGAATGGCTGCATCTGAGGTTAATGTTACATTTTCGAGATTTTTGTACTATTGTATCCGGGTCGTAGCTAGAAGGTTCTGATAAAATTTTTACTGCTCTTCCTTCGGTAATAATGCCATGAAAATGCTGGCAAAATTTTTCTACTGGTCTGTTTCTAGTCATACCTATTATTAAATACACGGGAATATTGAATGCCTCTTTGATCCAGGATGCTAAAACCTGAGCTCCTGCTTCATTGTGCGCTCCGTCGAGATATATCTGAACGTTTTTATCTGCTAGATGGGAATATCTTGCGGGGTCAATTTTTTCTATTCTACCTGGCCATTTAGCCTGAGTAATGCCGGTAGCAATATCTTTACCCGAAATCATGAATCTCTCATTTATCAACATTATACCCGCAATTACGCTACTGACGTTTAAATATTGATGTTTACCAACAAGAAATAATGGCCGAGGAATAACTAATGAATATTTTTTAGAATGGTAAATGAAATCGTTATCCTTTTCTTCTATTATGTAGTCATATTCATATGCGAATGCCGGGCTATTTAATTCCTCACATTTATCGAATAAAATTTTATATACTTCGTCATTTTGTGGGCCGATGACACAGGGAACTCCAGTTTTTATAATACCGGCTTTTTCGGTTGCTATCTTTGACAAAGAATCGCCAAGATGTTCCATGTGATCAAAGGAAATCGGTGTAATAATAGTTAAAATGGGATTTTCAATAACGTTTGTACAATCGAGTCTACCACCAAGCCCTGTTTCTAAAATCAGTATATCCGCTGGTATAGAAGCAAAAGCTAAAAAAGCGGCGATCGTAGTACCTTCAAAAAACCCAGGTTCCAGATTTAATTCTTCTGCTTTAATCCTAACCTGTTCTAATAATTCAAATAAATGATAATCAGAAATATTTTTTCCAGCTAAATTTATTCTCTCATTAAACTCAACTAGATGAGGGGAAGTATAAGAATGAACTTTATACCCAGCTGTTTCAAATATATTTTTTAATATAGCAACGGTAGATCCTTTACCGTTTGTACCTGCTATGTGTATAGTAGGTGGTAATTTTTTGTGAGGTGATCCTAAGGCCGCCAGCAAAGTTTTTGCAAGGTGTAAATCTCCTCTTTTTTCTTTTTGCCAGATGGCTACAGGAGGCCACTGAGGTAAGCTAACCATCTATATATTTCTGGATTATCTATTTGACAAAATAGTACAAAAACCGCTAAATATATCAAGTCAAATCGTATAAATATATTATGATAAATATTACTTTTCCAGATAGTTCCACAAAACAATTCAAAAAGGGAATAACAGGTGCAGAAATAGCATCTAGTATCTCCAAATCTCTTGCTAAAGAGGCAATGGTAGTTGAGGTTAATGGTTCTCTAGTAGATGTATCTCTTCCTATTGAAAGTGATAGCTCTATTAGAATCTTAACGTCTAAAGATCCTGAGGTGCTGGAAATTATTAGACATGATGCCGCTCACATAATTGCTCAAGCGGCAAAAGAGTTATTTCCTGATTTGCAAGTGACAATTGGTCCGGCAATTAAAGATGGTTTTTACTATGATTTTGCCAAATCAACACCTTTTACTACTGAGGATTTGGCCAAAATTGAAGCTAGAATGCAGGAAATAGTAAAAGAAGATCATAAATTTATTTGCCAGGAAATCGATAGAAATGAAGCTATCGAAATGTTTAAAAAAATGGGAGAGTACTATAAGGCAGAGATTATCGCATCAATTCCGGAAGGAGAAAAGATTACTCTTTACCGCCAGGGTAATTTTATAGATCTTTGTAGAGGCCCTCACTGTCCTTCAACAGGAAAAATTAAGTATTTCAAGTTAATGAAAGTAGCTGGTGCATACTGGCGTGGCGATAGTAAAAATGAGATGTTGCAGCGTATTTATGGTACTGCTTGGGCAACTAAAGAACAGCTTGATAACTACCTTCATATGCTTGAAGAAGCAGAAAGAAGAGACCATCGAAAAATTGGTAAGGAACTAGGCTTGTTTCACTTACAGGAAGAAGCCCAAGGTATGGTTTTCTGGCATCCGAAAGGTTATAGTATTTATCGCACTATTGAGACGTATATTAGACGGAAATTAGAGAAAAATTCTTATGTTGAGGTAAGAACTCCCTTGATGCTGGACAAGAAATTCTGGGAGGCTTCAGGTCATTTGGAAAAGTTCCGAGAAAATATGTTTATAGTACATGAAGATGACAAAACACATGCGCTTAAACCAATGAATTGTCCTTGCCATGTACAGATATTCAAACAAGGGATAAAGAGCTATCGTGATTTACCTCTTAGAATGGCTGAATTCGGATGCTGTCACCGTAACGAAGCAACAGGAGGATTACATGGATTGCTTAGGGTACGGAATTTTGTACAGGATGACGCCCATATTTTTTGTACTGAGGAGCAGATTAATGGTGAAACAGTACTTTTCTGTAATCTGCTGAGAGAAATTTATACAGATTTTGGTTTCAAGGAAATTAAGGTCAAGTTTTCTGATCGCCCTGAAGTAAGGGCTGGTAGTGACGATATATGGGATAAAGCAGAATCATCTTTAAAAATAGCGATAAAAGAGGCTGGGTTCGAATATGAAATAAATCCTGGTGAAGGTGCATTTTATGGTCCTAAATTAGAGTTTGTTTTAACTGATGCTGTTGGGAGGGAATGGCAATGTGGTACTCTGCAGGTTGATTTTGTTCTTCCAGAACGGCTTGATGCTGAGTATATTGCAGCTGGGGGAGAAAAGAAAAGGCCGGTAATGCTGCATAGAGCGATTATTGGAACATTTGAAAGGTTTATAGGCATTTTAATCGAGCAGTATGCTGGTCGGTTTCCTTTATGGCTTGCTCCAGTCCAGATAGCAATTGTTGGAATTACTAATGAGCTTGATAACCACATTATTGGAATAAATAAAAGATTTATTGACGCTGGAATTAGATCTGAACTTGACATTTCAAGGGAAAAAGTTAATTATAAGATACGAAATTTTTCTAATCAGAGAGTTCCGTTAATTGCTGTAGTTGGAAAGAAAGAACAGCTAGATGGAACTATGACTATTAGAAGGCTCGGTTCATCAGATGAACAAGAAACCTTTTTGGTAGACGAAGTAATTAAGATGATTACTGCTGAGAATAAAAAATATTTAAGTTAAAGTTTTTGCTTACGAATGTAAGCATTAGTTGTAAGTAATTTTAAAATGGAGAATTTTTATAACGACCTTTAAAAAAAGCAAATTTCCAAACGTTAACAAGGAAATTACAGCCAAAGAAGTAAGGCTGGTTGGTAAAGATGGAGAGATGATAGGTGTTGTTTCAATTGATGAGGCTCTTAGGCAAGCAAAAGATGCTAGTCTGGATTTAGTTGAAATTTCCCCTAATGCTGAGCCGCCGGTTTGTAAGATTCTCGATTTTAGTCGCTATAAATATAATGCAAAGAAAAAATTACAAGAGGCTAAGAAAAAGCAGAAGAAAACTGCTCTGAAGGAAATGAAATTTAAAGTTAATATCGGACAAGGAGATCTAGATATTAAACTTAGGAAAATTCGTGAGTTTCTAGAAGAGGGAGATAAAGTAAAAATTTCTTTATGGTTTAAAGGTCGTGAAATAATGCATCGAGAAAAAGGCGAGGAGTTATTTAAAAAAATAATTGCTAATCTCGAATCGATTGCAAAAATTGATTCTGAGCCAAAAATGGAAGGTAAGCAAGTAATTATGATAGTTAGTCCTCTTTCTTCCGTTCAATAAACTTATTCATTTGTAAACTAATAATAAAAGTTAATTTTAAATAAAATTAACTTTTGTTTATTATCATGTTAATAGTTAGTCTGAAAATAAGCCTACTTTCTAGGATTCAAGAACGTTAGATAAATATGCGGTTTAAATTTTTGTAAAATTTTATCTAACAGTATAGATTTATTCTTTGCAAATTTATTTTTTTCAATGAATAATTGATTCAAAAATTTTTAGTTAAATAATATATGCAAGTTGATGTTGATATAGTTATTATCTCTGCGTTTTTAGTGGTTAATTTAATCGCAGGTTTTTATTCTGGTAGAGGTATAAAGACTATAAAAGAATATGCAGTTGGAGACAGAAATTTTGGAACTGCTACTATTGCTGCAACTATTATTGCAACGTGGATTAGCGGGAGTTTTTTTACGGTATGTATATCGCAAACTTATAAAGAGGGTGTATGGTTTCTTCCTGCTGCTTTAGGAGATGTACTTTCTTTAATAATAATTGGGTATGTTTTTGCTCCGAGAATGAAAGAGTTTTTTGGCAGTTTATCAGTTGCAGAAACTATGGGCAATTTATATGGCAGAAATATAAGGTTGATTACAGCTGTATCTTCTATAGCTCAAGCTATTGCTATGACAGCTTTACAAATTAAGGTTTTTTCAACAGTATTTTCTCATTTTTTTGGTTTTTCTAGTGTTTATGCTACCTGCCTTAGCAGTTTTGTAGTTATTTTTTATTCAGCTTGGGGGGGTATTAAAGCTGTAACTTTTACTGATGTAATTCAATTTTTTACTTTTGGTATGTTTATACCACTTTTTCTTTTGTTCATTTGGCATGTTTTTGGCAATGCCGAACCTATTATAGAATCTTTTGAAAATAACCCATTGCTTGATTGGAAGCAATTAATAGATTGGCAAAATCCTAAATTTTTTCCTAATTTGGTAATGCTTTTTTGGTTTTTAGTTCCTAGTTTTAGTTCTCCCACATTTCAAAGAATTTTGATGACAAAAAATACTAACCAAATCCGCTCCTCTTTTACAGTAGCTGCAGTTGGATATTTTTTTATAATCTTTTTTATTTGCGCAATCGGTATATTAGTCTTATCAATTAACCCTACTTTAGATTCTAATAATATAGTAATGTACATGGTAGATAATTATTCTTTTACAGGGTTAAAGGGTATTACTATTGTGGGAATAATAGCTATGGTGATGTCAACGGCTGATTCCTGGATTAATACTGGAGCTGTAATATTTGCACATGATTTTTGTAAGCCATTAGGTATAAAATTTAAGAATGAGCTTTTACTTTCTAGAATTTTTTCTATAGCTGTAGGAATCTTTTCTTTGTCAATAGTCCTGCTTAATGAAAGTTTGTTTAAACTATTTTCATTACAGGCTAACTTTTATATGCCAATTATTACTGTGCCTTTAATTTTGGCAATGCTTGGGTTTCGTAGTACTTCAAGAGTAGTGATAATAGGGATGTTTTCTGGGGCTTTATGTGCCATTATTTGGAGTATGTATATCCAACCATCTACAGGTATTGATAGTGTAATTCCTGCTATGTTTCTTAACTTTATAGCAGTAATGCTAAGTCATTATTTACTGAGAGAAAAAGGTGGCTGGATTGGTATTAAAGATGATTCAGATTTAAAGCAGATTAGGCAAAAAAAAAAGCAAAAAAATTAGTATTAGATAACCTGTTTAAAGATATATTCCGAACAAACATATTTAAGTATTGTAATGAAAAATACTCACCTAAAAATGAGACGGCTTATATCTATTTTGCCTTTAGTGTAATGATGACAGTAATTACTACATTTTTTTTAAATAAGTACATATACCAGCAGCATTTAATTTTAGTTAATATTTTACAAGGAACTGCTTTATTTATTGGTACAATTTTTATCTGTAATAAATTATGGCCGGTTGAGTTCAAGGAAAAATATATTGGTTTTATATATACTCTCTCAGTCTTTATAGGGTTATCATTTGTCAGTAGTTTCTTAGCGTTAATCAGTAAATTTTCAGAAATTTCATTAGTAATTTTCATATTAAATCTTACTATAATAGGTATATTAATGAGCTGGCAGACTACGCTAATAATGATCGTATTAGGTGTATTATTATCTTTGATGTGTTACGAATTTTATATAGGAGAGACACCTGAGCTCGTTTCAGAACTTTATACCCTTAAACTAAAAGTTATTTATATATTATTTATGGTAGGAGGTTTCCTAATTGCATTTTTGAAACCAAAACAAGAGGAATATAATTTAATTGAGGAAAAATCTGATTATTTTGAACATAAAGCCGATGACCAAAAAAATGAATTAGTTAAATTACAGGAATTTAAAAATGAGCTTTTACAAAACATCGAACATGAGATGCGTACCCCAATTACTGGTATTACTAGCCTCGGGCAGGTTTTATGGGATAACTACGATAAATTTAATGAGGAACAAAGGCGTAATGCAACTAGAGATATTGCTCAAAGTTCTGAAAGATTAACGAGTTTGGTAAACAATCTAATTGATTTATCAAAGCTTCGAAATCTAGATTACAATTTAAATAAGTCTAAAATCAATTTAAGTGAATTAGTCCTTAAAAGACTAGAAATATGTCAAAAATTGTACATGAACGAAAAAAATAGAGAGGATTTAAATTTTGAGGTAGAAGTAGAAGATAAATTGACCGCTTTCTGTGATGAACACTATATTACCCGCACTATTGATAATATTATAATTAATGCTATTCAATATTGCCCTAAAGGGCAGATAACAGTTAAACTTCATAAAAACTCAGGAGAAGAGATAGAATTTAGTGTAAAAGATGAAGGAATAGGAATACCAGAAGAAGAATTATATGAAGTTTTTGGGGCTTTTATAGTTAGTTCAAGAACTAAAACACCAGCCGGGGGAAGAGGGATAGGGCTTGCTTTATGTAAAAAAGTTATTAAAGCCCATAACGGTGAAATATGGGCTAAACAAAACCCTGATAAGGGTACGATTTTTACGTTTACTTTACCTCGGAATAATAAGGATTAGTTAAAAGTAACTAGGAGCGAAAAGAAAACATTATAAATCTTAAACTAGCTAGGTATTCTACTTATCATATTAAGGGGGACTTTGTATAATTTGCTTTAACGATAAAGCTCTCTACTAATATATCTTTAAATCTCTTAATTCAATATTTTCTAAACTTGCGGGATAATTAGACGACAGTTAGTATTGATCTCTTGAATACTAATTGTTATACTAGCCCGCAAAATCATTATAAGGAAAAAGTAATAATTTCATGAAAGTTATTTTAAGAGCAATTTGCTTAGTATGCCTAGGTTTGGGAATTTTAACTACTCATTCTGTTTTTGCAGCTAAGAAAAAACAGAATGTTAAAAAACTGGAAAATGTAAAAGAAGAAAACCTAGTAGTAGAAGATATAAATATTACCCGTTATCCTGGGTCTACAGCTATCTCTCTCAAAGCAAAGCAAGTAATAATTATAGATTATTCTACTGGTAAGGTTTTGCTCGAAAAAAATGCTCATGAGCAAATGGCTCCTTCCTCTATGACAAAAATGATGACTTCTTATATTATTGAGGAGAAGATTAAAAAAGGAGAAGTATCTTTAGATTCTACGTTTTTAGTAAGTGAAAAAGCGTGGAGAATTGGTGGATCAAAGTCATTTATGCCGCTTGGTGAGGAAGTAAGGCTTGAGGATATTTTACGCGGGATTATAATTCAATCTGGTAATGATGCTTGCGTTGTAGCAGCTGAAGGATTACATGGAAGTGAGGAAGAGTTTGTAGAAGTTATGAATTCTAAGGCTCAAGAAATAGGTATGAAAAACACTCATTTTACTAATTCTAATGGTTGGCCTGCAGAAAACCATTATAGTACCGCTTATGATTTAGCCCTTCTTGGTGCATGGTTAATAAAAACACACCCTGAGTTTTATCCTATATATAGTGAAAAGAATTTTACTTTTGGTAAAGATCAAAAAGGTAATGCTATTACTCAAGGAAATCGTAATCCTTTATTATATAAAGATTTAGGGTGCGACGGTATTAAGACAGGTTATACTGATGAAGGAGGATATGGTATAGTTGCCTCCTTTATCGATAAAGATAGGCGTTACATAATGGTTATTAATGGGCTTAATTCGATGAAAGAAAGGGCTGAGGAGTCTGCCAAGTTAGTTCACTGGGTAAAACAGAATTTTGTTAACAAGAAATTTTATTCTAAAGGCGATGTGGTTGATGAAGTTTCGGTATGGCTCGGAGTTAAAGATAAAGTCCAATTAGAAGTAGCAGATGATGTTTTCGGGCTCTCCGTGCGTTCCGAACAAAAAAATAATGTGGATATAAAAAAGGATATTCCGGCTTCTCTTCCTGCTCCTTTAAAGGCGGGTGACGTGGTAGGGAAAATGATTATTACTGTTGATAGTGAAAAGTATGAAGTAGCTCTTGTTGTCAAAGAGTCAATTGAAAAAGTCGGCTTTTTTAAGCAGATAATTTTATATATTGCTTCCTTCTTTTAAAAAAGATTATATGATGGTTTATAATTATTGAAACCGCTAGTTCTAGTAATATCAATAATCTTGGTAAGAAGAGGACTAAGTTTAAGGTCAAAGCTTGTTTTTAATATCTTCCACTAATTTTATAAATAACATTCCCCGTTCCTCGAAGTTTTTAAATTGATCATAAGATGCGCAAGCGGGAGCGAGTAAGAAGTTTAGCTGCTCAGATCTTTGTATAGAATATCCCATGGCTTTATTGAAGGATTCTTCTAAGTTTTTGCATATTTCATATTCCGGCTTAGAAGTGGGAACAAGAGCTAAAAACTCGGCAAATAAATTTTTGCTCTCTCCGAAAAAATAAGCTTTTTTAACGTTTTTTAAGATGGGTTTTAACTCATCAAAACTCTCTTCTTTGAATTTCCCTCCGGCAAACCAAATAATATTATCAAAAGCAGATAGAGAAGCTAAAGCCGAAGAAATATTAGTTGCTTTACTATCATTGTAAAAATTTATATTTTTATAACTACCAATATATTGCATTCTATGTTCAAGCCCTTTAAAGCTCTCCAAAGCTTTGATAATAATGGAAGTAGGAACTGAAAGTGACTTGCATATTGCATAAGCGATAGCAATATTTTCCTTATTATGAAATCCTTGCAAATGGGGTAAAGAGGGAAGTGGAATGCTAATTTTATCATTTTCTATATCATCATATAAATAATTATTATCGCAAAATATTCCGCCTTCAATTTGTTTGCTATTAGATATAGGAATTAATTTTGAACTATAAGCTTTTTTGAGGTTATGATAAATATTTTGCGAAATATTGCTGTTTATACCAATAATTTTTAGGGAATTAGGGGTTAAGATTTTTTGCTTTACTTGGGCATACTCTTCTACGTTTTTATAGCGGTCTAGATGGTCCGGGGTTATATTGGTAATTACAGATATTTTAGCATTTATTCTGGTTAAAAGTTCAATCTGGAATGAAGAAACCTCAAAAACATAACCTTTTCTATGATATGGTAGGGACATTACAGCTTTACCAATATTACCGCCGACATGGTAATCTAGCCCTGTTTTACGTATAATATGGTCGGTAAGCGCAGTAACAGTACTTTTGCCGTTAGTGCCGGTAATAAAAATAAATTCAGAATTAAGATTCTCTTCTATAAAGAGTTCAATATCAGAAGTAACAGGAATTTTATTTTCTAATGCTATTTGAAAAATCTGATGAGAATGTGGGATTCCTGGGCTTATAACAATTTTATCAAGTGTTTTCCATTTTTCATTAACTATTGAAAGTATATGAGAGCTGTCAAACTCTTTGACAAATTTTTCGATATTTACTTCGGAATCATCATAGCATATAAGTTCTTTAACAACGGTTATTAAGCTACTATATACCGAAGTACCTGTAAGTCCCAGACCAAAAATGCCGATTTTTTTACCGGTTTGCTTTGATAGGGTCATAGATTATTTTTTAGCTTGAGCAATTTTTTCCATAATTTTACCAGAATCTATTTGTTTAAAAAAAGCCATAGATGATTTTGTATAAAACTATTTATAACCTTGCTATTTTGGTTTTTAATTTTTGCCAAAATTCTATTAATTCAGCTGCTTTAATAATAACCACAGAGAGGTGGGAACAAATTAAATCGTGATCATCAGGGTAATCATGAGCTATTTTATTTCTTATTTCATGCAACCCTATCCACCAGTTTTCATCATCTATATAACCTAATTTTTCTAGTTTATTTAGTTTATCGATAAATGCAACAGCTTCTTCTTCAAGGAGATTAAGGATGATAGAAAAAATTTTATAGCCAATAATATCTTGTAATTTACCAAAACGTGTTGTCATCATATCAAGAAAAGCCAATTTATCTGTCGGTAAATTAGCTAAAATAGCAGCGGAAAGTGGTGTTAATTTATTTACTTGTGTTAATGCCTCTTTTAATCTGGCCGTTTGGATATCTGCTATATTTGTATAATAAGGAACGTTGTTTCATAAAAGTTGTATACCTGTATTTCTGGCTTCGTTATATATTGGTAATTGCTGGTTTCGGGGTAAAATATTAATAACAATATCAATTTTTTGATCTCCAATAATTTTTTTTAGATTAGCTATAAACTCTATTTCCTTTTTTGTGACAATAAATAAATCGCTGTAATTTGTCTCTATGTAGAGGTCTATATCGCCACCTTTTTTAGAATCGTCAACTCTTGAACCAAATAACCATATTTTATCTCCTTCCATAAAAGATACAAAAAAGTTATCTTGAATAGCTTTAACTTGAGCCTCAGTTAACCGCATAATAATTTTTTACCTAGCTTAAAAATTAACCTAATATTTTGCTGCTTTTTGTGCTAAGGCAGCGGAGACAAATTTTCCTAGATTGCCGTCTAGAACACCATTTGCGTCAGACGTTTCGTATTCTGTTCTAAGGTCTTTAACCATTTGGTATGGCTGTAATACGTATGATCTGATTTGGTGTCCCCAGCTAATATCAGTTTTTGCTGCGTTTTCCTTATCTATTTCTTCGTTCTGTTTCTTGATTTCTAGGTCATATAACCTCGCCTTAAGCATAGACATGGCTTCAGCTTTATTTCTGTGTTGTGATCTATCATTCTGACACTGCACTACGATATTTGTTGGAATATGGGTTATTCGGACTGCAGAATCGGTAGTGTTAACATGCTGACCGCCTGCGCCCGATGCTCGGTATGTGTCTATTCTTAAATCTTTTTCCTCAATGGTAATATCTATATTATCATCAATTTCTGGATACACCCAGCATGAAGCAAAGCTCGTCATTCTTTTACCGGCAGCATTAAAAGGCGAAATACGGACAAGCCTATGTACACCTGATTCGGTTCTAAACCACCCAAAAGCCATTTCTCCTTTTATTTTTATGCAACAGGATTTAACCCCAGCTTCTTCTCCAGCAATAATATTAATTATTTCTGTCTTAAAACCAAGACGTTCGGCAAAGCGTAAATACATACGCATCATCATCGATGCCCAGTCATGGCTTTCAGTTCCACCTGCTCCGGCGTTGATCTCAAGAAAACAGTTATTAACATCAGCTTCGCCGGAAAACAGACATTCAGTTTCAAATTTTGTAGCTATACTAGCAAGATCGATTAGCTCTTTTTCTACTTGATCTAGCACTGATTCATCGTTTTCTTCTTCTGCTATATGAGCGAGGTCGATATTATCAGTAAGGCCATTATTAATTTTATCAAAAGAATTTATGGTATTTTCTAGAACCCTTTTTTCTTTTAGCAGTAAAGTTGCCTTTTTCTGGTCATTCCAAAGGTCCGGTCTATTTGTCTGTTCTTCAAGAGCAGTTAGTCTTTTTTTTGCCTCTTCAATGTCAAAGAGACCTCCGGAGCAATATTAAAGATTGCTCAATTTTGGTTTTAAGATTTTCTATTTCTGCCCGCATCTTTATTTCTTTTTTATATTTTGTTCCCCTTTACCAGGGATATGTCAGATAATCTTTTTTACCTTGATAATTCTGTAAACTTGATCTCGTGGAATTATAAACGATTTAACAACAAATGGTCAAGGTAATATTAGGCATATTCCCTTAGTTGGTTCACATTTTTTGTGAAATCATCTTTAATCTAGCTCTATAAGTTAATAAATATTAATTTATACCTTTACTTTATAATTAATTTATATTAATAAACTAACTAAAAATGTTATTAATATAAATTAAAAATTATTACATATATGGGAAAGGATAAAGTTAATACTCAAGAAGAATTCAATAAAATTGGTAATGTGCTAACAGTAGATACTGCTATTGATATTTCTGAATTACCGCTTATATCTTTAGAAGGTGAGATCAGTAGTAATCCCGCCTTCTTATTAATAGAAGGAGTTACTCCGCTTAGCATCCCTGCTGCAATAACTCCGGTTGAAGAACGTACATTTAGTTTTGATTCAGAAAGTTTACCTGCACTTAAAGTTAAGGGGAAGCCAATAGAAGGATTAGAAAAATATGAAGATAGGATAAAGTTAATAGCTACGTTACCGCATAGTATTCAACTAAAATCTTTAGGCCAATTCTCGCTATTAAAACATGCTGATTACGATGCCATTAAGGTACTCCATAAATTAGTAATAGAAAATAAGGAATTTTTTAAAAATGTGCCAGAAAAGCTCTATGATCAGATTGATCCAGTAACTATGGCGTATTTAAATAAATCGGGTGAATTTAACTTTAATAGAGAAAAGTTCATAGGTGGTGAAATTGCAAAATTATGCATAAGTCCAATAACCCAGAACCTCTTAAAATATGCTTATTTAACAAGGGTTACCGACCAGGAAAGCATTATGCCGTCCATTAGTAAATTAGTAGATGGATTGGAAATAGTTTTAAAGCATGATGAAACGAACCTTATTAAGACGATTTTAACCATCGCTACAGATTTGAATCCTATTGTTTTTAAATTTAGCAGAGGTGAAACAGATGGCTACGCAACAGTGGATGGAACATCAATCACAATTGGAACTGAACCCTCAACCATTTACACTTCTACTGTATCTTCAAATTTGGATACGTTAGTCCATGAATATACTCATAATGTGGTTGGCTTTTTATTTGATGACAAATTTGATCACAGACCTTATCACTTAGAAAATCCAATTAGTAAGTCACAAGAAAATATAGAAAAAGCTGCAAGAGAGGACTTTTCTATTAAAGGTCATTCTAGTTATGAATATTTAAATAAGCATTATGCAAGGGAAATGATAGCTTATTATGTCGGAGAAACAGCTGGTAAAATCCATCAGAATCAAACTGAGGGTACTGGTACTGATTTTAGTGTAACGCAGTCAGAACTTTTCACTTCTTGGTTTAAAACCTATTTTTTGCCTGTACTAAATGTTTACTCCAAGAGTGGGAAAGCGGAGCTATCTGAAATTTTAGAGGGCATATTTGATTCTGGTAAAGCATCACCCGATAAATCTATTTCCGAATCATCATCGCACGTAGTTCTTGATTATTTAGGCTTTAGTGATGTAGAACCTGTAGGAGATATAACATTAATAGAAGATTAAAAAAATAGCGGAAATTATTAGTTGTCGATTCTATAATATATAAAGAGGTAAGATAACTATTTATATCTTACCTCTTTTATTTTCAATAAATATAAAGCAGTGCTCTAGCTTCTTATTAATTTTTCTAGGATTAAGCAAAATAAGTGTTATAATGTGGCCGTTAATAGCTCATTTCATAGTTTATGAGCTTAGATTATAGCTTATAAAGATTTTTAGAAAAAAATGACTGAACAGAAATTTATTCGGAATTTTGCAATTATAGCTCATATTGACCACGGAAAATCTACTTTAGCTGATAGGCTTATCGAATATTGCGGGGGTCTACAAAAGAGAGAAATGAGCCAGCAAGTGCTTGATTCAATGGATATTGAAAGAGAACGCGGAATTACTATTAAGGCTCAAACAGTTAGGCTGAAGTATAAAGCTAAAGACGGTAATATGTACCAGCTTAACCTTATGGATACCCCAGGCCATGTCGATTTCTCTTATGAGGTTAGCAGATCACTGGCCGCATGTGAAGGGTCACTCTTAGTAGTTGATGCAAGCCAGGGCGTTGAAGCCCAGACATTAGCTAATGTTTATCAGGCGATTGATAATAACCATGAAATTGTTCCAGTTTTAAATAAAATAGATTTACCAGCAGCAGAGCCAGAAAGGGTTAAAGAACAGATAGAAAACGTTATTGGAATAGATGCTTCTGATGCTTTATTGGTCTCAGCTAAAAGTGGAATCGGTATAGAGGATGTGTTAGAAGCGATTGTTACAAGACTTCCGGCTCCAAAGAATGATTTTGCCCAAAATGAAAATCCTAACATTCTAAAAGCTCTGTTAGTAGACAGCTGGTATGATCAGTATCTAGGCGTGGTAATTCTGGTTAGAATTTTTCAAGGCCAGTTAAAGAAAAGCATGAAAATCAAAATGTTATCGACCAAAAACACTTATATTGTCGATAATGTCGGTTATTTTACTCCAAAGAAAGTAATGTGCGATGTTTTAGAGGCAGGCCAATTAGGGTTTTTTACTGCTTCAATCAAGCAGGTAACTGAATGTAAAGTTGGTGATACAATTACCGAAGATAGTAAAATTGAAGTAAAAATGCTGCCCGGTTTTAAACCTAATTTACCGGTAGTGTTTTGCAGTTTATTTCCAGCAGATGCTTCGGATTTTGAGCGTCTAAAAGATTCTCTAGGTAAGCTACGTCTTAATGATGCAAGCCTGGAATTCGAAACAGAAAGTTCTACTGCCCTTGGTTTTGGATTTAGATGTGGCTTCCTTGGTCTTCTGCATCTTGAAATTGTCCAGGAACGATTAGAGCGTGAATTTGATCTGGATTTAATTACGACAGCGCCAAGTGTTGTATATAAGGTTAATTTAAGAGGCGGGAAACAAGTTGAAGTTCATAATCCGGCTGATTTTCCGGATCCGCAGGCAATAGAAACAATGCTAGAACCATGGATTCGTGCAACTATTATGGTTCCTGAGGAATATTTAGGTTCGGTACTTACCCTTTGTACGGATAAAAGAGGAGTGCAAATCGACATGAAATACATTGCCGGAAGGATAATGGTTGTATATAGACTACCGCTAAATGAAATTGTTTTTGATTTTTATGATCGCCTAAAAGGCTGTAGCAAAGGTTATGCAAGCTTTGACTGGGAAATAGACGGATATGAGGAAAGTAATTTGGTTAAGCTTAGCATTCTAGTTAACGGTGATCCTGTAGATGCGCTATCGATAATTGTTCACAAATCCAGAGCCGAAACAAGAGGACGGGAATTATGTGCACGGTTAAAAGATCTCATTCCACGGCAGTTATTTCAAATAGCTATTCAAGCTGCAATAGGCGGGAAAATAATAGCCAGAGAAAATGTTAAAGCTATGAGAAAAGATGTTTTAGCAAAATGTTACGGCGGCGATATTACCCGTAAAAGAAAATTGCTTGAAAAACAGAAAGCCGGGAAAAAACGAATGAGGAATATAGGAAATGTTGAAATCCCGCAATCTGCTTTTATTGCTGCTCTAAAAGTAGGGGATAATTGATTCCGGCAAAAATACTATCTTATTATTTTAGTATAAATTTAGTACAAAGCTAGTTTGTAAAATAATTATTATGAAAGGTGCCTTTTAATAGTTAAAGGTATGCTATAGGAGATCTACCACGGGAATTTTTATTGTAGCTGCATAAAAGAAATGAAGATTACCTTCTTGAAGTTTAGGACAAAAGAAATATAGAACCCAATAATATAGTTAGACTTGAAAATCGCATATTTCCCATTACATAAATAAGCTTCCCTACCTTGTATTTGTCAGCTAAAACTAATAATTATCTTCACTTTCACCAGCTATGACTATCTGATAATCGTAAATACTAATATTTTTCTTGGCAGCTACTTCATAAATATTAGACAGTTCCGGATAATATTGCGGAGAGTCAAGCTTGTGCCCTTTTAAAAACAGGCGCGTTTGTAAAGTTCCAAGCTTTCTGTGTTCGACTCTAACATTAATATGTGATCCAATTCCATGAATTGCCGGAGGGTATACCGTAATAAAGTGAAATTCCCCTTTATTATTTGTTGTTGCAACTCCATTACCGGTAAAAGTAAGAGGCTGATCAGTATCTATAAGCTTTTTATTGATGTCTTTTTTAAGTGGCTGGTAAGGATATTTTCCTTTACAGTTAATTTGCCAAATATATACTTTAGCATCGCCGACTGGGACACAGTTTTGATCTACCACTACTCCGGTTATAATGATTTTTTCCCCACAGTATAAGGATTTCTGACCGGTTTCACGTAGTAAGTTATTAGTTAGTTCAAAATTTTCTGGTTCATAGTTATTTTCTGCTTTTGGGGTGATTTTACAAAAATTCATTTTATTTAAATAGAAGTCAGAATCTGAAGAATCCGCAAAGCTATTGTTAAGGCAAATTATGTTTATGAATAGAAAAACAAAAAATACATTAAATTTCATAGAAACCATTATAAAATAAATTATCCGATATATCGCTGTGCCTTAGCTATGAGCATAATAAATTCTTATTTATGTGAATAGTTTAATATTAAATTAGAATTAGCAGTTTCTTAGAACTGGGTGAAAAAGCCTCACATTATCTTGCTTTAAGCTTGAATCTTAATAATTATCACAACACGGGAAAAGTTTTTGGCTCTGAAGAAGAGTGTTATTTGTAATTTTTAAGCTCTTAATTTACTATTTGGTTAATTAGTGAAATATACAGGAAATATAACGATGCAAAAAATATTAACTTTAATAATTTCAATCGCCATTATTTACATGATATTTAAACACAATATCGATGATATTAAGGTCCCAGCTGTTGAAATGAATGATAAAAATAAATCTGATACTTCTAGCTCTGCTACACAGGTTCCTCCGGACATGACCGGTAATTTTGTTGAAAAGACTATTTCAAATGTACTTATTAATGTTTTAAAAACAGATGAAGGAAGAATGTTTTTTGAAAATATTCTGCAACCTATAAATAAACCTATGGCCGGTTCAGGGCAGGGATTCAAGATTAACAATGATAATTTAGTTGAAGCCATGTTTGATATAAAAACTTTTGGCGAAGGAGGGGAAGGACCAGCAACATGTGGGCATGTGGTAACTGTAGCATATAAAATTTTAGCTGCTAATAATATGCTTATTAGCGAAAAAACAGTGACTTATCCCCTAGGTAGCGACCAGATAGCTCCTGCGGTTGATGCCGTAATTGTCGGCATGAGGGTTGGGCAAACAAGGCATGCTGTAATTTCAAGTAAGTATACAGATAGGGTAGGGGTGAAAGCTGATAAAGTAGATAGTTTCAAGCTGAATGTAACTCTTAAAGAAATAATGCCAAAAAACTTTGTAAATGAAGATATTAAAGTTTTTGATGATGAAATAGCTTATAAGTTACCTCTATTGTGCGGAGGTAGTGCAGTTTATAATGCTAGAATTACCAAACTTAGCAATAGTGAAGTAATTTATGATTCCAAATCTTCCGGTAATAAAATAAATATGAAAGTCGGTAATTTAGCTTATCCGGTTATTTTCTCCTATGCCTTACATAATAAGATTCCAGTTGGCACCAGAACGGTAATAGCTAAAGGTAGGTTGTTTAAATCATTTCTTAATGAGTTTAGTACAATTTTTCCACAAACCAAATTACCGGAGAATGAATATTTCATGTTGGAATTATATGATTTTGAAAATAATCTAACTAATAATAGTAATAACTTACTAATTCAGAAACCAAACGGTAAGTAATAAAAGTCAGGAACTAGGTATTGCAGTATGCTGAGGATGTTTCAATTCTATTTTAGAAAGAATTATGAATATTCATTTTGAAAGAGCTGCTTTAAAGCATATCGATATTATTTTTAGCTGGCTTCAGGAGAAGCATATTCAAGAATTTTGGGATAATAGCCAGAATCATAAAGATGATATTTTAAATTTTATCTATGAAAAACCGCAAAAATATTTTGCTGGCACAACGAAGTATTGGGTTGGCTATATTGATGATGAGCCGCACGCTTTTATTTTGTCAGATATTTTAGAAAGAAATCAAACAGATCTTTCAGAAGTTCATCTGGCAAATATGTCGAAAGCAGGGCATACTATATCACTTGATTTTGGTATAGGAAATAAAAAATATTTAGGATGTGGTCTCGGTGCGCCAACTTTGTCTGCATTTGTAGATTTTTATAAGGGTGAAGTGGATAATAAAGCGGATACCTTTTTTATTGATCCCGATGAAAATAACCCTAGAGCTATTCGTGTATATAATAAAGCCGGTTTTAATAAAGCCGGTCAGTATGAGGTTACCGCAGGATGCTTTATTGGGCATCGAAGCGATTTAATGGTAAAAAGGTATAAGGGTAAATATATATAGGGCAGAAGGCAGAAATTATAGTACAAATCTTAGTGTTTAGTTGCTTGATTAATATTTAGATGGCGTTATCATTTGTCTTTACTTAGCAATTATAGAACCGCGCTCTACCAGGGCGTTAAATGCTACGGGATTGGCTACATATTCCTATGAATTCATATTTGTTATACTTCTACTTTCCTTACTGCGCCAAGCTGATAGTAAATAATTCTTGGTAAGAAATGCTAAATTGCCTTAACAGGTTCAGCAGCTGATGGTTCCTTGTTCGAATCGGGGTTTTTAGTACGGGGAGCAGATTTAGCTTTCTGTTTGTTAACGGTCTCGCCGTAATCGCTCAAATTATCTGTATCTTTTCCTGAAGCACCTGAAGTAGCTTGAGCCTTTTCGAGTTCCTGTGCTGTTGGGCATCTATAATTAGCCATTTCATTTTTAGTTTCATTAAGCATTGTTTTAATTTGATCAAGTTCTGCTCTTAATGCTGAATTATCCTCTAAGTAGCGATCATCAGCTCGTGGGCTATTTCTGACTAACACAGGATATGCTTTATTTTGTTTCTCCTTGTATTTTTCCTTGGATTTTTTTCCTATATATTTACTTTCAAGTTCTTGCTCAAGAATCGTACGATACATATCTCTATTTGCTTGTGAAATATTTTCGTTTTCAAGTAAATCATCATATTCTTCCTCCTCGTCAGCGTAGTCATTATTTGCTACATTCTGTTTGGCTTTAGAAATATATTTCTTATTATATAGAGGGGCTCTTTTACCGCCTTTTGCACCTTTAGTATCAAAAAGCTTATTATTAGCTGATTTTTTAAAATATCCTTCCGGCCCGGTAGCACAGGATGATAGAAGAAAAATGGAAAGGGCAAAAATAACTGCTTTATTTAACATGAATTTTTCCGATTATCATTTAACAATCAAATATATATACATAAGATCAATTAATGTCATATATAGTAGATAGTTGCAACCAAGTTATTGCAGTCGAGCTATAAACTAAGTAATTATTTTCAGGACTGTGTTGGCTAAATGCTTAGTACCATCTGTTTTGCGCTTTAATAGGTTGAGCGAAGCCTCCTTAATTATCAATGGGTTATTAATTAAATTATAGAGTTTATCTGCTAGAATTTCAGCTGTTATCTCTTCTTGCCGGTAGTACCACGAGCAATTAGAATCTTGCAGGGATTTAGCATTATAATATTGATGATCGTCCGCAGAAGATGGAAGTGGAATAAATATTGCCGGTAATCCTATTTGAGTTAATTCGGCTATGGTAGTTGCGCCGGATCTGGCAATAACTAGCTGACTATTTTCGTACTGTTTGTAAATATCATGAAAGAAATCAGAGATGGTACTTTGGATTTTTAAATCATCGTAAGCTTTTTTAACTCTTTCCTTATCATCTTCCAGCGCTTGCTGTACAATTCTTATATTAGTTTCTGGGTATTTAGTTAGAAGAATCTTTATTGCTTCTGGTATTAGACTTGAGAAAATTTTTGCTCCTTGGCTTCCACCAAATACCAGTAAGCTAAAGGGCTTATTGCTAAAACTGCTTTTTTCTGGAAGGTTTTTTATATTATCTCGGACGAAATCACCGGTTATTAAGATTTTATCTGAATAGTTCGTCGGCAAATTTTCAGTGTTTTTATAGGCTAAAGCTATAAGTATGGCTTTTTTGGCAAAAAATTTGTTACTTTTACCAAAAAAAGAATTTTGCTCATAAACAATAGTCGGGATAGAAAGTAATTGTCCGACCCACATTAATGGGAAACTAGGATAGCCTCCAAACCCTATAATAAGCCCTGGCTTAAGTTTTTTAATTAATATAAATGCTTTAATCAAAGATAAATAAATTGCAAAAGGTATCTTTAACTTATTAATCATTCCTCTAAGGTTTATGTATAAATCAACTATGTGAGACTTGATGTTGATATCCTTAGTTAAATATTTTTTACATCTATTATCAGTGGAAAGGTGAACTTCTAGTTCGGAGTTTTTAGCTAATTCTTCTGCAAGTGCTACTGCTGGGAAAAAGTGCCCCCCGGTACCGCCGGCGGTTAGTAATATTATTTTTTTCTTTCCTGTAGGCATAATTAATATTATCTTGTTTAAATTTCAACGTTTTGGAGCCTGTATTTAACTAAAGAAGCTTTTCTTTTAGTAAGGCCAAGTAGCATACCTATTCCTATACTAATGGCTAAAGTAGATGAGCCTCCATAGCTTATAAAGGGTAGGGTCATGCCTTTTGTCGGTAATAAATTTAAACTAACACCCATATTAATAACAGCCTGTAAGCCGAACTGTGAGATAATGCCTATAGCAGCAATTTGAATAAATTTATCATCTTCATGCAGTAGATTAGCCAGAATTCTAATTACAATATAAGCAAAGGTAATGATAATCATAAGGCATATCACTGCTCCGAACTCTTCGCCGGCTACGGCAAAAATAAAATCGGTATGTGAATCGGGTAAAAATTGCTTTACTGATCCTTCTCCCGGCCCTTTTCCATATAAACCGCCTGATTCAAAAGCCTCTAATGATCTTGTTACCTGGTAATTTTCACTATTAACCGGGTCAAGAAATCGGTTAATTCTAGAAGCCACATGGGGTAGTAATAAGTAAGCACCGATGCTTCCGAAAACCGAGGCAAAAATGGCAATAAATAACCAAATAATTGGTAAGCCGGCAACAAATAGTTGAATGCCGAAAACAGCTGACACCATAACAAGCATACCAAAATCCGGCTGGATAATTAATAACGCTGCAACACATAAGAATATCATAAAACATACTTTAAAACTTGGAAAATCTTCGTGATAGTGAAGAGATAATATCCACCCGGTAACTACGGCAAAAAAAGGTTTCATAAACTCTGATGGTTGATAGGAAAACCCGCCTATATTTATCCACCGCGTCGCACCTTTAACTTCAAAACCGTAGAACTTAACCAGAACAAGCATGACCAAGCTTCCTAAAAACCCGAATATGGCAAGTCGCCTGATCCATTTTTTATCCAGTAATGAAAAAGTTAAAATTATTATCACCGCAAGAGCTAAAAACACTACGTGCCTTGAAGAGAAATAATTATCGGTAAGACCAATTCTATTAGCAACTGCTGGACTCGCGGTAGTTACTAACATCAGGCTAAAAGCAAGGAGAATAACTATAGCGATTATGGTCTGCTGGTCAATTACTTTCCACCATCTTTTAATGAAATTATTTTTTACTGAAGCTTGCATTTATGAGCATTTTAAAATATCGATTTGAGCATACCTCTCTCCTAACGAGAAGCTACTCATATTAATTCAAATTTTTTCTAAGTGTTATTGGATCAAGGTCAATCATGCCATCCCAACAAATTGTTTTAGCAATTGGGTCAATTGCAACTTTTTTGAATTCATTATAATCTTTCCATTTTTTAAAAATTCCGCTACCTACTAAATATTTTAGGTTTACGAATCCGGTTTTACCATCTGCAAAAGTAATATTTAAAGAATAATTATCATGTACTGTGCATTTTACTATTTTGTATTTATCTAACATAAAATTACTCTAATGGTTTAATTTTATTTAAAGGTTTATGCAGTAATGCGGACTGCCAATTTGTTTGCAATTCATTTTGATGTTGCATAGCACACTCGACTACCAGACCATATGCTCTTGGCGGTAAACCCCCTTTTATAATTTTAAGTTCGTTAATAGATATTAAGGCTTCATGGTTGCCATAAATTGCATGAAAATGTGGAGGGGCATGATCTTCAAAGTACATGTAAATAAATATTCCAAAAAACTCACTTATTCGTGGCATGCTCTATCTCTTTTTAGAACAATTATAATTATAAAATAAACGATCTTCAATTACTATAGTAAAAGTTGACCTAATCTAATGTGGTTTATTTATAATTAAGCAAGTTTTTCATCTAATTTTCCTTGTTTTTCAAGCTCATACAAGTCGTCACATCCTCCGATGTGAAATTTACCGATGAATATTTGAGGGACAGTTTTTCTTCCGCCTGCTTTTTGGATCATCTCTTCTCTAATGCTTGGATCTTCGGCGTTTACTTCTTGGTAAGTTGCTCCTTTACGATCTAGTAATGCTTTAGCACGAACGCAGTATGGACAAGTTTTGGTTGTATAAATGATAATTTTTTGCATAAAAAAACTCGTTATTTTTTAGTAATGATTTATAGTTATAGTTAAAATTATTTCAAGTAGTATAACAAAGTCAATGAGCCTTTTCAAATTACATTCAGAATATAAACCTGGCGGTGATCAACCAAAAGCGATAAAGGAGCTACTTGCAGGCCTTGAAGCAGGAGAGAAATCACAAATGCTTCTTGGTATTACCGGTTCTGGTAAAACTTTTACCATGGCAAATGTAATTGCTGCGTCAAATAGGCCGTCGTTGATTATGGCTCATAACAAAACATTAGCAGCTCAGATTTATTCGGAACTGAAAAGTATGTTTCCAGAAAATGCCGTTGAATATTTTGTTTCATATTATGATTATTATCAACCGGAAGCATATATTCCTCGAACCGATACCTATATTGAAAAAGATTCATCAATTAACGAGCAGATTGATCTACTCCGGCATTCTGCAACCAGGTCCTTGCTTGAACGCAGGGATGTAATAGTTGTTTCTTCTGTTTCATGTATTTATGGCCTTGGATCACCGGAACTTTATTCTCAGATGACGCAGGAGCTGGAAGCCGGTAAAAAATATAAACGTAATGAGCTGCTGCTAAAACTTGTGGATCTTCAATATGAAAGAAATGATATTGCTTTTGAGAGAGGCACATTTCGAATTCGAGGAGAATCAATCGATATATTTCCTTCCCATTATGCTACGAGAGCTTGGAGGTTATCTTTTTTCGGAGAGGAACTTGAGTATATTAATGAATTTGATCCGCTAACAGGTGAAAAATTTAGAAAATTAGAGAAAGCTATTATTTATGCTAACTCTCACTTTGTTACACCGGCTTCGGTAATTAAGACTGCTATTGCTAATATAGAAATTGAATTAGAGGAGAGGTTAGCTTATTTGAAGTCTTTAGATAAACATCTTGAGTATCAAAGATTAAAACAGAGAACGGATTATGATATTGAAATGCTTCAAAGTACCGGAACTTGTAAAGGAATCGAAAATTATTCGAGATTTTTAACCGGTAGGGCAGAAGGTATGCCGCCCCCGACTTTATTTGAATATTTACCAAAAGATGGTTTATTATTTGTTGATGAAAGCCATGTAACGGTTCCCCAAATTAGAGCAATGTATAACGGAGACCGTGCTCGCAAAAGCTCCCTTGTTGAATATGGATTTAGGCTACCTTCTGCTCTTGATAACAGACCGCTCAAATTTGAAGAATGGATGGAGCTAAGACCTCAAACTATTTTTGTATCAGCTACTCCATCGGCTTTTGAACTGGAAGAAACCCGTGGGGTAATTGTTGAATTAATTATAAGGCCGACAGGTTTAATTGATCCGGAATGTACAGTAAAACCAGCAGTTAATCAGGTAGAAGATTTAATAGATGAAATAAAAAATACGGTTGCTCGAGGCTTTAGAATTCTAGTAACAACACTTACCAAGAAAATGGCAGAAGATTTGACTTCTTACCTTCAGGAATTAAGTTATAAAGTTAGTTATTTGCACTCAACTATTCAGACTTTAGAAAGGATTGAGATAATCAGGGATTTAAGAAACGGCAATATTGATATAATTGTCGGTGTTAATCTACTTCGGGAAGGGTTAGATATTCCTGAATGCGGGCTAGTGGCTATCCTTGATGCAGATAAAGAGGGGTTCTTGCGCTCAGAAACATCGCTTATTCAAACAATTGGTAGGGCAGCTAGAAATAGCGAAGGGAGGGTTTTGCTATACGCTGATAAAATCACAAATTCCATGCAAAAAGCTTTAGAGGAAACATCACGAAGGAGGACCATACAGCAAGAGTATAATAAAAAACATAATATAACTCCAAAAACCATTACGACTAAAATTCATGCCTTACTTGAACTAGAAAAAGTAAGTAATGTGGTAAAAACTGATGAAGCACCTAATGAGCTACAGAGTATTATTAATGATCCTAAAAAACTAAAATCTTATATTGAAGGACTCCGCAAACAAATGCGAACTTGTGCAAGCAATTTAGAATTTGAAGAAGCTACTAAGCTTAGAGATCAAATATTTACACTTGAACAAGCGTTAATTGAGTTAATGTAAACATTTTATAATTTAAAATATATATTTATTTTTTCATCAATAAATGTATACTAAGTTGATTATGACAAGAGTGTAATGCAACTTTTAGTATATTTTAAAAATGACTCCCGATATTGACGTAATTATTTTTATAGCTTTTCTGGTTACCAACCTTTCGGTGGGACTTAAATCTGGTAGGAAGCTTAAAACTATTCAAGATTATGCGTTAGGTGGCAGAAATTAAAATGGATATTTTAGACATCTCTATTGTTATTGTTTTTTTGTTTGTAACTTTTATACTAGGCATTGTTAATAGCAAAAAAATAAAAACCATTCAAGATTATGCACTAGGCGGCAGAAATTTTTCCACCGCAGCACTAGTTGCTACAGTAGTTGCTACTACTGCTAGTGCTAGTGGATTTTTTACTGATTTAAATAGCACTTATACTGATGGTTTGTTTTATATTCTTCCTGGTCTTTGTTTTTCAGTAAGTTTGCTAATTATAGCTTATATTTTTGTTCCAAGAATGGGAGAATTCCTGGGTAATAATTCGGTAGCTGAAGTTATGGGAAAAATATATGGTAAGGAAGCAAGAATTATTACAGCTATCGCAGGAACAATCGCAGCTGTTGGTTCGATTGCAGTGCAATTTAAAGCTTTTGGTAATATAACTGCTTACTTTACAAGTATTTCTACTACAGAAGCAATAATTATTTCAGGCGTTATAGTTACAGCTTATTCTGCTGTGGGGGGAATTACAGCAGTTACCAGAACAGATATTTTACAATTTTTTACCTTTGGTGTTGTAATACCGATTATTGCAGTAACTATGTGGAATCAGATGTATTATACCAATCATTCTGTAAGCCACGTTTTTATCTCTAATAATTTTAAGTTTAGTGAGTTAACCAATACTGACAATCCTAAATTCTGGCCTATGCTTAGCCTGATTTTTTACTTTACTATTCCATCTTTGCGTCCAGCGGCGTTTCAAAGAATTTTAATAGGTAGTAGTATAAGCCAAGTAAAAAAAGCATTTACTATATCCGCTTTTCTTCTCACATTTGTTATGTTAACAACTTGTTGGATTGCTTTTTTAGCACTGAGCATGAATGATAATCTAAGACCTGATCAATTACTAGGATTTATAATAGATAAATATAGCTACAGTGGGTTTAAAGGCTTGATAACAATAGGTATTATAGCCATGGCAATGTCTACGGCAGATAGCATATTAAACGCAACAGCTGTATTATTTTCGAATGATATATTAGCCCCTTTAAATATAGGGGTTAATAGACAATTATTAATATCTAAATTGTTTTCTGTAGGGCTTGGTTTTTTTGCTATTATTTTTGCCTTTTATGGTAAGGATTTACTCTCGATTATTTTACTTGCTAATAGTTTTTACATGCCTATAGTAACTGTTCCTTTATTACTGGCAATACTTGGTTTCCGCAGTACGAAAAAATCAGCCTTGTGCGCCATGAGTGCTGGGTTTATGACTGTAATCATCTTGAAAAATTTTGTGGTGGGAGATCCCATTTTTTGTGGAATGCTTGTCAATATGGTAGTGTTATTCGGTTTTCATTATCTATTTAAGCAGGCAGGGGGTTGGGTCGGGATTAAGGACTATAGTTATCTGGAAAGTAGTAAGAAGGAAAAGAGCCGGATGATCTCTGCTTTGGTAAGGAATATTCGGGCTTTTAGCTTTATTGAATTCTGCAAGGAGAGAGCTCCAAAAGATGAGCTTAATTACATGTGGCTTGGTATATACTTTATAATATATGGTTTTAGCACCATGTATTCGACCAGGTTAGAGCTTGTGGGCGATCAAAGTAGGGTGATTGTAGTTGTTTATCAGATCATGATGGTTACAGGGGTCTTAATGGCGATGTATCCGATTTGGCCGCTGAGGATAAAGCATGAGATTATAGTGCAGGTAGCGTGGTATATAGTGATTTTTTATATGCTGATAGTATTTGCTGTGTTCTTTGTGATGGTGAATAAGTTTGGGCAGTTACAGTTTGCTTTGTTTGTGCTGAATATATTAATAGCGACGATCATAACCGGTTGGAGGCTAGGGATAGGGATGAGCATAGTAGGGTTTTACTTTGGCCTTGAGCTATATAAATATTATGCTGGGATAAACGAGATTGATTTTACAGTCGGTTCGCCTGAATTTGTATCGATATATGTAGTAATACTTGCTGGAGCGGTGTTATTAATGTTCTTCAAACCGAAAGAGGAGTATCAGGAGTTAACTGAGGAGAAGAACGAGCATCTAAGTGGCAGGATAGACATGTACAAGGAGCAAGCCAGAGAAGCGGAGGCATTAAAAGGTCGATTTATTCGTAATATAACCCATGAATATCACGCTCCGATGACGGGAATATCGAGTATGGCACAAGTGCTGCTGCAGGATTATGATAAGTTAAATGACGAGCAGCGAAAAATGGCAGCTAAAACGATATTAAATAGCTCGCTGCGCCTTGAGGTTTTTGACTCAAATATCTCGAGCTTGTCCCAATTAAATAAACCACATTATGACTTAAAACTACTAGAGACGGACTTTAGCCAGCTGGTAGAGGAACGGGTGGCACTTTGCCGCAAGCTATACGAGAATGAAGAAGAAAGGACTATTAACCGTCAAGCAGGACGGGAGAGCAGCAGTAGGAACTGGCAACTTGATATTGAAGAAGGGATCGTATTAAAGATTGATAAATATTATATGAGCCAGGCACTAGATAACTTGATCATCAATAGCATCAATTATGCCAAAGGCGGCACTATTGGGATTAACCTCAAACAGGATAATGATAAAGAAGCTATAGTCTTTAGCATTAGCGATGAGGGGATAGGGATACCGCCTGAGGAATTAGAGGAAGTATTTGAGGAGTTTACGGTTAGTTCTAGGACACAGAGTTTTGCTGGTGGGAGGGGAGTAGGCCTTGCGGTGTGCAAGAAGGTGATTGAAGTACACGGCGGAGCTATCAAAGCCGAAAGTAAAAA
>Ga0194130_10001451_pt1 | contig 38202 bp, 28 predicted proteins | sample TA2KigsurfametaG_FD_160084 | JGI IMG/M metagenome (GOLD analysis project Ga0194130, IMG submission 160084) | Freshwater microbial communities from Lake Tanganyika, Tanzania - TA2015050 Kigoma 12 surface | ecosystem: Environmental > Aquatic > Freshwater > Lake | place: Tanzania: Lake Tanganyika...
TGTGGCGCAGGCCGGAATCGCTCATCAGCTGGACCGGCGGAGTAGACGCCCAAGCAGGCGCAGGGGCCTGGTGATCCGCCAGGAGGTGCTGGCCCAGGTGGCCAGGAGTTGTTGGCGCAGATCCTCCCGCTGGGCCACCAACAGCGCGCGCTCTTGCTGCCAGTGGCGCAGGCGTTGCTTGAGATCATGCTGGAGAGCAACGAGCTGTCGTTCCATCTCCACACGAGCCTGAAATTCATTTAGGCCAAGGTCGGTAAGCCATGCGGCTTCGCTGGCCTGCCAAAGGTGCTGCAGGGCCTGCAGGGCTGGATCGCCAGCCAGTTGCGGTTGGACGATCGCAGCCACTGCCTCCAGATCGGGGCTGTCATCGGTATAGCCGCGGGTGCTTTTTTCGTCGTGAACAGCGGTCACATCGCTGGCGTAGAATGCCCAGAGGCCGAGCTTGTGGCGCAGGTCGAGGCAAAGTGCCACATCTTCCCCACAGCAGAGGAAGCTCTCGCGAAATGGCACGGCCAGCAGCTCGTGTCTCCGCAGCAGCATCAGGGCACCCGTGATGGCGGGAATTGGGCCGGAGCGTTGCACTTCGGCCGCACCCAGCGGGATCAGGGGGCCCAGCTGGGGGCGGCAGCGGTTGTAGGGGCGGTGACTGGCGTCAAACAGCAGTCCGGCGTGGCCGAGTCGCCCCGCAGATGTGCGCAGCAGGCCTCCCACCACCCCAACCTCGGTTGCATGGGTCAGCCGGGCGATAGCCCGATCCAGGCAGCCTGGATCGAGCACCACGTCGTCGTTGACTAGCAGCACAAGCTCGCCCAGGGCCTGCCGGGCCAGGGCATTCATGTTAGCGGCAAAGTGGTAAGGGTGACGCTGAGCGATCCGCAGGGATGGCGTTTCCGGCTGATCGATCTCCGCTGCGGCGGCGGCGCTGCCGTTCCAGGAGCAAAGCACTTCGTCGCGGTCGCTCCAGTGGCTGCGCGCTGCTGAGAGGCTTGCCAGCAGCCGGTTCAGCAGCGCCGGTGTGCGCGAGATCACCAGGCAGGACAGGCTTGGCATCAGCTCAGCATTGCTGGGCAGTGTGTTCGCTGGCCAGAGCGAGCTTCAGCCAGGGGTGGCGCTGCTGCAGCAGGCGGCTGATGCGGCGCAGTTGGAGGTGGGTCTCAAGGGTGAGCATTGAGCCGGCGTGGCAGTGGTATCGCGCCAGGCGTTTGGGGCAGAGCACGCCCTGGAACCCGGCCTCGATCAGCTTGCACCAGAAGTCGTAGTCCTCCCAGCCGCCGCGAATGTGGTCGTAGCCTCCCACTGCTTGCCAGGCACTACGCCGCACCAGGGCCATGGCATCCACTACATTGCGTTCCAGAAAATGATGCCTTTGCCAGCTCAAGCGGCTTATCAGAGCGAACTCATTCTGTGGCGCATTACCTTCTGACACACGCTCCACCAGTGGATGCACCACTGCAATATTGGGTGGAGCCGCGGTGGCCAGGGCCAGGCAATCTGCCACGGCGGAGGGCTCGAGAGTGTTGTCGGCATCGAGCACGAAACACCATTCAGATTTGGCAAGGCCGAAGGCCGTATTACGGGCGGCCGCCAGCCCCGCATTACTTGTGTGTTGAATCAGTAATGCTCGACTGAAGCGATTGCCGTTCTGCTCAAGCCACTGCTGCACATTGTACGGGCCATTATCGCTAGACGCATCATCAACTACTATTATTTCCAGTTTTTTTAAATTTTGAGCATTAACGCTCTCAAGAGCTGGTATAATTCGGTCAGCATAGTTATGCAGGCTTATGCAAACCGCGGCATTAACTTTTTCTTCGTCCGTATGTTGAAATAGCAATTGATGTTCGACCTTGGGAGTAACAACCGCAGGCTCTGGAGGGCAACCGGCCGCGCGCCAGGCCAATTCGTCTAACAGCTCATCAGGATGGATCGGCGCAATGAATCGTTGTGTCGGGAGCCAGCCTGGAGGGACTGGTCTTGGTGGCATCAGTGCTGACCAGCCATCGACAGCTATTTCGTGGTGGGGTGGATTGAGGCGCACAAGTTGAATTCCTAAACGACTACATGTATTTAACCAACTTGCCAAAATCTTCGCGTGCGCACTTTTTGAGATCACCAATGAGTCAAATCCTGGGATACAGCCAATTGGATCTTTAAAGTTTTGATCCCAGACTGGGCCACTTGAGCCGAGTGAAAGAACTCGAATTTCTTCACTTAATACTTTTGGATCAGGTAATCCCAGTTCGGCAAAAGCTTCAGGATTATAATTGGTAAGATTGAGCCAGCTGGTTTCTGGATTTTGCAGTTTTAGTGCTTTAGCTTGAATTCCTAGTTTTCTAAGGAGCTGTATCGAGTTTTGATCGCTAGCGTAGACAAACTGCTTACCTGCCGCTTGAACTAGGTCGATACTTTTGGTACCTTCAGGTATTGGACCAAGAAATAGATGGATTTGGTCACTTGCAGCGTTGTTGATTTCGAAATTTTGTGGTAGTGGAATATGTTGAATCCATGCATATACCTGCCAATCCAGAAAATCGCTTCCGTATATAGTTACCCTGGCGCTTAATGGCAATATTTCTTGGTAATCTAGAGATTGCAGACCATCAAAACTGAAATGTCCTAATGAAGCCTCATCAATTGATCGCAGATCATTCTGGTTTAATCCATTTGTAAGCCAACGCTTCAGGAGTGGGATTGCATCACTTAGGTTTCCATTGTTCACAGCTAGGGCTGCCATACCCCAGGGGTGTAATCCCTCTAGTCTTGCATCTTCCAGCAAAGAGGAGTTGATAGATGACTGACAAGCCCATGCAGGATTTGAGAACGATGAGCATGGTAGCCCGAGTTGTAACCCTATATTGATATAATGTAATAGCGGTGCTCCTCTGACAATAACGCCCCGCAAATGAGCGTGATGGCGGTAGTAGTTATGATCAAATAGTTGATGGGGAGAGAGCCCTCGCCGCCATCCGAGAAGACGGTAGTGCAGCACTGGATTAATCCAATAAGGAAGATACGAACATTGTTGACGGTAGTAGTCCCGATCGAACCAAGCCCCAGGATGTAGATGAGGTAGATTCTTTATTGATTTGTTTTTTACCCACCAACGAAGGTTATCTAGACGACTTTCTGGAGAACCTACCCGCGCAATTTCTAACAATCGCGTATGCAGTTTCAGGACTAAGGGGTGAATCTTCTCTTTTAAGATATTAATGTTCTTCTTACTACGACGGTGCTGTGGTCGGATACGCTTGAATGCCTCAGTGAGCGCTTCAGAATCTGCAGATTCCTCGAGACAAAACCTTGCAAGCATTTGCAACTGGTACTGGCAGCAGCCATCCTTGAACCACGCACTGTAATCAGCAATGAATAGCGGTAAATCTCGTGAATCTTCTAATACCGAGCAGTTATGCCTCCACCATAGTTGCTGTGCGCGATAACATGTCATTCCTGTTTTATTTGCGTCACGGTCTATAAGTGATGCTGTAACTTCAGCCGGATCTCTGACACATAGAACTAATTTGAGACGTATATTAAGCCCAGAAGCAATGCGTCGCCAGAGGGGAAGTAGCAAGGATGAGCGTGGATCTTTAAGAGCCCAGACTCCGTTCATCTGATTGGCTTCGTAACCCAGTAAGTTCAAAATTTTAGTTTGCACTGAGCGAGAAGCTGGATGGTTAATCCAGTCATCTGGTAACGGAGAGGTTCCAGCCGCTGCTGGCCACCATCGGCCAAGACTAATTAGAAGCTCCTCCTGCAGATGCACAATGTCTGAACGTTCAAAATACCCTTCTGGGTTATATATGTCACCCTGAATGAGCGTGCCTGGAATAGCTATATCTAGAGCACCGAGGATTGAGCCAAGTAACGAAGTTCCGCTACGATGCATCCCAACAATCATAATTAATGTAGAATGATATCTATCAGCGGGCTTCATGACAAACAACAGCTTCCACTATTCTATCACAGTTATGCGCCCGGAAAAAATCTATTTCGTCTTAACGAGAAGTTGAATCGCTTAATATAAGCTAATAGCATCATATATCAATCCATTAGTAAGCATGTTTGCAGAAAAAACAGTAAGCCAGATATGTAAATAAATCTATTTAAAATAAGGTTCAAATAATGAGATATACAAAAAAATGGGTCTGTAGCTTGTACGTAAATTAAGCCTTAAAGTATCTAATCTAATGTGTAAATAAAATCGTAGGGTAGTCGTCTAGGCGAAGATGGCGCTTCGGCGGCAAATCTGATTTAGTAATGGAGTATGAGTCAAAAGTATTGGCTGAAAAGAACAAACAAGAATTATTGATAGAAAAAACACTAAGATTTAGAATGAATATATAGTCATGAATTTTTAATTGGAGATACAAGCTTTAACAAAGATGGCGATAAAATACGAACAGAATATATAGAAAAATGAATGTCATCCCTATACATTCTCTCACCTGTATCATGAGTTGAACAGTACACGAATTTTGATGGACAAACAGTATCAAATACATCCCATAAAATGAGAGGATCGCTACTACTTATATGCTGAAGCTGCCACTTCATATGAGCGATACGATTAATTTCTTTTTGTCTTAAAACAAAGGATTCTTTAGAGCACTTACTGTACAAACGATATTGAAACCATTGTAGAGGATATAAGCAAACAGGATTGTATGAATTCGTAAATTGCGGGGTAGGTGATTGATAGATAACTTTAACACCGATTTCATGAAGCTTATCGGTAATTTGCGCAAGTTGAGACGTAAAATGCTCACTGAAGGAATTGCCAGGTTCATTATTAGAATTAGATATTATTAAGAAGTCGCCCTTCTTTGCGTGACGTATGAGCCTATTAAATCTCTTAATGGAAAACAAGTGACAATCATTGTGGATACTAATAGCTCTTGATGGGAAGGGACATCTTGCCCTTGATACAATTTCTATACTAAAATTATTTTTTACAGCTACATCAAAAACCGTAGGCGAAAGATGTGCAGCAAAACTGTCACCATACAGGTATATTGTACGAGAGTGTTTGGAACCGGATGAATAGTTGCAACGATCAAAATTATCAAGATCTAATCTGCTGTCAGGTGTAAACGAAAAATAGTCGAAACAATTTTTCCGTGTAATTGTTGTTCCTCTTATGTATGGTAGAAATGGCATATGTGGGAAACTCTTTGGTGTGAAAAAAACGCCAGGTTTTCTAATACCAAGCCAGAGTAGTGAGCTGATATGGACTCCATTCAAAAAAAGCATCAATAAAATGGTGCTCAGTGCACAACACATAGACAAAAGTATAGTATTTAATGAGGAAAGGTTTAAATGATATCTAAGCGGATTTTCAATTACCCGAAAGAACAATAATGATACAATGAAAATAAGCAGCAGCAATAGAAGTGATGTGTAAAGATCAATTCCTATAGTCCACTTGGCTAGAATAATCAACGGCCAATGCCAGAGATATATTGAGTATGATCTTTTACCTATAAAAACTAATAAAGATGAAGAAAGAATCCTTTGAATAATCCTATCTCTAGTAGCAATAACCAAGATGCAAGCCGAACTAAATACAGTCAATGAGGTATTGAGCATAAGATTTTGTTCATTAAGAAGGTAAAAAAAGAATCCCAAGCTGACGATTGAGGCAATGCCAAAATATCTGAGAACGGTGACACTGCTATTGTTCAATCTCATAATGTAAGAGCATAATAGAAAAATAATGACACCAACAGACAATTCCCACAAACGTGAGGGTAACAGATAAAAACCAAAATTGAAGTCTTTAATAATATAAATACTTCGCCATTGAAGAATAAACGATATTAGGGATAGAAAAGACCAGACTATCAAAAGGATTTTGTGTTTGAATCTGCAAAGAACAAATATGACAGGAAAAATTATATAGTATTGCATTTCGGCGCTGAGTGACCAAGTATGAAGAAAAAGATTCAATTCCGAAGTCGGATTGAAATAATCAACTGGTTTTAAAGCCAAATAGAAATTGCTTGCGCCTATTATTGAAAAGATAGCTGTCATATAAGATGAACCCTTCTCGCCAGAAAAAGGATAAATAACCATGGAACCTATAGTAATACAAATAAGTACACAGACTAAAAGACTAGGGTACAGCCGCTTTAATCGCCTTGAAATAAAATCTATGACAAATATATATTTTGAGAACGATAAATATCGTTCAACTTTATCCATTGATGATAATGAAACAATAAATCCAGAAATAACAAAAAAAATATCCACTCCAAGGTATCCGCCAGACCAAGTCTCCGGCCATATGTGATTGAAAATTACTCCTATCACCGCTATGGCACGTAATCCATCAAGCCAAGCCTTGTACATGTTAGTGTTATACCACTAAAGTTTAATGAAAATCTTGAACGTAAACATCTTAAGGAGGTATTCTACCAAGCACGGAAAATTCATAAGCATTGTCTTCTATGGTGTAATTGTAGCATATTTAATCCTGCGAATCTATGTGTATAATGATCTTCCTTCAATCATCACTGACGAAATTCAATACAGGGACATTATTTTTAAATTGAAGACTGCTGATTTATTCAATCCTCTATATTATAAACTATACTCAATAATCACTTTCTATCCCAAAACATGGTACTTGGCCGCAAGAATTATCAATAGCTGCCTCTTATGCCTAGGCCTTATAGTGATTATCTCAATATGCAGACTCATAAAGTTACATTTATACCAAGAGATCTTTGTCGTAATTACCGCACTATCCTGCGGAATTTCAACTTATACCATTAATCTAATGCCCGACACATTATTCGCAGTTCTTGTATGGTTTTCTCTTCTGGCTTTATTATCCATGCTTAATATGAAGCATATCCATGGAGCAATTCTGATTGGCTTATTTATAGGTATAAACTCACTTGTAAAACCCCATATTCTAATTTTTGTACCAGCCTTTGCTGCTACGTTTGGCTATGTGCAATGTGCTAAAACATGTATCGATGCTCGTAAACTTTTTCAATCAATAATGTTGCTTATCATCTCTTTTGTATTTTGCAGGTGGATTATCGGTTTTCTCATGGCTGGAGAACTTTCTGTCGGCTTATTCGGTGGTAAGTACGAATCTATGCCTATTGATATAAGCATTCAAGTAATTAATGAGTTAATAACAGTATTCTTGAGGCACGTTCTCTCTTTGGCATTACTAGCCCCCGGTTTATTTGCACTAACTATGATTGCTCTTAAAAAGCTCTCGCAGTTAATTACTCATTATAGAAATTGCAAAAGTTTAGCCCGTAGGAATTACACATCTTCATTGCTTCCGAAGCATGTGAAAGATCAATCCCTCTTAGGTATACGCAGTAATGCCCTAGCGTTATTTAGCATTCTTAGTGTTATCTCATCTGTAGTTGCATTCTCCCTTTTTACTGCTTCTGTTGCGACTGCCTTCAATGAACAGATTACCAAAATACACCTTCGTTATTATTTATTTTTGTTTCCAATTATAGTTCTGTCACTATTTGCACTTAGTAATAAAGCTCTTTCATCCGTTCAAAAACGGTCTTCATTTCAGCCACTTGCATCTAGATCTAAAATATATAAGATTATTTCTTTTATATTCGTTATAATGCTTCTTTATACGCTTATTACTTCACAAACTCTTGTTCCACTAAGTGCTTGGGTTGACGCACCACCACTGGCTTTCCTTCAGTTTAAGCCATACTCAATCTTATGTATATTTATTCCCATAGTGCTGTTAATAAAAAGACCTACTCTGCATTCTTTAGCTATATATAGTTCATTATTACTGTTAACCTCTGAACTCGCTCAGTTTAAAATCAGCAAACAACACATGCTTATTAATACTAATCTGCAATTAGCCTTAGATAAGGCCACAGTATTGGCCAGCAATAAGATCAACAGGCCACAAATTCCTGTATATATTAACTCAAGATATCCACTTGAACAACGACTACAAATGCAAAGATGTATAAGCTTACATTTCTTTGATATATCTAGACCTATTTCTGATGCTTGCGCAAAAAGACTACCATCTTCTATTGAAGCCTTCTATACATTCGATATTAACTCACGTTCATATACTAATATTGATTTTACAAATTATTCTCTAGTTGGCTCGGTTAAACTGCTTTCGCCGAAATATCTACTTAATGATCATGCACTTAAAAGACTATATCTATGGCGGCTTAAAACTCGCCTCGAGAGTCAAAATAAAAACTAACTTCCTAAAATCATGCTATTCAGCTATTTGCTGAGTCCTATATATTGCGTAAACCATTATAAGATTAACTTTCTAACCTTAGGGCTTCTCAATTCTAATCATATACTACTCAGAATGATTGAGCAATAATCCATGATAATATTCTAAACACTTTAATGCTTGGCACTCTATAATTTGCAAACATGTATATACTCACAGCTCTCTTATGATTCAGCTCAATCAATCCTTAACATTCTGCTCTTTATATCTTAATGTTATTGATTGATGACAATTCCTTCTCGTTTTGACCAATATTGATCTAACCTATTTATCAAGTATTTTTCCTCCTGTGAACAAGATTGCCGTTATTATTGCATGTTATAAAACTACCACCACAGCCGTTAAGGTCGTAGCTGAATGCCTACAGTTTGCCGATCTAGTTATATGCGTCGATGACTCTTGTCCTTACGGAACAGGCAGCATAATTGATCAGACAATCTCTTCCGAAAAATTAGTGATTATTTACCATAAATCTAACCTTGGAGTTGGGGGTGCTGTTAAGACAGGCTTCACATATGCATTAAATCATAACTACACTATTCTTGTAAAGTGTGATTCAGATGGACAGATGTGGCCAGGAATGATCCCCAAGCTCATTTCACCTATCATTTTACGACACGCAGAGTTCACAAAAGGAAATCGGTTTATTGAGCTTAATCATATCACTAATATGCCTTTAAATAGACTCATAGGCAATACAGCTTTAGGCTTCATATGTAAATTGACAACTGGTTATTGGGAGCTATTTGATCCAACTAACGGGTTCATTGCTATTCATGCCAACGCTCTCAAGTATATCAATCTTCAATCACTTGATGATCGGTACTTCTTCGAGACAGATCTGCTTTTTAGATCTAGTCTGCTAAATATCGTAATCAAAGAAATCCCAATGCAAGCCGATTACAGAAATCATTTTTCATCACTGAACCCAATAGCTGAGGTTTATAACTTCGGTATACGACATTTTCAAGTATTCCTTAAGCGGATATCTTACCAATACTTTATCCTTGACTTTAATCCGGGAAGTATGCATCTAGTAGGATTCTGTTTTTCCTTTATATTGATGCTTCTTGTGACGATAAATAGTATATATCGCAATGTTAAGTATTCAGAGCCGACCCCACTAGGACTTCAGGTATTATTTCTCGCCTTTCTTATTATAACTCTCCAAACTTCCATGGGTTTTTTATTTTACGATATGGCGTTTCGTCCTATGCTTCGCAGGCTAAAACAACTCTAATTTAGATTGAATGATATACGTATATCATCGCATCACCTAACCATCTTATAGTTGTGGTATTTACGTTATGTAAGCCAAGTTGATTTTTCATAGCTTCTACTGTCTCGTAAAAGTGAACATGATAGTTCATGCCCCATTTGTGTCGTTTTTCGATTGGACATATTATAACCGTTGATATAGCTGACACTCTGAGCATTTCTTCTACAATCTTTTTGGACATGAGCATATGTTCTAGTGTATGGCATGAAAGCACCATATCAATGCTCTTTGTACGGGTTTCAGTGATGTATGTTAGTATGTCTTCCTGTATGTATTCTATTCCACTTTCCCGCCTACTATCGATACCAATATCTACCCCAATCAGTTCTTGTGCCCTATATCCACAGTCTCTTATACATTTGAGCAAGAAACCATTTCCACATCCAAGGTCTAAAATACTTTTTGGCTTAATTTCCTTGACCAATCTTAATATTAACGCACGATGCTTCATATTAATATCTGAACTATGCGAGACTCTCTTTAAAAGATATGGCGAACTTGCCGTGTACAAGTCACTTAAGTCATTAAACTTGTGAATACTTGATCGAAAAGTGTATAAAATCTCAGGAACTCCAAATAGACTCTTTGCAATATCAAACAGTACTCTACTATTCCTTATTCTTTGAGGAAACGAATCAACTGCAATCCGCAATAAAGACACAAGTTCTCTTTTCATGGTTATTTGTCTGATCTCACTTAAAGCTTATTACTACTTGCCAAGTCGCGCAACCTTCTCAAATTAATCTGAATAAAAAATCGATTCATTGTGAAAGCCTCTTGTATTACTTATCTTATCGTTACTTATGTCATGTTCAAATACCTTGATTTCTATACCTAAGCATTCTTCCCTGCCTATTTAGTAAATTCATATTTTTAACCTGCTCACCTTCTGCCAGCTAATACCGTATGAGGTTAGCTTGGATCCGTGTTATAATGTTTTATAATTGAACCTTATCAGTACCATCCATGATCACCGGTGATAATTTTGTATGGCTGCATCTCCCAAAGACCGGTGGAACAACTATGAGAAGTATATTTTCCAACTATAGGTATGACAAAAATCTAGTTATTGATCCTGATGATACCGATGCCAAACATGACTCTATTCGGATAAGAGAGGACTCTTCTGATTGGCGTTTAGGAAATAAGAAGAAATTCATGAACCTTCGTCGTCTTGACTCATGGCTTGTTAGTGACTGGCAGCACAAGCGTCGACATTGCGGTTTATCAGATTTGTCCTTTAAGCCCGTTCAGAATGGTCTTTTCTTCTCATTACGGCTAGGTGGAGTCTGGGTTGCCGCTGATTGGTGGCTTATCTACTTTGAGGCCTCCCAAAATACCGAGTTTTTGAGGCTTGAATATCTTGAGGCTGATATTAATACCTTACTTCTGCCACATATCTCAACCACCCCAATTGAAATACAAGGTATACCAATTAGAAATTCGATACCATGCCGAGATCGCAGACACTCCCGATTCCTAGTTAATTCGATCGACAACGAAGTCATTTCACAAGTAAATCCATTATGGCACTCTATTGAACAAACACTCTATAATAACTCGTAGAGTTTGGCTTGTATACGCAACTAGTTCCACTGTGGTCACTTGGCTTGCATTATGTCAAATAGACTTCTACTTCATGTTGGTCATGGAAAAACTGGCTCATCCTTTATTCAACAATGGCTCGCAAAGCATACATTACAGTTAGAATTGATAAACATTTCCTACCCGCGCTTAAATCTAAGAGAAGAAGGCAATACATCCGGCAACGGCAATATTTTACTTGATTATATTGAATCTCATCATCTTATGTATACGCATGTTACTCCTCCTCCAAATATCTTATTTAGTCGAGAGCAATTAGCACGTGAATTAAACTTGCCGAAAATTCATTCTTTAGTATCATGGGCCAATGCCAATCAATTTTCTTCAATTGAAGCCTTACTCTTTATTAGAGATCCAGCTCAACACTGTTACTCACTTTGGACTCAGAAGGTGAAACGTCTTGGACTAGCATCTTCTCTAATTAACTTTTCAAGAACCTATGACACACTTCGTGTGGCTTATGAATTTGTGACTAATGCTTCAAGAGAAGGCATTTATACTACAATTCTTAATTATGACAGAGTAAAGTCCAACCTCCTTTTCGAATTTACTACATGGTTACTCTACGCCTGTAGAACGAATTCCCTTAACCCGTTTGATCTTTCTCTTGATTCGTCTAAACGTCTCGTAAATATTGCCCCCTCAGAGCATCAACTACGTCTCATGCTTCAGCTAAATAAAACCGCTATTGGTCGATATCTTTCTCCCTTTTTTGGAAAAGATACTATATCGCGGCTTCTCTCAGCACATATAAAATCTAAACCCCAATATACTAATGACATCTTCAGTTTGTGGAATGACCAAATGCATAAATTTAATAACGATATCCAGTTGCTTTCATCAATGCCAAACTCGAGAATTACCTTCTCCCTAGACGATATGTATATCCCTAGTTCTTAGAAGAATATTATGACAATTACCACAAATAAAGTAATAACAGTATGCGTAGCCATACCCCATTTTTTTTTAGAGTCGGCTGCTTCTGCTTATGGATCTAGCAGAAAAAACAACCGCCTGAGACGTTCTCTTGCTCTAGGTCGTTGCCTCTCATCTGTATTAGCACTCGGCACCAGTAATATTGATTTCTTATTAGACATTAATTCTCAGCATATACGACCACTGAATCCTGTTCGACCTTTCAATTTAGATATATTAGTGTTAGTTAACATTTTTACTAATCAGGACTTTTGTCTCGATGATGTTCTGACTATATACAATGGTCGGATCAATGTCCATCGCACATCATTAGACTCTCCATCTCAGCTGCCTTTATTTGCTTCTAGGTGGCTACTCACTAATCTTAAGAACTTCGATCTTTATCTTTATCTTGAAGACGACCTAGCGTTGTTAGACCCTATGTTTATATTCAAGTATTTATGGTTTCAGGAATCGTATTCTTCTTCATATATCCTAATGCCTCATCGTTTTGAATCAGCAGTAGCTAATGCACCATCAAGATTACTTGTTGATGGCCCCAACAATATTAATGTCAATGATTCTGAACCCATCCCACCCAATTCCCCAAATTGTACATTTCCTGAATTATTTGGCCCTACCCCATCATTCATAAGCCCCAGTAATCCACATTCTGGTTTTTATCTTCTATCATCTAAACAACAGCAAGATATCCGAGGAAAGCAATGGAAGCCTCAATACTACATCTCGCCTCTTGAGACTGCGGCTACAGGTGTTCTTCTTCCACATTTTAAAATTTTGAAACCTTCCTATGAGTCATATAATTTTCTGACCATTGATCATTGTGACCCTAGTTTCTTGTCTTACCTCTCCAAATGGCCACTACAAAACCAATGATTCTTCCTATATTATTGGGTCGAACAATAATCATCTCTTATGCCCTAATCGCTAGTACAATCTAGCTCGAGAAATTCTATCAAAGTACATGTTTATACGTCTATTATACTTGCTTTTATTCTTTACCAATACTTTCTATTAGTAAAATATTAGTCAATTATAATTTCCCAAGGGAACCACTGATGTCATCTTATTGGAAATGTCTTTATATATGATTTATTGCCTCTTATTGGCTAATTGCTGCCACACCCCTATTCGTACTCAATAGATTAATAATTACTAGCTTTTCTTTTCTGCTCCAGCTTCCAACTATACTTTAGGTCCAAGTTTTACATAACATACATCGAAGCTCCAAAAACTTCATATCATTTTATTTATCCCATAATCGTCAAGCCCCAGTATCTACCTTGTATGTAAAGGATCCTGATCCATTCTACACATTAAATCATACTATTGATCTTGTCATTCTCTTTTCTATTCACATTGGCTAATTCTTAAGACTTAAACGTATCCATTTCCACTATTTCTCTTGCAGCCTTAATCCTTGCACTTAACCTGACGTGGCCCCTGGGAATTGGTCCACGGTGAATGAGAGTCCTCATCCGGTCAGACTTGGTCGGGGACTTCATCATGAAACGGACCCCCACACACCCGAGCAGATCATCCGTAAGCTCATAACCGCTGAAAAGCTGTTGGACCAGTGAAAGACCATCGCCGATATCTGCAGTGCACCTCAGCCCACCTAACACCGCTGGCCCTAGCTCTACGGCGGCATGCAGGCCGAGAAATCCAAACAGCTGATCCAACTCGAGAAGGAGATCTTACGCCTCAAATAGCTTCTGGCTTAGGTCTAGCTTGAACAAGCCGCGCTCAATGAGTTTGCTGAGGGAAACTTCTGAGCTCGGAGCGTCGCCGCAGAGCTGTTTAGGCCCTGCGCGCGTTTTCCGGGTTTCTGAGCAGTTTGCTTACCGGGTGGTGTTCCAACACCGCAGTTCCCAGCGGCATGGCGGCAAGGTCGTCGAGATCGAGGAGAGCAAGTTTTGGCGTCGACTCCGGGAGATCGCTGCTGAGCACATACGCTGGGGACGGCAGATGGCTTACCGCTCGCTGCGCTGTGACGGCTGGTTGGTGAACCACAGACGGGTGAACCGGCCTTGGCTGGAGGATGGACTCCATTGGCCTACTCCTCTCAAGCAGAAGCGGGCCGCCCCGCTGACGGCTCGGTGAGGCGTCACCAGGCTGAATATCCCTACTAGGTGTGGGCGATGGAGCTCCAGTTCGACTTTACCGCCGATGGGTGGTGGCTCCAGTTGCTCAACATGATCGACGAGCACAGCCGGCTCTGCTTTGCGATCCGAGTCGGCCGGCGATGCAATGCCAAGGACGTAGTGAAGGATCTGGATGTGTTTACCAGCATCTATCCGGCTCCGACCTACACCCGCATCGACAACGTGCCGGAGTTCATTGCCTACGCCCTCAAGCGCTGGTGCAAGAACAGCGGCAACAACACGGCCTACATCGAGCCAGCATCGGCGTGGCAGAACGGATTTCACAGTCCTTCAATAGCCGATTCAGGGACGAGTTCCTGATCACAGAGCTGTTCGCCACCGTGTCCGAGGCCCAGGACTTGGCCGATCGCTTGCGCTGGGAGTACAACACCCTCATGACGTATTCGGCCCTCCGGGGGACTACGCCCCTGGAGGCAGTTCAAGAGGGAGCTACAGCATGACCAGAACCACTCACGCCTTGACCGACGAAAGGGTTCACGTCAAACCTGCATATACCCGCAACACAATCTTATACACCATTGTTGCATAGCATATACTAAATTCTATCCTTAAAATAATGATTCGAAGCCAATCATTATATGGTCTTATCTTTGTGTTGAGTTGCATCTACCACGATGCATTATCTAGTATTCTAGTATTCTACTCATTTCATATACACAAATTTTTGTTGTTCACACTTGATTAATAAGCAATTCAGCTTTTCTTTAGTATAAAAACTACGAATATATATCTTGAAAGCAATCGCTAATACTACCTGGATTAATATCCAATTGTCTTTTTCGACACCAACTCAATTAAAGATAAATGTTGTGGAACGCATATCTGTGTCGAGTAACTCTTGATCACATCTGACCGTGCATTTTTTGCTATCACAGATGCTACCTCACTGTCCTTTAGGATATAGCCTACTCTTTCTGCTAGTTTCTCAGCATCAAAAAAGTCCACCAGGCATCCATTGTATCCATTGACTATAAACTCCCTCACTGGAGCTGTGTCCGATGCAACTATTGGAGCCATCTCTGCCATAGCATCCAGTAGGCTCCAGCTAAGGACAAATGGATAAGTGAGATAAACATGACAATTTGAGAGTGATAGTATGGACCTAAATAAAGGATATGATACCAAGCCAGTGAAGTGTACTTTCGAGAGATTTACATTTTTGACTTCTTCACTAAGAAGTTCTTTCCATGTACCCTTTTTTGCTAATGGCCCGTAACCTCTTCCACTTTCCGTACCTACTATTATAATAAGTATATCTGGATCTTGAAGTAAAAACTTAAGAGATCTCATAAATATGTGAAATCCTCTGTATGGCTCAAGATATCTACTTGCAAAAGTCACAATCTTTGTACTATTGCAAATATCAATGCCTTTTTCCTTCAAGTATCTCCTGGCTGTTTCCCCATTTGTACGCTCTGTGTTCACTCCATCATGTAGCACCGAGAATTTATTGTGAAATTCTACAGGGTAGCTTGAAAGTTGAAATTTTGTAGGAGTTATATTCCATGAAGATAATTGTAGACTTAGAAGTGAGTTGGTTGTTTTCATCCTAATTCTTGCACGAGCTTCCCACTCACAGTCCTCTGATCTAAACTCAGGATCAAAATTATAATCAAAATTCTCATAGTTATAATTGAATTCTTGGTATGCAAGTATTGGCGTCTTCGGCCAAATATCACCTAAAAACAACAACTCTCCCCATCCTGTATGTCCGCATATTATGTCTGGTTCAAACCCTTTTTTACGCAATGAGTACGCAAGTTCTGCAGCGTAATAACCCCTAATACATTTAGATTCAATATCCTGCAGTAGACTTATTAATCCTGTACTATTACCAACTTTTGGTTGATACATATAATATTTCACTGAATCTATTATATCGCTCGCACTGCCACTCATCCCGAGCCCAACGACAGTGTTTTTCTTATTACATGCTAAGCTATTTACAATATGTATATATTGGCCTGGAAAGCCATTATGAACAAATAGTGTATTCATCTTACTGTTCAATTTTAAATTTGTTTATTAACTGATCCATTTCTAAACAACTGTTTCCTTCATTGTACCACACTCAACAGCCATCCGAAGTATGCTAGTATTTATTTTTTACTGCCATCCATGTTCGGACAAGATATTATTGGTGGACGGTCAACTAAAAACAGCATAAATCGCGTTGACCACTATAACAAGTATAATCTACTACGCGATCGTAATGGTGATGATATATCTAATAACTTTGTACGTTACAGAGATAATTGGCATAAGCAACCGACTCGTGCAGTAGAATCTTATCAAAACTCAGGCTTATTACCCATTGATATCACTCCTCTTTCCCTCGATCTAGAGCTTGCAGCGGTCTGTGATTTGGCCTGCCCATACTGTTATAGACAAACTTATGTTACACCTGATAAAATAATGAAATATGACTTGGCTATTAATCTTATAGATCAGGCCGTTAAACTCGGTATTCCATCTATCAAGTTCAATTGGCGAGGAGAGCCTCTACTTCATCCCAAGTTAGTTGATATTATACGCTATGCTAAGCGTCAAGGCATTATTGACACCATTATCAACACAAATGCTACACAGCTCTCCCCAGAGATTTCAGAACAGCTCATTCGTTCAGGTTTAGACTATATAATTTTTTCATTTGATGGTGGCACTAGAGAAACTTATGAGAAAAATAGAGTCGGGCGTTTCAGAGTCAACTCATTTGATTCAATCGTTAATAATATTAAAGCTTTTTCTAGGATTAAGGATTCCTTAGGAAGTCATTTTCCTTATACTCGTGTCCAAATGGTTCTTACTCCTGAAGCCCAACACGAACAGACCGCATATATCCAACTCTTCGACGACTACCTTGACGAAGTTGTTGTAAATAATTATCATGAGCGAGGCCAGGGCCAGGATTTACTAAATCATTCTGATCGTCTTATATACAATCAAAAGACTTCGGATTTTAACCTACCTAATAATGCACATTATCTGAAAACATCAGATGGTTCCCTGTTTGTGTCAACTAATAGACGTCCTTGTGACCAAATCTTTCAGCGTATGCTCATAACTTATGATGGACGTGTTTCAATGTGCTGTTTCGACTGGGGAGCTATGCATCCTGTTGGTTTCGTTTCTAATCAATGCTTTCATGACTATAATTATGATAAATACAAAGTTCTCGAACTAGCCAGTAATCAGGTGCCTGGTTTTGAGCTTATGCCTAATGTAAAATTACCTCCCCAACTTAACTCACCTGAACTAACGGTTCAAAGTCTAGAAGAAATATGGTTTGGAGTCGAAATGAATAATATTCGACAGGCTCACGCTATCGGTGATCTTACTTCATATCCAATGTGTGAGAGCTGCTCCTATCGTTCCTCTCATGTTTGGAAGTAAAATGTATTATATTGCCGAGGTCGCTTCTGCCCATCAAGGTTCGATTGATATTTTAAAGTCTCTTCTTTTTTCAACAATTAATTCAGATTTTAGTTATATTAAGATACAAGTCTATTTTACTGAAGAGCTTTTATCTCCTTCAGTAATACCTAATTCTAAACTCAAGCAGAATCAGCTCTCAAAAGATGACTGGCTTCTGTTTTTTAAATGGTACGATAATGTAATGACTACGTATCGTGATCTTGCACCTCGTCTTATTATCGAATGTTTTGGAGTAGGTTCGTTCAATTTTTGCTCTTCCTATTCTTCTTGCAAAACCTTTAAGCTATCAACCGCAGATTTTTGCAATACATTTCTCCTAGAAAAACTTATTAACTATTGCGATGAAATATTCCTTGGTACTGGAGGAAGTACACTAGAAGAAATCCAATTTATATCAAAATATTGTGAGACCAATCGCGCTAAGATAAGTTTAATTCATGGCTTTCAATCTTACCCAACGAACTTAGAAGATTCCGATTTATGGAAAATTCGATACCTCCAGCAACTTACAAATATGCCTGTAGGTTTTGCTGATCATGCTGATGCATCTGATCCGATTACTCGTTTTATTGTATCAGGAGCTGCAGTTTTGTCTGGAGCATCCTTTATAGAGAAGCATATTACCCTGGACCGCTCAGCTAAGGGTTCGGATTATTTCTCAAGCATTCAACCAGATGAGTTCACTGAATATTTCAATAACATCACTTATTTTAGTCAATTATCATCGAAGCCTAGTGATCAACCGATCAAAGGCTGGCTCAGAAAAAATGAATTTATTTATCGCAATAATATGAAGAAATATGCGTGTGCAGGATTCAACATAGACCCTGGCCACATTCTTTCAAACGATGATATTCTTTTTTTGAGATGTAATGAGGGGGAATACCTCTATACTGATATTTCGAAGCTTATAGGTATGGAGGTTGCTTGTTTTATCCCAAGTCACCACCCGCTTCAAAGCTCGCATTTCCTTTATTAATCTCATGTTTCCTATCTCAACATATGTGTGTATTACCTGTAGGCTAGGTAGTTCCAGACTCCCTAATAAGGCCTTAAGGCTCCTAAACTCTGATCTTTGTCTGCTCCAATTCTTATTAGAGCGTCTTCTTCTTTTAGTCCCTCCCCAAAATCTGATACTCTGTACAACCTCCGAGCCATCAACTCATCGACTTGTAGAAATTTCTAATGCATACTCAATCAAACATTATATCGGTTCAGCTGATGATGTCATGCTTCGTATACTTATGGCAACACAAAATCTTGCCCCCAAGTGCACAAATATTGTTAGAGTGACAGGCGATAATCCTTTGACAGATCCATTTATACTTCAAACAATGCTAACCTCACATATTGAAGAATCCCTAGACTATTCATACACCACTTCAATTCCTCGAGGAACTAGAGTCGAAATAATTAATCGTGACTATATGCTGAGATTATATAACCGCATCCAGAATAAGAATAATACTGAATATATGACCTTTTATTTTGCCAACGATTTAAGGAAGTCATGTAAAGATCATTTCTTCGATTATGAACATATACCAACTTGTTTTAGTATTGATTGGCATCAAGATTTGAGGTATGTAAGGCGAATACTTTCATTGTCCAATGATCATATTGCTATCAACATGTCTACTTTGATCACCGCTGCTAAGTCAATAGGTCACCATCACCAAATTAATAACACATTAGTTCCACCTAAATCTTCCTTTATCCTTTCATCTTAGTATATCTTGCTTGGATTATCCACACATCTGCTTCTACATTATTTCCTCCACAGAGACTGAGTCACAATATGTCAATACACACTTATCGCTTTTACCTTGCATTCACAATGTTTCTTATTTAGTTGTTGCAAATTCTTGCCATGTTCTGCAAGTATTACGACCTGACTCTAGCCTTCTATCACTAAATACCACCATACCATATCCGTTAAATAATGTAATACGTCAAGTTATTTTGCGAACCCATTATCAATATTACGTTCGTTTAGATGCAGATGACCTTCAGTACAATCTGAATTATCCATCTCAACTTTGCACATCGCTTACTCACTCTCAAGAGATTGGCATACCACACTATAAATTGCTTACCAATAATTGCAGCTATGACCTCACTTACCGCACTGGTCTTGCTCATTCTTTTGAATTTCTTGGAGCTGGATGTCTCATTTCTAGAAAACTTCTTGCCAGTTCTTTCTGGCTTTTAGATCTCTTCAAGGGTCAGGATAACTTTCTCATTTGGCTGCATGCGCTCCACAGCAAAGTAACTCCTATAAATCTTCAGTGCACATATTCCTATTATTTAGATAATATTCATTCCATGTCACTAGATATAACCAGAATTAGACTTGAGCGTGCCACTGCCATCCTTCATTTCACTAAACAATTTGATAACCCCTTCTTGACAATAGCTTTTTGGAATAGATTCCAGCTTTTACCAATGTTTCATTACTCTCCGGCATTTAATACAATTCTCGTTTATTTTCTTAATGTATCTATTATGTTCTACTATTGTAAGTCAATACACAAACTGTCCTTTAAACTAATTAGAATCTTCGATTCAAGACCTTCTCTCTCAAAGCCTTCTAGTTCAGACCCTTTATATTTAACTCAAGTCGCATCCGCTCATACGTTTCTCATGCTCTCGAGCAAACATGAAATTATTATAACAAACTTTTCTCGTGATTTAACCAATCATGTCCGTGCATACCTCTCCCGGAACGGGGTAACTCGAGATGCTATGATACTTGCTTTGTAAGACAAGCTTGAAAAGGCTCATCGTTCTTGGCGCAGACGGTTACCTTGGCTTCCCCGTCTCTCTCCATTTCGCCAATGCAGGGTTCGAAGTTCATGCGGTTGATAACCTCTCCAAGAGATTTATTGAGGCTCGTGTTGGAGTAGCACCACTTATTCCACTTGCACCATTTAATCATCGCTTTGATAACTGGAATCTTGCAAATTCACGTTGCCGTATCTCAACACATCTAATTGATATTGCGACCCAAAGTCGCCTCCTTTATAATCTCATTGATGAGCTTAAGCCTTCCGTAATCATACACTTTGCGGAGCAGCCGTCTGCGCCATATTCTATGCGCGGCCGATCTGAAGCTGTCGACACCCAAATTAATAATATTTCCGGAACGTTAAATCTCGCTTTTGCAATAAAAAAATATGCCCCACATTGTCATATCATCAAATTAGGTACAATGGGTGAGTATGGTACCCCTAACATAGATATTGAGGAAGGTTGGCTCGATATCGAACACAATGGTCGAAATGACCGGGTTATGTTTCCCAAAAAGGCAAATTCATTTTATCATCTTTCAAAAGTTCACGATAGCAACAATCTAGAGTTTGCGGCTCGTAATTGGAATCTTATGATAACAGATTTGAATCAAGGCATTGTATATGGTCACGATACAGATCTTATGGAGTTAAGTAAGTCTACAACTTCATTCCACTATGATAGCATTTTTGGCACTGTAATAAATCGTTTTATGATCCAAGGCCTATGCGGTAGTCCTTTAACAGTATACGGCTCTGGAGATCAGATTCGAGCTTATTTGCACATTTCTGACGTTCTAAAGTGTATTCATCTCGCTGTTGATAATCCTCCTGATCCCGGTGAGTTTCGTGTTCGTAACCAGTTCACTGAATTTAAATCCGTTAATGACTTATCAATGATAGTTGCTGAAGCCCTCTCCATGCTAGGCCTTTCTTCAGAGATTAGCCATATTGTAAATCCCCGCCTAGAGACTAACCATCATTATTATAATCCATCTAATAGGAGTTTCATCGAATTGGGTCTTAATCCCCTCCTGCTCACCCCCCAGGTTGTTTATGACATGTTAGTCCAGCTTCAGCCTTTCATAAGTAATGTTCAGAGAGATTCCTTCTATCCCACTATTAAGTGGGATGATTCAATCTCGTGAAGATCGTTATTTCTGGTGCCTTAGGTTACATTGGCGGCGTACTAACAAGCCTTCTATCTAGTCAGCCACAGCATTCTTTAATGCTTATTGATAAATTACCTATCGAGGTTGCCTGTAAGTACAACCCAGTACTTCAGTCCTCCCTTAAAGCTTTTACTTTTAAGGACAGAAGTACCACTTTCAAACACAATCATTGTATAATTTCTGATTTAGACCAGCTTGATCTTCCTAATATTTTTAATGATGTAGATTGCATTATTCACTTGGCAGCTAATCCTGGTGTTCAGCTTTCAATAAAAACCCCATCAATTGATTTTCATCAGAATATAGTTCAAACCTTCAATATACTCGAGGCTATTCGCAGCACTCCATCTATAACCAAACCAAGACTCATATTCTCCTCATCCGCTGCCCCTCTTTCAGGTTCTGATCATTTACCATATTCTGAAAATTCTCCTACTATCCCAATTTCACCCTATGGCGCAAGTAAATCATCTTGTGAAGCCTATTTACATGCATATAGGTATGCGTACGGTATAAATTCATCTATATTACGTTTTTCGAATGTCTATGGGCCTGGTTCTTTAGTTAAGACATCTGTTGTATCGAACATGATTCGAACTGCCTTAACATCTAATTGTATCACTGTCTATTCTGATGGTCAGCAAGTACGTGATTTTATTTATGTTGATGATATCGCTTTGTTTATAAATTGGTTAATAAACTCACGTGAACCTGTAAACTTAGTTCATCTTTCCACTAATCAGCCAACTTCTATCAATAAGCTTGCCCAATATGTTCAATCTTCAGTTCAGCTTCTGACTGGTTCAACACCTAAAATTTTTCACACAGAAGCTTTACCCTGTGATGCGCGGGTGAATTATGCCTCTGACAGCTATTTAAAGTCTTTAAAAGCAGTTGAATTTAGGCCAATATCCCTTTCGACTATACTATCTTCAACACAGTATTTCATAGAAAATCTTGATAAACTATCCTGACATATCAACCCTTTCCTCTCTTGAGCGCGCCATTGTTTTTCATAAAGCCGGTTTGACTAATAAAGCTGAGTTTCTATACCGATTAATCTGTATCCTTGACCCCTCATGCTTTGATGCCTTTAATAACTTGGGCCTTCTCTATAAGGAGTCTGGACGATTATTAGATTCCATTTTAGTCTTCAAAAAGGGTATAGAATATTCACCATTTGCGCCTTCTCTGCATTATAATCTTTCCTTAATCTATTTTGCTGCTGCCCGTTATTTTGATGCCTTCAATCTACTAACCACTTGTTTAAGACTTGATCAGGATAATCCTGCTTATTATGTTCAGCTAGCGCGTGTTAATCTAGTGCTAGGGGATGATAATGCTGCTGTTGATAATTGCAAAAAGGCTCTCAATCTTGATCCTCGTTGTGAGGCCAATACCGTATTAGCCCATTATTACTGTAATATACTTGACACTTCTAATGCTCTTCACTATTCGCGTACTGCATTTCTTAACTCAAATTGTGATGATCTCGATTGTTATACTAATTATACGACAACTCTCCTTTTTCTTGGTGAGTATGCTGAAGCTGAGATTTTAACAGATAACTGGCTTATTTCACATCCGGCTTGTCGCATTGCCTTGATGTTCAAAGCACTATTTCATCTAAGACGTTACGAGTTTGAACCGGGTTGGAAGCTTTTCGAGTATCGGAATATCAAGCGAATTTCATTCTTTAACACACTCCCACCATTCAATCCATTAGTCCATAAGAGTGTACTGATATGTGCTGAGCAGGGTATAGGTGACGAGATCATGTTTGCTTCAGTAATACCTTCTCTCTTAGAGAATGACCTTAATGTTGAACTTGAGTGTGATCGCAGACTTATATCATTATATCAACGTTCTTTTAACAGCCCTAATATCAGGTTTCACCAAAGAGGTTACCTCAATCCCTCTATTCTTATTTCTGAATCAATTATCTCCATTGGTAGCCTACCTCGTTTTTACCGTCAAAATCTAGTTGATTTTAAGTCGACCTCCTCCGGTTACCTCAAAGCGCTACCCTTTCATCAAACTTTTAATCTGTCCCCTGCTGATTCTCGCGTTCTTAATCGTTCATTTCGTATTGGCATCAGCTGGCGATCAACACTCGATCGTCGTCTTAATAAACAGAATTCTGCAAACTTAATCGACCTTGCTCGTATCCTTTTCAAGTATACTGATGATGTTGTCAGTCTACAGTATGGTCCTGTTTTCGATGAGCTTGAATTTGTCAAACACCAAACCGGACATCGAGTACACCATGATCACAACAAAAATCTTAAGTCTGATATAGATTATCTTGCCTCCCTCATATGTTCCTGTGACTTAGTAGTTACTACCCCTAATATTACCCCAAGTCTTGCTGGCGCTTTAGGTATTCCCTTCTTATTGCTGCTTCCATATGGAGGTGAAAGATGGCGTTGGGGCGCCAATTCACAAACTTCCTATTGGTATGATACTGCAACTATTCTTAGGCAAGAAACTCACAACTGCTGGGATAGTGTCATTCATCAGCTTGATTCCTATCTAATGAATCTCTTAAATTAACCACTGTCGTTGTGATGTAATTTGATTTAGACTTTCTAGCTCATTTTCCCATTCCCCTTGTTCTTTTTGACGTACAAGTTGTACTGAGGGAAACCATATACCTTGACTTCCACTAGTTGGCCATCTCCACCTCGGTCCACCTTTAGGTAGAAGCATTATTGTTTTTTTGCCTAAACTTCCGGATAGACCTGGCGTAATATTTGGCGTTGTCACCACATAATCACAGGCGTTAACTAAGCTAGCAAGCTTATAGATATCTTCTTTTATATTAATGCCCTCCATTTCTATTAAATCCAGCTTGTTCTCTTTTAATTTCTCAATATCCTTCTTTATATCCCCATATTGCAGGTTAACCAATACATTATCCTTGTCTGCAATCCTACTAACCAACTCTGTTACATCAATACTATTCATTTTGTTTAGGTACCTCTTAAGTTCTGACTTCCAGCTTATACCCACAATCGTTTTCTGACCTTTTCCCAGTTTCTCCCTATAGTAGTGCGTTAAATCATCATCTGCCTTTATATATGGATGCTGCTTTTCAAATGACTCCTTTTTCTTCCTCATAATTGGCAGTAGTGAGCCTGCCGCTATAAATGAATCACATTTAAACTTGTCATAGGCTTCCAAATCCCCAGAGAACCTATCTGTAAAATAAACCTTTTCCTTGAATGAATGTTTTAATAGTTCCGTTAATCGTGGATCACATTCCCAAACTATATACTCGCATTCTTCAATTAATTCATGTAGAACACATGCAAATGTTATTTCATCCCCTATCCCCTGTTCAGCAACTATATACGGTCTCTTCTTATACCCAACTACAAAGTTATCCATGTATTTTAACCTATCGGGTACTACCACTAACCTTTTTTGCCACAAAGGCCAAGCGTTTTCAAAATCATATTCTCTTAGCCTAATTGATCCTAATACTAGGTTGGCATTCTTGTCATCTTCATCCTGATTTATCACCTTCTCAAGCAATGCAACAGCTTCATCATATCGCCCTAAATCGCTTAATATTCCTCCCAAATTAGACATTGCTTTTACTCTTGTATTATCAAAACCTATGGCTTCATTTAGCATTTTAATAGCTTTTTTAATTTCCCCTTTATCCCAATATACACATCCTAAATTCATATAGCATAGACCGCTGTCAAGATTCCTCTTGATCGCCTCTCTACCAGCAGTTTCAGCTTCTTCAAGTCTTCCTAGTTCCCTTAACATTGCACAACGTTGTGACCAACCACAGTTTTCATCTATATCTATGGCTTTATCAATAACTTCTAAAGCCTCATTGTACAATTTTTCACTCCCTAGAAATGCTGATAAACAGATACATATCTCCTTTGTGAAGCCCTTTGTTTCAACAAAATCTATCAATGTCAGTATAGCGTTTTCTCTACTATTCTCCATATAAAGATAGTTCGCGACAATGATAGTGTATTCAGCATTCATGAACAATTTTGCGCATTCTTTGAGGTATTCATACTTTTTCTCTCCTTCATATGTCTCTGTTGCATAGACAAAATGCTGCCCTGCCAGAACGTGATCATATGACTTTATAAGCGATTTTTCAATTAGTATTTCAAACATATCGAATGCTCTGAAATCCCTCAAAGAATTTACTAGCACTGCTATGTTTACTTTGTCTCCCTGCTGATCTAATAATTCAATTAAAATCGACGCTATTTCGCTCTTAGTCAGGTGTTTATTCTTTAGCACAATAAGATATATAGCAATATATCTTTCCTCTTTTTCAGATATTTTTTCGCTAAACTTTTGTATGCTATAAATTACACTCTTGCACTTATCCTTATAAACTGATGCTATGTTTAAAAGTTTTTCATATTTGCACTTTTCTTCTCCCAGTGTCTCTACAATCCTTACGATCTCGTCAACACTTTGCTCATTGTTTACAAGTAAGGCCATCTCTAATTCTTCACATAGACAACTTTTATCACCATTCACTAGCCTGAACTCCTTTAATATGTCAAGGCATCTTGTAAATATGCCTTGCGAAAAATATGAATCAATCAAATTTTTAGCAATCTTCTTATTCTTATCGGATGCGAAAACTTCTTCTAGTAAGATAATTCCCTCTTCTAAATTGTTCATCCTTATGTACACCTGAGCCTTTAATTCTACTAAATCATTGTTCTTTCCATCTAGATGTATTGCTCTCTCAACGAGTTCTAACGCTTCCTCTAAATTGCCTTGCAATAACTCAAGTTTTGCTAAATTTCTCATGCTCTTAGTGTCACTATTATCCATCTCTAGTGCCATTATATAATTCTTTCTGCTCTCATCTATTTTCCCTATTAGCAATAATGCGTTTGCCTTTAATCTAATCACCTCGCTATTTAAACTATCGCCACATAGACGGTCTATTATCTCCACCGTCTCGCTGTATTTCCCAGTGTCATAAAGTTGTTTTGCTTTTTCGAAAATCATAGTCATCTAAATCCCTTTACTCTAACATACCTACTTGGTAATTGCAGGCATTTTGCCTTCACTACAACATCGCACGACCTTATCTCTTACTAACAATTTGGCACAATATCTAATCATTTACACTTCCAATGCCCTCCTCGACCCATATGCTAGGATAATCTTTTATGACTATGATATTGACAGCCGAGGAATATCTTAACATCTTTAACTATCGAACACATTTTCACTTAACCCAATCAGCTATTAGTCTACTTGCATCTATCGACCTTTCCGATGACCAAAAGACCGAAGCATATCGCCACTTTCAAGAGATTAATTCCCCATCTTCTTCATCAACATCTAGTATTCCAAAACCACCACCTGCCTTGAATGAAAATTATATCCTACTTGCAGAGTATGAATATAGAATCTACCTTTTTTCTTTGGAAAAGTTCTCAAATAAACTACCTCAGTTGTTTTTGGATCATTGCCCGCATCTTGAAACATATACTTTTACTCGTATACTTACAAAAAACTATTTTCTCGCTCGTGAGCTTTATTCACAGATTACTTCTGATAACATAACCCCTGAAATTCTTGCCATCCAATATTCCTTAGGAAGTGAGGCAATGCTCGCAGGTCACCTCGGACCCCTTAAGCGATCTGCTCTTTCGAGCGATATTGTCGAAAAGCTACGAGGTCACACAACTGGATTTACGACTGACCCCTTTTCATTCAATAAACAATGGTGTATTCTCACCATTAAGTCCCATACGAAGCCAAAGCTTGATTTACAGACAAAGCACCTCCTACTCAAGGATGCCTTTTTCAAGTACGTAAAAGACCATTCAAATCGTTCTTAACATGATTGTAGGCAGGCCTTCCTCTAGCTTAGACGTCACACATTTTATTCAAAATGTACCCCTCTTCAAGGGCATTTCAAACAACAGTCTCGAATTCATTGCAGCTAATCATTCCATTGTAAGCTACGCCTATGGATCGCCTATAATTAATTTTGGCATAATTCCAAGTGATGTTTTATTTATTATTAATGGCTCTGCAAGGCTTTTTCTGCCTCAGCCTAAGACTATTACTCCAATTTGCCGACTCAATAAGTTTGATACTGTTGGATTAACATCACACTTAGTTGGGAAAGGTATCGAAGAGATATCTTCTATCACTGATTTACTCGGCCTTTCTATACCTGATAGAGTAATTATCAGCTTGTATACCTCCGACCATTCTTTTCGATCGAATATTGATAATTCCTTTTTTGATGCTGAGATAGTATCTACTGCAGCCAACATTTTCAATTCACTACCAGCCAATAACTGCTCCCTTACGGACTTCATTAAGTACAATCTTTCACTTTCTAAATCTCACAATATTTCAACTCTTCAGAACGCTGCTTTTTATCTCTCGTCCACCAACCATCCCTGCTATCAGCAAGGTACTCAAAAATCTTCTATATCACCTAATTTTGAGAGCACATCGCCCTCTTCCCCTTTTGACTACCGCTTTGTCCCTTTACTTCAGTGTCCCTCGAATTTTCCAGACGAGTCCTCCACCAACCTATCTGAAGTCAGTATCACTCCAATTACCACTTCCTCATCACCCCTTGCTCTCTCGCCCCAGCCTTACGCTAACACTCTTGGACAAAACCCACCAACTCTTATTCATGGTAAGTCCCCGCAAGATTCTATTAGGGCTTGTATCAAGATGTTGTCACAGGTCCTCGAGTTTAATGTTACTGATGATTCCATAGATTCAATTCTCGAACGCTTTTTTCCCGCAGACACCCCCATAACGCCTGAGCTTATAACTCGAATACTTTCACAATGCGGGTTTTACGTATCAACAGGTGCTATTGCTAAAAATCAGTTTTCCAAGCTACCAGTCCCTACAGTTGTATTTTTTAAATCATACCCTGCCCTTTTAGTTGAAAGTAATATTTCAAAAATAACTCTATTGTCACCTGTGTATGGCTCCATCACCTTATCACCTAAACTGGCAACTTCATGCGATCATCTATCAACCTCAATCGTTGTTATATCTAACGATCATAAACCACAAAGCGAGTCTTTCGGTTTTAAATGGTTTATACCCTACATCATTCGCTATAAGCTTTCTTTCTTCACTATCCTTCTCACATCATTTGTAGTTCAGTTATTTACCCTTGCAACACCTCTACTCTTTCAGGTTATTATTGACCGAGTCTTTGTGCAGCGTAGTCTTTCTACACTTAATACGGTTGGTCTCATCATTTTATTATCTGCATTACTTGAAGCATTGCTTTCATATCTTAAAACAGCTTTATTGTTCGATACCACAAATAGAATTGATACCAAGCTTGGTTCTATTGTAATCGACCATTTGTTCGCTCTTCCACTCTCCTATTTTGATAAAAGGCCCGTCGGTGAGCTCGCTAACCGCTTAAGTGAACTTGAGCGTATTCGATCTTTCCTAACTGGGCAAGGTCTTACAACGATCCTTGATTCAGTTTATTCAATACTTTATCTAGTTGTTATGTTGTCTTACAGTCCAATGCTTACCCTTGTTTCTTTGTCAGTATTCCCAATACAGCTCATAATAACTTTTATCGGAGCCCCCGTATTTCGTCGCCAATTTAGACTATCTGCTGAGTCTAGCGCTAAGACCCAATCTCTTCTTGTAGAGTCTATCAGTGGTATACATACTTTAAAAGCTCAGAATATCGAACTATCTACTCGTGAAAAATGGCTTAAACTGTATTCAGAATATGTTACTCTCACTTTCAACAAGGTTCTTACTGCGACATTCGTTAACCAGTTAAGCTCACTGCTGCAAAAGATTTCGCAAATCCTTGTTCTTTGGTTTGGTGCATCCCTTGTCCTCTCTGGCAAGTTCTCTATTGGTCAGCTTATAGCATTTCGTATGATTAGTAATTTTGTAACTCAGCCTCTCCTTCGTATTTCAACTATATGGCAATCTGTCCAGGAACTGAAGATTAGCATAGAAAGACTTTCCGATATCATGGGTCGTCCCACCGAGGTTAACCGTCCAGGTTCTCTAGACTATATCCTTCTTCCCCCTATTATAGGCCATATCAAGTTCGAAAATGTATCTTTCAAGTTTGTACGAACATCTCCTTATATTTTAAAAGATATTTCTCTTGATATATCTCCAAAATCTTTTGTTGCTTTTGTTGGACCAAGTGGTAGTGGCAAAAGTACATTATCAAAACTCATCTCACGTCTTTACCAGTCGTCCACTGGTGTTGTTTCTATCGATGGTTATGACGTCACAAAGCTTGATCTCACTTCTCTCCGATCGCAAATTGGTATTGTTCCCCAGGACCCGATCCTTTTCTCTGGATCTGTATCCGCCAATATCTCTTTAAGCTCTACGTCAACTAACACTTCCGATATTGTAGCCGCTGCAAAGATTGCATGTGCACATGACTTCATCATGTCCTTACCAGATGGTTATGCTACCCAAGTCGGGGAACGAGGATGTAATTTGAGCGGAGGACAGCGCCAGCGAATTGCTATTGCCAGAATGATCCTTTCGAAGCCCAGATTAATAATACTTGATGAAGCCACTAGCGCGCTTGACCCTGTAGTCGAAATTATGGTTTTAACTAATCTACGTCAGTATTTTGAATCTAATACCCTTTTATACATTACCCACAGAGTTGAGTCTATACGTGATGCTGATAATATTATTGTCATGGATAGTGGTACTATTGCAGAGATAGGAAAGCACGAAGAGCTTTTTGCCAACAAATCTCTCTATTACTCACTTCTTTTCAAATCTTAGCCATCAATGAAAAGCACTATTTTTAATCCTTATCAGATACTCTTGTCATTGCTTTCTAGGCATACTCTTTCCACTAGTTACTTAGTAAACCAAACTTCTTTCTGGACTAATCTTATTTTACTTACACTTTCAATTACCTCCGTTTCTGGTGTTCTTTTCCTCTTCTTCGGCAGGACTGATGAAGTTGTTATCATAGCTGGCGTTCTTCAAACAAAAAAAAAACCAACGCCTGTTTATTCACCTACTGATGGTTCAGTCAAACTTCTTCTTGTGAAGGATGGTCAATATGTTCGGAAAGGCGATGTGTTGCTTACTCTTGATGACACTCAGAATCGTGCCAACCTACAGTTAATTAAGCGAAAAATCACAACACTTGAGCAAAAGCAACTTGCATTAGATACCCGCCTCTTGCTTTATAAATCCACACGTAGAATCACACAGGAACAGTTAATTTCTTTGGTAGCGTATAATGAGACCGTTCTTCAAAGATTTAAATCTCTTTCCGATCAGGGCGCAACAAGTCAATTAACTTATTTACAGCAACTTAATAAACTTGTTGAATCAAAAGCTAATCTTTCAGAGCATATATCTCAAACAAGGATTTCTGTTAATGATATTAACCAAACATCACGTGACTACAGTCAATCCCTTGCAGATCTTAAGAAAGACTATGCTGACGAGGAGAGGATCTTGATGCGTAAGGTTGTTCATGCCCCCGTGAGCGGTACCGTTTTCAATCTTCAAACCTTCTCTACTTCCTCCCCTCTCGTTTTTTCAAAGTACCTCCTAACCATAGTCCCATCCTCATCGCTTGCTTTTATAGGTGATCTCCCCGCTAAGGACCTAGGTTTAATCCGTCTAAAGCAACCTGTTGAGGTCTCTATTGATAGTTACCCCTCATCTTCTTTCGGAGTTCTTAATGGCGATGTCTCGTCTATTGGTGCAGACGCTTTACCTCCAAATCCTCAGTTAGGCAAGTTGTTCTATTCCATTCCTATAACCATCTCCCTTTCCTCACAATTTATATCCTCCAATAAAATTGCTTTCCCCCTCAAGACCGGTATGACCGCTAAAGCTAATATCAAACTTAGATCCACATCCTACATTAATTCTCTCTTCGGGATGTTTAAACAACAGACCCAATCCTTAAGCACAAAGAGTGAATTGCCACAGTAGTGACAGTTTCCGTCCTGTCCCACTCTTTCCCCGGTAGCCCTATCTGTGATATTATAAGCATCCGAGATTTTCTCACAAACTATCTCGGGAATCGATTCACCCCTTTTTTTTCGTGGCTTTTACCAACCTTGGTGGCAACCCCACCACCCTCCGGGGCGCAGCTGGACCTGATGTTCTTTTTGAAGTTACTCAAAACTCCAATCTTTACATTCAAGGTCTTGAGGGCGCTGACAACATAACTCTCGCACCCAATTCAAACGCTGTTAGTGCTACCACCATTTATGGTGGTGCTGGCAACGACGTTATTGCCGTTAATGGTGTTGCCGTTTCTTTCGTTAACGGCTCCCTCATGCAGGGTGGTGCTGGTAACGACACTCTCTCTGTCACACAGACAATTTCTTCATCCACCGTTCGAGGCGGTGCGGATAACGATACCCTCAACATCGTTAACGCAACTCAGGCCTTCATCAATGGCAATCTGGGCAATGACACTATCAACATTGCTGCTGGCGGTGTAATTGGTAGTAACACCACTATTTTCGGCGGTGCTGGCGCTGACACCGTCAACGTCGCTGCTGGTGTAACTCTCTCTGCATCCAGCATTTTCCTTGACGCCGGTAACGACACGATTACCGACGCTGGTACAACCGGCTTCACTAGTTTTGTCAACTCAACCGTATTCGGTGGTGACGGTAACGACCAGATCCTTCTTGATGGTTCTGCTCAAGATTATGTTGCCGATGGTGGTAATGGTAATGACATCATTACTCTTGGTGCCGGTGACAATACTGTAACCGGCGGAGCCGGCGATGATATCATCACCGTTGGTAATGGCGATGACAATGTCACCGCTGGCGAAGGTGCTGATACTGTCACCCTTGGTGCCGGTCGTGATATCGTTGTTCAAGGTGTTGGTGATGGTGTTGCACCAACAGCTGCAACCTTGGTATCAAATGCCGGTGGTACTATGACGACCATCGGTAGCCGCATGACCTTTGGTAACGGGATTGATCAGTATGCTGGCTTTACTGCTGGTGCAGACCGGTACGACCTTAGTGTCACTAGTACAGCTGCAATAGTTATCACAACTAACTACACTCTTAGCGCTATTCTGACTGCGGGTAACCTGTTTGCTATTCTCGGTACTCTTACCGGTGGTACCTTCACGTTCGCCAGCTTTAATGGTGCTGATGCAGCTTCAGGTCTGGTCTTCGTTGGATCTAACCTGACTCTTGAACAGTCCGTTGGTGGTCGTATTGACAACATATTCTTTAGTAATCTTGGAGCTCTGACTGCAGCTGAGCTACTCTAGATCTTGTTCTTCTCACAATCAAGGGCCCTTTGTGGGCCCTTTTTTTTGTACCTTATTACTTATTGGCAGCCTCCTATTCTAAAATGAATCTCAATTTGTCAGTACCTACCCTTACGCTTGATTCAACAAACCACCAACATTTATCCTATAATCATACTTTTTGCCCATGAAACTACCAATAACCTTTCTTGTCTCCATTTTTTTTCCAAATCAGAGCCAATATATGTTCCTAGGTATCCCCATCGCTGTATATTAAAAACCTATTATCCTAATAATCCTAGGCGCTCAAACTCGCCAGCAACTCTACTTAAATGCTTTTCATATCGCCTCCATTTTGCTGATGAACTTGAATAGATCTTTTGTCTTGCTTGGTAAATACTCGCGGTTCTAATAGCCGTTTTATTTGATTCAATATCTAAATATTGCTGGTCCCATTCCCATCCTATTTCCTCTATTAGCTCTTTTATCCGTTGTTTTGGCTTTTTTACTACCTCATCATACTCAAATATATTAATATTATTAACTAATGACTCTAGTTGGCCTACGTATTCTACATACAATGTGTAATATCTCACAATATCATCAAGGCTAAATGTATATTGATTCCCTTCAGGAAAGTATGACCTAAATAGTGAAAGTGTATTATCCAATGGATTCCTTTTGCAGTTTATCACTTTCGCCCTTGGAAATAGCCAATTTATGATCGCAATATACTTATAGTTATATGGATTTTTGTCAATATAAATCTTGGTTTCATCTTCTATGTAATTTAACTCCTTATACTTCTTGATCATTGCATCTCTTAAGCTACTATCATTAAGATCTACTTTTCTTTGGCTGAATATAAACCTCTTAATGACTTTTGGTAGCGCTGTTGATTCCCCAAATGTAACCTTATTTTTTCCATTAGACAGTATTCGTTCTGCCAGTGTTGTACCTGATCTTGGCATACCAACTATAAAAGCAATCTCCATTTCCTCTTTAGAGCCGCTGTCTGACGCTGCTCTACTCCTGTGCTTTGCAAATATTTCTGAAATCTTGAGAAGCTCTTTATGTTCTTCAATGTCATGAGAGAAATTGTATTTGAATGTCGACCTCTTTTCTTCATTTGCCTGCATCAAAAATTTAAAAGACTTGTCAAAAAGCTTAAAATCATCATATGCCTTTGATAATGCAAAAAGCAAATCAATACGAGACTCCTTATCAACCCTCTGCTCTTCTAAAATAGCTTCCATCTTTCTAACCTCACCTCTATCCTCATATTTTAAACATTCACCTCTATATCGCATTAGCTTTGCAATTGTGTTTACCTCGTTGCTTGCATTTATCGCGCTTTCATAGCACATAACTGCACTACTAAAGTTTCCTACCGAGGCATTGATTACTCCTAGAGCCCTCAACAGTCTTTCGTCTCTCGAATTACTTTCCCTTAATGCTTCAGCAAGGCTTAATGCCCTACCATATTCACGTCTTATGCAATATAATTCAACCAATTCAAGCGAGATCGCTAAATTATTCCTATCAACATTAGTTGCATCATTAAGTAATCTATCACACTCTTCGTACTCCCCATTTTCACGCAGCATAAACACTAGGTGAAGTAAATTATCTGTATTCCTATTTAATTTGTAGAGAGTTCTCCCCCACCTGATCGCTTTTTCATATAATCCCTCATTATATCTTATTTGTGATACCAGTCTTATCCCTCTGTGCTTATATTCTTTATCGCCAATTAAGTGTCTGCAGCACTGTATTGCATCTTTATATCTATTGTTTTTCAAATGAATTTTTGCCATTATTAAACAAGCATCCTTTGCATCTTTGTTGTATCTTGTTATAATGTTAAGTATTTCAAGAGCTTCGAACTGTCTATCTGTCAGATCACACGAATTTGCGATAATTGTTGCAATTTCTGTATATGCTGGCTTAGTTATATTTATTTCGTCGGCTTCATGCAGTTCTGTTATATCCAATTTATTTTTGGTCCATATTCTATATATCTCCTCATATTCCCTGGCTGCATGGTGCTTTAAAATAACAATAGCATTTTTTTCGATAAATTGTGACAGCATAACTGATTCTTTACTTCTCATTCCTTAATCAACTCTTTCAGTTACTTGTATATTTACATCTTTGTTATCGATTGCCACACCCTCATCGATTTCATTCTGCGCAACAATAATATTATCAATAACATCAAATTGTGTAAAAAAACCCTTTCCAGATATTGTATAATAACAGTCTTTATCAGTTATTGTTTCACCCTTTTTAATCGTTCTTCTCGCGTGTGCTTTTCTCACCAGCTGCACCCATGACTCAGTCTTATGAGCTGTGTATACTGGTTCTATAATTTTTGCTTCTTCCTTATATGTATTACTACTAATAGAATTTTCCCAACATTCTTCTGCATATCTACATATTTCCCGCATCTCGCTCGGACTTGCTGATAGTGGTTTATCACCGATACCATCTGAATCTCTTTCCAGCTTAAAATGTTTTTCCAACAAAACTATTCCTATATCCATTGCTTCCATACTCGTTCTTGTGCCTATTGTGTGGTCTGAATACCCAATCCTATTTGAACCGAACTTTTCTTGCAGATATATAATATTATTAAGGTTTGACTTTGTGTAGTCTAATGGATATTCTGAAACGCAGTGCATTATGTAGGGTGTTTTTTTGACGAAGCATCTTATTGCTCTGTCAATATCCATTTTGCTTCTTGCTAGCCCTACTGATATTATTGCCACTCCATTTCCCGCATCGGCTATATTTAACGACTCTTCGCAATGCATATCTCCACTGGAAACCTTTTGAAATGTTAGATTCTCGTTTAATCTTGCTAAAATATCCCAATCAAAAATTGTGCATCCTACATCTATTCCCAGAGACTTTGCCAATTTGCAAAGTTCAATATAGTACTCGACACTCAACTCTATATTCTTCATTCTTTCCAGCTGTGTCTGAAATCCTGTCCCCCTTGCTCTTTCTAGAATTTTCAACTCTGGCGACAACCACTTATCATAATTTATACATTGAAATTTAACGGCATCAGCACCAGATTCATAAGCAGCGTGTACTAGTTCCTTTGCCTTTTCGAAACTACCATCGTGGTTGTTGCCCAATTCCGCAATTATATACGTTCTTCGCTGATTTTTACCTTTCAGCATAGCTCTTCTATCCTTTGTTCCATAATAAGCCTCCTTCCCGCCTTCGCCTTGAGCTTCCGTCCAATATTCTTAACACATGTAACCCCAATGTTATGTAACATTATTTTTATATATCCAAATCATTTTCTCCCCCATCTTGTGTGACTCCAACCATTGCCTCTTGGGGCTTGACACAAGGCTGCCTCAAGTCACATACTTATAAAGGCATCAGCCAACCGCGGATGTAGCTCAGTGGTAGAGCATCTCCTTGCCAAGGAGAGGGTCGAGAGTTCGAATCTCTTCATCCGCTTAACTTACTGCAAATATCTCACATACCTTATTTTATTAGCTTAATCTTCATTGCTTATCTTATTAGTTATTTCACCTTATTTTACATATCTAAATCTTTTTCGTCTCTTATATTTTAACTTGTCTTCGACCTGCTTTTCTTTTTTGTATTCCGGCATTTGTTGTTTCACTTTACTTATCCCTTTTTTTCTTGCTGTTTATCTTGCCCTTGTCTTAAATGTCTTCTTCAGCATATCATTAATATTCGCATATTGTCATCTCTGCTTTTCACTTGTCTTTACTCTTCTTTTTATTATTTCTTGCGCTCTCTTTTCTGGCTTAAGCAACTATTCTTCTTTCCCGTATTCTTACCTTTTACAAATTTGCATCACTTTGACTTGCCTGGTTACCTCTATAGCTTTATTCACAGTCTCACATCCATAGCCTTATTTATACTTCAGTCATATTCTTTATCCTTGTTCACTTTCTTTTTGCTTGCCTTTTTCAATTCATCATATAATATTTATTTTGTTCGAGATAAGCTCTTTCCTGCCCTTCCTTCCTTGCGTTGATTAGCACCTATCCCTTACCTCTATGACTTAATGTGCTCATGCTCTCGCTTTCCATTAAACCATCAACCATATCTTTCATTGTTTTTATACCTTGTTTTCTTTGGCCCATTCTTCATGCATATCTGGTATGCTATTTGTCGTCTCTTGGCTCCTCTGTAGTCCCCCTTCTCCCCTTCCCTTCAGCCTCAACTCCATTTCTTGAGATCTCTGAGTTCCTCATATGTTTAATTTTTTTGACCCCAATTCCACCAAGATAAAGCGCTACTATCAGATCGTCTCGGATGTTCTACTCCTTGAAGATGTCCTGTCCTCCTTTACTGATGAGCAACTTCGCGGGCTCACCGCGGATTTTAAGGTGCAGTTCTCTAACCTTCAGGATCAGTGCCAGCACCGACAACAGAGTTTGGAGGTCACTCTTAAGCGCGAACGTCAGCTGCTCGATGAGCTGTTGCCCCAGGTATTTGCCGTGGTGCGTGAGGCGGCCAAGCGGGTGCTGGGAATGCGCCACTTCGATGTCCAGCTGATTGGCGGCATGGTGCTGCACGACGGCCAGATCGCCGAGATGAAAACCGGAGAGGGCAAAACCCTCGTTGCCACCTTGCCCGCCTACCTCAATGCTCTCACCGGCCGCGGCGTGCATGTGGTGACAGTCAATGACTACCTGGCTCGGCGTGATGCCGAGTGGATGGGCCAAGTGCACCGCTTCCTGGGGCTGTCGGTAGGCTTGATTCAGCAGGACATGGATTCTGCCACCCGACGGCTCAACTACGGCTGCGACATCACCTACGCCACCAATTCAGAGCTGGGGTTTGATTATCTGCGCGACAACATGGCCAATGACATCACTGAGGTTGTGCAGCGGCCTTTCCACTACTGTGTGATCGATGAGGTTGATTCGATCCTGATTGATGAGGCCCGCACCCCGTTGATTATTTCCGGGCAGGTGGAGCGTCCCCAGGAGAAGTACCAAAAAGCCGCTGAGGTGGCTGTCGCCCTGGTGCGGGCTGCTGAGCTTGCCAAGGACGGCATCGATCCCGAAGGCGATTACGAGGTGGATGAGAAGCAGCGCAACTGCACCCTCACCGATGAGGGCTATGCCATGGTGGAGCAATTGCTGGGGGTAGCGGATCTTTATGACCCCAAGGACCCCTGGGCCCACTACATCAACAACGCACTCAAGGCCAAGGAGCTGTTCATCAAGGATGTGAACTACATCGTGCGCGGCGGTGATGCCGTGATCGTGGATGAGTTCACCGGCCGGGTGATGCCGGGCCGCCGCT
>Ga0194130_10001453_pt1 | contig 38174 bp, 32 predicted proteins | sample TA2KigsurfametaG_FD_160084 | JGI IMG/M metagenome (GOLD analysis project Ga0194130, IMG submission 160084) | Freshwater microbial communities from Lake Tanganyika, Tanzania - TA2015050 Kigoma 12 surface | ecosystem: Environmental > Aquatic > Freshwater > Lake | place: Tanzania: Lake Tanganyika...
TGCCTTTGACATTGCCTTGCATGATCTCGCTTCGCAGGCAGCCGGGCTTCCTCTCTGGAAATGGCTGGGTGGAGACAATACAAAAGTGATCACTACCGATTATACCGTTAGCATCGGAGATCCCGATAAAATGGCCAGTGATGCCAAAAAGATACTCGAGCAAGGCTATCCAGCCATTAAAGTAAAGTTGGGCAAGAATGGAAAGACCGATGTGCTTCGCATGCAGGCCATCAGAAATGCGGTAGGTCCTACGGTACCCCTGCGGATCGATGCAAACCAAGGCTGGACCGTAGCCGAGGCGATCGACACCCTCAAGGCCTTGGCACCTTTGCAAATAGAACATTGCGAAGAACCCATCTCTCGGCATTTGTATACCTCTTTACCGCAAGTAAAAAAAGAAAGCCCCATTCCCATTATGGCCGATGAATGTTGTGGCGACCATCACGATGCCGCTCGGCTGATCGATCTGCAAGCCTGTGACTATTTTAATATCAAGCTGGGCAAGGCCGGCGGCATTCTCAACAGTGTAAGAATAGTTCGACTGGCCGAAGCGGCCGGGATCAAATTGCAGGTTGGGGCCATGATCGAATCACGACTGGCCATGACAGCCTTTGCTCATTTTGCTTGCTGCAGTCCCCAGATCGTTCACTACGATTTTGATACAGCCCTCATGTTCAGAGAAGATCCTGTTTCGGGTGGCATACGCTACGAAAAAAATGGGGTCATTAAACTACCAGAGGGCCCCGGCCTTGGTGCTACCATCAACGAAGACTGGCTACGACGAATGGAGGCCATTCACCTGAGCTAATCACAACATACGTATCACTCAATATGTGGAAACGTGTACAAGATATTGTCAATTCGCTTTTCTGGACCCGGGCACAGCACCAGGTCTTTGAGAACATGCTCACCCGCTACCGAAGGGCCAAACGCTTTCGGATCCAAAAGATTATTGTACAAAATCTATTGCGCGATACCGTTTTTATTTTACTTGGTATCGTATCGGCTTCCTTTGGCTTAAAAGGACTACTGCTCCCTAATCATTTTATCGATGGCGGGGCCACGGGCATTTCCCTTTTGTTAACTGGGCTTAGCGCTATCCCGCTTTGGATCTTTATTCCGCTGGTCAATATCCCTTTTATTGTGATGGGTTACCGAATTATGGGTAGCACATTCGCCTTCAAAACCGCCTTGGCCATTGCTGGACTATCCCTCTGTCTGGCTTACATAGATTTTCCGCTGGTTACACAAGACAAGATACTAGTAGCCGTCTTTGGAGGCTTCTTCTTAGGAGTCGGTATTGGGCTGGCCGTACGAGGCGGCGCGGTTATCGATGGCACCGAGGTGCTCGCCATTTACCTAAGCAGAAAGCTCGGTACGACCATCGGAGATATTATTCTTGTCATCAATATTATCATTTTTTCGCTTGCGGCATATTTATTGAACATCGAAGTGGCGCTATATTCCATCATCACGTATATGGTGGCCTCAAAAATGCTGGACTTTATTGTGGAGGGCATCGAAGAATATATTGGGGTTACGATCATATCATCGCACAGCGAAGAGATAAGAGAGATGATCATCAATACAATGGGAAGGGGTGTTACGATCTACCAGGGCAAGGGCGGATACGGCAAACGGGGAGAAAAAAGAAATCTGGATATTCTTTACACGGTCATTACCCGTCTAGAAATCAACAAGCTGAATACAGAAATAGAGAAGATAACGCCAACTGCCTTTGTGGTAATGAATCCGGTCAAGGAAACAAAAGGAGGCCGAATTAAAAAAAGACCGCTCAAGCATTAGTCCATCCGCCAGGTCATCTCACCGCCTTTCTCATCTTTTAGCTGTATACCTACACCGGCAAGACGATCGCGGATCTTATCGGAGGTAACAAAATCTTTTCGACCACGGGCTTCTTTGCGAATATCGATCAAGAGATTCATTACCTGCTCTAATTTATTATGTCCCCCTTCTTCCATACCCTGCAATCCCAGAACGGTCTCGATCCAATGGGTCATTTCTTTTTGCAGGTGCTGCAACGTCGAAGCCGCCAAAGCGCCGGCGGGTGTATGCCCATCATAAACAGCGTTGATGATCGGCGCCAACTCAAAGAGATTGGCTAAGACTTTAGCGGTACTGAAATCATCGTTCATAAATACCGGCAACTCATTGAGCAGTCGATCTATCGTGCTGGTCAAGGCTTGATCGGCCCCCTTTTCAGGAGCGCCCTTTTGTACAGGATCGATCTTTTGCAGTTTTTGATACGTCTCCCATAGTCGCTTTAATCCCTTTTCGGCGGCTTGCAAGGCCTCGTTACTAAAGTCGAGCGTACTGCTATAGTGTGTTTGCAAAATAAAGAAGCGCACGGTCATGGGATGATAAGCTTTCTCCAATAAAGGATGCGCGCCACTGAACAATTCCGTAAGCCGGATCACATTGTTGTAGCTTTTGCCCATCTTACGCCCATTGATGGTGATCATATTATTATGCATCCAATAGCGCACGGGGGCCTGGTGATTGCAGATGGTACTCTGCGCGATCTCACTTTCGTGATGAGGGAATAATAGATCCATACCCCCTCCGTGAATATCAAATTGCTTACCCAGGTATTTGGTGGCCATGGCCGAGCACTCAATATGCCAGCCAGGATACCCGACGCCCCAAGGACTTTGCCATCGCATAATGTGCTCAGGAGCGGCTGCCTTCCACAAAGCAAAATCTGTTCGGTCTTTCTTTTCCTCTTGTCCCTCGAGCTCACGTGTGGTGGTCAGCAATTCATCTATAATACGCCCGCTGAGCTTTCCGTACGAATGGCTGGCGGCATATTTTTTTACATCAAAATAAACAGAGCCGTTAACCTCATAGGCATACCCGGCTGCGGTCAGCTGTTCGATCATACCGATCTGCTCTACAATATGTCCAGTAGCCGTAGGTTCTACCGATGGAGGCAAGGTATTGAACTGCTCCATGGCCCAATGAAATAAACGGGTGTATTTATGCACCAACTCCATCGGCTCGAGTTGCTCAAGCGTTGCTTTTTCGGCGATCTTGTCGGTAGCCACTCTTCCCTCTTCTTCAAAATGACCAGCATCAGTAATGTTTCGAACGTAGCGAACCTTATAGCCCAGGGTTTGCAAATAACGAAAGACCACATCAAAAGTAATATAGGGTCTGGCATGCCCCAGATGACTTTCGCCGCTCACCGTCGGACCACATACATACATACCCACGTGCCCGGGCACCAATGGAGTAAAAAGTTCTTTTTGCCTAGTCAGTGAATTATAGATGCGTAACCCGGTCATATGGCAAAGATGCTTAAATTAATGGAATAAGAGAGGGCTGCCGAGTCAGTTTCCTAAAACGAGGTCGGTGACCAACATGTAATGGTCCGAATAATCCTTCTTAACGCGGGTAAACTGTTTTACCCGCAGCCGGCGATCAGCAAAGATGTAGTCAATACGAAGGGTCGGAGAGAGCCCCCTGTATGTACGTCCGATACCAGAACCTTTCTCCAAAAAAGCATCCTGCAAGCTACCTCGAACTGTAAAGTAAGTGTAGGAGTTGGGAACATCATTCAAATCGGCCGCCAAAACGACCGGGTGAGGCGAGTCGGCCAGCAACGAAGCGATCATATCCGCTTGTTGGCTTCGTATCACTAATCCTTTTTTTACCTTTCCTACAATAGGGATAAAATGATAGAACAAACTATCTTCTCGCTCCCTGATCTTTTCCATCCGCTGGTAATCTTGCTTATCGAATCGCTGCGATTGCAGATGCGTGGTAAATACCCGAATAATTCCATCCGCTGTTTGAAGATCGGCCTGTAATAATACCTCGGGTTGCGAAGGGCGAGGAAAGCGTAACATCCCCGAATCCACAAGGGGGTACCGAGAAAAGATCACAGAGGTATAGTATGTGCTGTCTCCATCCAGATCTTTGCTCAAATAATAATACGGATAGCCCAGTTCTTGACGAATGGTCGCAATATTATCATAATAAGCCGGATTGTCCGATGTATAAAACTCTTGCAAACACAATACGTCCGCTTGCTGCTCCGCAAGTAAGGCCATCATTTTTTTTCGGGTTATGCTCCCCTGGTTATTGTTGCGCTTCAGTTCAATAAAGCGGGCCACATTCCAACTCACTACCCGAATGGTCTGGGGGTCTTTCGTAATCTCAAAAGTAGAAGGGGCATGAAAGGCAATAAAGACCCCTATATTTTTATAGCCCAGCACCAAGGCACAGAGAGAAATAAGTGTCAGCCTGAATTTTAGCATCACCAACCATCCCACTAAAAAACAGATCACCACCAGCAGAAAAAAAGGAAAGGCCAGACCCAACAGCGACACCCACCACCACTGTTGTGGATGCAGCAGAGGGGTCAGGCAAGACAATAAGAATAATACTACCGCCAAAAGATTGGCAGAGATCACAAATTTTTTCGTGAAGATGCGTAGCCGGCTTTTGATCATGGGGTTCTTACCAGACTGTCAGCAGAAGCCAGGCTAGTCAATATGGCCGACTTGACCTTTTTTACCTTGTCCAGCTCATCCTGTAAATACTGCATCCGCAGTGTTAAATTATCTTTTAGAGAATCCGTGTTGAACTCGACCATCCACTTATCCATGGCAAAATCGGCGTAGTTGAGCTCACTGATCAATTGCTCCAACTGCCGACGATAGGTATTGTCTGTGTTCTTAGCCTTTAGCGACAGGGAGTCCAGGCGTTGCTGAGCCGTTTGTTGGGCCCGACGAACCTTTCCGATTTTTGGCATCACCTCGTCGTGCACCTCCATAACCAAGTGATAAAGACTATCCTCCGGAGTTTGGGGGGCAGAGACCGAGGAACTCGACCCATGTCCGCTATGCGTAGTGCTGTCTTGACAAGAAGAAACTACCAGGCCGGCTATCAAAACAAAAGGAATAAGGCGATTCGAATGCATAAAAATATTTTAGAAGAAACAAAGATACCCAAATGCAAAAGACAAGCATGCTTGGACTAATTTTGAGGTACTTTAGCAAGACCCCCTCCCTATGATCCAACTTCAAAATTATGTAGCCGGGCAATGGCTGCATGGCCAGGGAAACGAACAACCCCTGTACGATGCCGTTACAGGCGATTGTCTCGGTTCCACCAGCACGCAGGGTATTCCCTTCAAAGAAATGATCGCATTTGCCCGGCAAAAGGGGAATCCTGCACTAAGGGCACTTAGCTTTCACGAAAGGGGTAATCGTCTCAAAGCCCTAGCCTTTCATTTACAAAAGCACCTTCCCGCTTTTTACGCCCTTAGCTATCGCAGCGGAGCCACCAAAGCCGATAGCTGGGTCGATATCGAAGGGGGCATCGGCAATCTCTTTTCAAACGCATCACTGCGTCGAAAATTTCCCAACGAAAGTTTTTGTATCGATGGAGAGAGCCATAATCTGAGCAAAGGCAATAGTTTTATGGGCACCCATATATTAGTGCCCAAAGAGGGGGTAGCCATTCATATTAATGCCTTTAATTTCCCTGTATGGGGTATGCTCGAAAAGATTGCGGTAAACCTCTTGGCAGGCGTACCAGCTATCGTCAAACCCGCTACGGTCACCTCTTATTTGACAGAAGCGGTCTTTCGTGAGATCATCAATAGCAAGTTGTTTCCTGAAGGTTCATTACAGCTGATCTGTGGTAGCAGTGGAGACCTGCTTCACTGGGTCGATAGTCAAGATGTGGTCACCTTTACCGGCAGTGCGACCACGGGCGCCCTGCTCAAAAAAATACCGGCCATTCTCGATAATAATGTTCCCTTTAATATGGAGGCAGATAGTCTTAACTGTATTGTATTGGGCGATCAAGTACAACCCGAGGACCCGGAGTGGGAACTCTTTGTCAAAGAGGTGAGAAAAGAAATGACATTAAAGGCAGGGCAACGCTGTACGGGCGTGCGCAGAATATTTGTACCCGCGCGCTATCTCGATGCCATGGCCAATTCCTTACAAAAAGCATTGGCGCAAACAGTGATCGGATCGCCCTACAACGAAAAAGTAAGAATGGGCTCGCTGGCGGGTCAATCACAGCGAAAAGAAGTAATAGCCCAGGTACAGAAGCTGCTCGCCTCTTCGCAACTGATCTATGGATCACTGGATAGCGTAAGCGTAGTAGATGCCGATGCACAAAAAGGAGCCTTTCTCTCTCCCCTGCTTTTGCTGAACGAAAACCCCTTCTCTACCGAGGCCCCGCACGAGATCGAAGCATTTGGCCCCATTAGTACGCTAATGCCTTACCAGGGTATTGACGAGGCCATCGTCTTGAGTAAAAAAGGAAAAGGCAGTCTGGTCACCACCATCGTAACCAATGATGCCACCGAAGCCCGTCGCTATGTGATCGGTGCGGCTTCGCATCACGGCCGTATCCTTGTTCTTAATCGTGGTTGCGCCAAAGAAAGTACGGGACATGGTTCTCCCTTGCCCCTATTGGTACATGGCGGACCCGGGCGCGCGGGTGGAGGCGAAGAAATGGGAGGTATTCGAGGGGTAAAGCATTATTTGCAACGTACTGCCTTGCAAGGATCACCCAGTATGATCACGGCCATTACATCGGTTTATCAGCCCTTTGCCGAAGGAAAGGATCCTGGCAAGCATCCCTTTAAAAAATATTTTGAGGAACTGCAGATCGGCGATCAGTTGCTAAGCGAAAAAAGATTGATCACGGCAGAAGACATTGACCGCTTCGCGGATCTAAGTGGTGACCACTTTTATGCGCACCAGAAAGAGACCGATTTTGAAGGTACCATGTTCGAAAGACAAGTAGCGCATGGCTATTTGATCATGAGTTTGGCCGCCGGACTATTTGTGGATAGCTACGAAAAAAATCCGGTCTTACTTAACTATGGGATCGATGAACTGCGCTTTACCAAACCGGTCTATCCCGGCAACACGATCCAGGTACGTTTTACCTGCAAAGAAAAACTTCTTCAAGACAAACGTATTACCAATAACCCGGCCGATCAAAAAAGAGGAGATGATATTGAAAAAGGGATCGTCAAATGGCTGGTAGAGATCTTGGATGATACGAACGAGATCGCCGGTATTGCAACTATCTTGACCATGGTCGCTAAACAACCCCGATAATATCCAATTATGTCTACAGATACCGCGTATGTAACGAAAAGCCGAAAAGGCGCTTTAGAGGTTATTGAATTTTACCATCCGCAAAGCAACTCCTTACCAAGAACCTTACTAACGCAACTGGCTGCCGCTATTACTACAGCAGGAGAAGACCCCGCTGTAAAACTGATTCTGTTGCGCAGTGCTGGCGAAAAAGTATTTTGTGCCGGGGCCTCGTTCGACGAGTTAGCCTCTATTAAAACAGCGGCCGAAGGACTTCGTTTCTTCAGTGGATTTGCCGATGTGATCAATGCCATTCGCACGTGTCCGCTGCTGGTTATCGGACGGATCCAGGGCAAATGCGTAGGAGGCGGTGTGGGACTGGCTGCCGCCGTAGATTATGCATTGGCCACGGACAGTGCACAGGTCAAACTCAGTGAGTTGGCCGTAGGGATCGGGCCCTTTGTGGTGGGGCCCGCAGTAGAGAGAAAGATCGGACTATCTGCCTTTTCCCAATTAGCCATCGATGCTACCGGTTGGCGCAGCGCCGAATGGGCTCATCAACGCGGATTGTTCGCTGAATTATTCGAAGATAGCGCTGGCTTAGACGAAGGGATCAATAGATTGGTCACACAATTATTGCAAAGTAGTCCGACCGCCCTAAAAGAGATCAAAAAGATCTGCTGGGAGGGGACCGACCACTGGACACAACTCTTGCAACATAGGGCTTCCATCAGCGGCCGACTGGTGCTCAGCGAAGAAAGTAAGAACGCTATTGAACGATTTACAAAAAAATGAGTGACCCGATCTTCTGTTACAACAAAGAGAATTTCATTTCTCTTTGCGATCAGGTGGCTTCGCGCGATGCCGATCTAAAACGAATTATTTCGAACTACGGCTATCCCAGCCCTTGGATCAGACCCAATACCTTTCAAACATTGATCCTGTCGATCTTAGAACAACAGGTCTCACTGGCGTCGGCCTATGCCGCTTTTAACCGCTTGCGAAAAAAGATCGGGGTGGTCACTCCCCAAAAAATAGCAGCCCTAAGTGATGCTGAACTGAGAGACTGTTATTTTACCAGACAAAAAATGGGCTATGCCCGAGGACTGGCGCAGGCAGTACTGACCAAGCAGATCAACTTGCGCAAAATGGAGCAGCTTAGCGATCAAGAGGTCTATGCTAAATTGATCCCGCTCAAAGGGATCGGACCCTGGACCATCGATGTATACCTGATGCATGCACTCAGACGGACCGATCCCTTTCCACTCGGGGATATTGCCTTGGTCAATAGTTTGAAAAAAGTAAAACGGATGCGTGCTATCGTATCAAAAGAAAGAATGTTGGCAGTAGCCGCTAAATGGAAACCCTATCGCAGCATTGCAGCTTTTATCTTATGGCATGCCTATATGCAAGAAAAGGGTACGCGCGTGAGCCACTAAATATTAAGACCGCCGCAGGCACTGATCGTTTGACCCGTAATGTACGAGGATAGATCCGAAGCCAGGAATAGCGTTACATTGGCAATATCAGTGGCAGAAGCAAATCGGCCCAGGGGAATTCCCGCCTTATATTTCTCAGCGGCTTCGCCGGCCTGTAGGTATTGCGTCATATCGGTTTCGACAAATCCGGGGGCAATGGCATTACAGCGAATATTGCGACTGCCCAACTCTTTGGCTATCGATTTGGTAAATCCGATAATACCGGCTTTGCTGGCTGCATAACTACTCTGTCCTGCGTTTCCCATTTCGCCGATCACCGAACTCATATTGATGATCGACCCCGAGCGGGCTTTCATCATAGGACGGATCACTTGCTTGGTCATATAAAAAACGCTATTGAGATTCACTTTCATGACCTCTTCCCACTGCTCGTTGGTCATCCGCATAAGCAGATTATCTTTTGAGATACCGGCATTGTTTACGCAGATGTCGATGGTACCAAATTCCTTTAGTACATCGGCCACCAAGCTCTCGCATGCCTGTGGGTCGGCCGCGTTACGCTGATAGGCCTTTGCCTTAACGCCATGCGTGGTTAAGGCCGTAGCCAGACTATTGGCTTTTTCGGTGCTACTGTCACTTACATAGGTAAAAGCAACATGGGCTCCGTGCGCTGCAAAGAGTTGGGCAATCCCTTCTCCAATTCCTCTGGCGCCACCGGTAACAATGGCCACTTTGTTATCGAGTAGTTTCATAATTGTACGTTAGGTCAGGCAAAAGTAGTGGTATTCCACTGTAAAATTTCTTCGACCAGTTTGCGGTCGTTACTCAGTCGAGGAACTTTATGTTGACCCCCCAGTTTCCCTTTCTGACGTAACCACCGAGAGAAAGTGCCCTGCGCCAGTAATTGTATCTGTGGTAATTGTAAGGCCAGATCTCGATAACGCTTGGCCTCATAATCGCTATTGATCTGCTGCAAGGCCTTATCCAGCACAGTAGTAAAAACAGCAAGGTCGGAAGGAGCTTTTTCGAACTCAATTAGCCATTCATGTGCTCCTTGCATCTTCTCATTAAAATAGACAGGGGCGGCTGTATAATCATTTACGATGGCACCCGTCTGCTGACAGGCCTCGGCCAGGGCGCGGTCGGTATTGTCCACGATCACTTCTTCGCCAAATGCATTGATAAAGTGTTTTAGTCTTCCTGATACTTTTACCCGAAAAGGTCGCAAGGTGGTAAACTCGATTGTATCTCCCAATAAATAGCGCCATAACCCGGCATTGGTGCTTATAACAGGAGCATAGTGACGACCGATCTCAACATCATTGAGTCCGATGGTGCGAGGACTCGCCGAACCATACTCCTCTACCGGCATAAACTCCATGAAGACACCATGATCGGTAAAAAGTAACATACCCGGCTCCGCGGGATCATCTTGTGCAGCAAAGAATCCCTCACTGGCATTGTACATATCGAGATATTGAATCTCGCGACCGATTATGGAAGCAAACTGGTCTCGGTAAGGAGTAAAGGAAACGCCACCGTGCATGTATAATTCCAACGAAGGCCATACCTCTGCGATCGTTTTACAACCGGTTAGCTGTAAAATGCGTTTGAATAATACGAGCGTCCATGTCGGTACGCCCGACAGCGAAGTAACATTTTCTTTGATCGTACTCTCGGCCAATTTTTCGATCTTAGATTCCCACTCATCCATCAAGGCAATTTCGAGATGCGGCGTCCGCAACCAATGTCCCCAAAAAGGAGAGTTCTGCAATAGTACGGCACTCAGATCGCCGTATTGCGCTTCGTCATTTAGCGGATTGATCGTATGGCTGCCCCCGATGATCAGCCCTTTTCCGGTAAGCAGGTCCGAATCGGGCCGGCGCAAATAATAAAGAGAAAGCACATCTTTGGAAGCCCGATAGTGCCCATCATGCAAACTCTCTTCGCTCACCGGAATAAACTTGCTTTTATCGCTGGTGGTTCCGCTACTCTTGGCAAACCAATAAATGGGCGTATTCCAAAGTAATCCCTGTTCACCTTGCATGATACGCTCGATATAGGGCTTTAGGTCTTCGTATTCGTGAATCGGAACCGCCTCTTTAAAGGACTTGACCGAAAAAAGTCGATCGAAGTGGTAGCGTCTTCCCAACTCGGTATATTGAGCAGCAGTGACAAGGTCTTGCAATACTTCGCGCTGTGCATCGACTGGATTGTTTTTCCATGCATCGATCCGCCACGAACGTAATCGAGCTAACGAAGAAATGGCTGGAGAAAGAAGCTTCATCTATCCCCCAATTTAAAAAAAATTGCTCATCGATAAGCCGCCAATAACATTTGTTTTAATGAGATCTTACGATCGTCATCGATAAAGGCATAGTGGAGAGCCTCTATGTTACAAGCGAGAAACTCAGCGGTTCCCCAACCAAAGGCAGTGGATAGCTGACCATATTCACTGCTCAGGGTAACGGGTGTTATCATCCTGGCATCAGTAGAAATGCTAAGGGAAACCCCTTGTCTTTGTAACGCGGCTAACGAATGTTGCCCCATGGAGGAAAAGATATTGGTCTGCAAATTACTAGTAGGACAGACCTCGAGGTGGATCTTTTTTTCGATCAGATAATGGACCAGCTTCGGATCTTCGATACTTCTGACTCCATGTCCAATACGGGTAGGACCGAGTTCATTGAGTACCTCCCACATACTTTCAGGACCGGCCGCTTCGCCCGCATGAACAGTAAAGGGAATGCCCTGATCTTTTATCAGTGCAAATGCTTTCTTATGCTTTTGCACCGAGTAGCCAGCCTCATCACCGGCCATATCAAAGCCAACCACCCACCCCTTTCCAAAAAAGAATTGGGTCAGTTGCGCGGTTTCCAGACTCTGTTCCTCGGTAAAATGACGAAGTGTACATAGGATCAAGCGGGGGATCACCTTATACATAGTCGCACCCTCTTGCAGCGCCTCCTGCACCGCTTCTACTACTTGCCTGGCAGCGAGTCCTTGCTGTGTGTGTAACAAGGGGGCAAAACGGATCTCGGCGTACACTACCCCATCCGCATCTAATTGAGCCAGCAGATCGAGCGTAACCAGCCGTAATTGCCGGGGCGTTTGCATCAATGAAAATCCCTTAACGGCACGAGTAAGATAATCACGTAAATCGGTGCAAACAGAAGGGGCAACGAACTCTTGCTGGTATTGAGCGAGCGAAACAGAAGGGTCAAGCGTATGAACGACCGAATAACTCAAACTGCAATCAAGATGCAGGTGAAGTTCGATCTTGGGCAAAAGAGCGTAATTCATGAGCGATCAAATAGAAAGACCCGATTGTTGCTGCGCTTCTTCGTGAAGCCAGTCTTTACGACGGAGTTCAAAATTGCGACCCAGGTATAATTTTCTCACCTGCTCATCTTGAGCCAGTTCTTCGGCAGTGCCATGTTTAAATATCTTTCCTTCGATCAGCAAATAAGCTCTGTCGCAGATCGAAAGTGTCTCCGTTACGTTATGATCGGTTATTAAGATGCCGATATTCTTATACTTAAGTCGGGCTACAATAGCCTGAATATCCTCTACGGCAATGGGGTCGATACCGGCAAAGGGCTCATCGAGCAAGATAAATTTTGGATCGACCGATAAGGCCCGGGCAATCTCTGTTCTTCTTCTTTCTCCCCCGCTCAACACATCTCCATTACTTTTTCGTACATGCTGTAGTCGAAACTCACTTAGCAATGTTTCCAGTTTTTCCTTTTGGGCTTGTTTGCTCAAGCGTGTCATTTCCAGTACCGCAGCAATATTATCCTCTACGCTAAGCTTCCTGAATACCGAAGCTTCTTGCGGTAAGTAGCCAATTCCCATTTGCGCCCTTTTGTACATAGGCAGGGCCGTGATATCCTGATCGTTCAAAAAAACCTGTCCTTCGTCGGGTTTAATCAATCCAACCACTTGGTAAAACGAAGTGGTCTTACCGGCCCCATTGGGTCCCAACAGCCCCACGATCTCTCCCTGTCTGACCTCAAAGGATACTTGATTAACGACCGTTCGGTCGCCATATCGTTTAACCAAGGATCTTGTTCGAATGGCTAATTCCATACAACAAATGTAAGTTATCGAATTGGCTTGTCCCCACTGGGAAGCCCTTTTAACAAAAGCAGGTTGTTTCTTTGCTATACGCTAGCGGTATGTTAAGTTTGCATGTCTTACCTGCATGAAAGTAATTGAACATATCCAACGGGCCAACGACACCCTTATTTCTTTCGAGGTGTTACCCCCACTCAAAGGCAAGGGCATCGGTGCCTTGTACAAGCATCTCGATCCGTTGATGGCCTTTAAACCCGCTTTCATCAATGTAACCTATCATCGCTCCGAACACGTTTTCAAAAAAAGGATGGACGGAAGCTTCGAAAAAGTAGTGGTTCGTAAAAGACCGGGCACCGAAAGTATCTGCGCGGCCATCATGAATAAGTACAACGTCGATACCGTGCCTCACCTTATTTGTGGCGGATTCAGTGTCAATGAGACCGAAGATGCGCTGATCAATCTGCACTATCTCGGCATTGACAATGTTTTAGTGCTACGAGGCGATGCCGCCAAGAACGAATCTACCTTTGAGCCCGAACCCGGAGGACATCGCTATGCCATTGACCTGTTACAACAAGTATCAGCGCTCAATAACGGGATCTATCTCGAAGAAGAATTAAAAGATACCCAAAAGACCAAATTCTGCATTGGTGTGGCTGGCTATCCCGAAAAGCATTTTGAGGCCCCCAATATGGACACCGACCTGCGTCATTTAAAGCAAAAGGTAGAGGCCGGCGCCGACTACATTGTAACGCAGATGTTCTTTGACAATGCGAAATACCATCAGTTTGTAAAGGCTTGTCGCGAGATCGGTATTACCGTGCCCATCATTCCCGGACTAAAGCCCATCTATACTAAAAAGCAACTCTCTGTTCTGCCCAAGACCTTTCATATCGATCTACCCTCCGAATTGGCCAATGCCGTACAAAAATGTAAAAGCGATACCGATGTAGAGATCGTTGGAAAAGAGTGGTTGCTGGCGCAATCGCGCGAACTTAAAAAGGCCGGTGTACCGGTGCTGCATTACTACACACTCGGCAGACCTCAACTGGTAGCCGATGTAGTAAAGGATATTTGACCTGGCTATTGTTCCTTTTTCTTCAACTGAATAATCTCATCCATTTGCTCGTACGACAGCTTCTTGGCAATAATACGTTTGTCCTTATCCAATAAATAGAGCGTGGGGAAAGACTGCACATCGTATAACTGTGAATAGCCGGGAATATTTTTACTGACCCGGCTTTGCTCGGCCTCCTTACTATAGTATACATGACTCCAATGACCGATATTCTTATCGGCAATAAAGCGAAGCCAATCCGATCGGGTACCCTCGGTCTCTTTTGCAACCGCATAGATGCCCAGGCCATCCTTTTTCCAACGACTGTTATATACGGAATCGATCTTGGGAAGCGTCTCTTTGCAATGGCCACAGGTAGGGTCCCAAAAGACCAAGAGGGTATATTCTTGTTTTCGACTAAAGAGAGAGATAACTCGACCCGTAGAGTCGGGTAATTCAATGTCAGATGCAGGCGTACCCAAAATATTGGCCATAAGACTGTAGGCCCGGTCCGTAATGGTTTTTTTGCCCTGTTCACTCAGCCAGGGATAGGTCTTATCTGCGAAATATTTTTCGTACAAGTGTACAAAGACCGCATCTTCCCACATGTAACGCTGGGTATAATATCGATTGATAAAATGCAGCAATAAGAAGCGCTGCATCTCGGGATTGATAGTAGCATACCCCAGCATACGATCCATCTCTTTGTTGACCGAGTCGGGAAAGGGTACGACCAGCTGATTAAAATAGCGCTCGAGCTTCTCCTCAAAAAAGGTGGTATAGGCCAAACGGCCATCCCAAAAATTGACCCCATCCCAGAAATGATCCCGATAATATCGAAATGCTTCCAGCGAGTCAGTACGGTTTGCCGGCTTCTGAAGTTCGGCAGGCAAAATAGGTTCTCGCATCGCCTGTAATAAGGTGGCCAAAAAACTTTCTTTATGCTGCTCGATCAGTTGGTCGCGAGTAGTACGCAGATCGAGGTCAAGTTGATTGAGTGAATCGATCAGACGAGTGGAGTCGGTTTTGGAAGCGGCGGTTTTAAGCGCCTCGCGAAGACCGTTTATTCGCATTCCCTTTTCAGACACCATTCGCTGATAAGAAGCAAATAACTCATTATCGGGCGAATTGACATAACTGATACCATTGGGCAATTTGGCCGAATCGGCAACGATCGAAAATTGTTGCTGCTTATCGACCAATACTTCGAAGAAACCAGCCTTGTTCGGAAAACCAATAAGATAGATACCCCCCTTTAACGGCTGCTTTCCTTTAAATACGCCTCGTGATTGTTGGTCTACTTTGACCGAGTCGATTATGGGATAGGTCTTACCAAAATAATGCCCCAGGTAAATATACTGGTCCTTGTAGGGCTTAAAAGTCACCGTAATCTCATATCCGTTCTGTGCCCACAGCGGGCAACTCCATATAAGCAATAAGATAATCCAATGGCCTTTCATATTCAAATGCTATAAAGAGTAAAGTTATTAAAATCTGACAGAAGACAGGCAGCCGTTATCTTTGTTCGATGCGCCGTAAAAAACCTTCTCCTCTCTTATCGCAACTGCTCATAGAAGACTATGCAGCGGAGGGTAAATGCATCGCCAGACAAGACGGAAAAGTAATTTTTATAGAAGGGGTGGTACCCGGAGACCGGGTAGATGTCCGGATCACAAAAAGTAAAAAAGACTGGGCCGAGGGGGTCGTTGTATCCTTTGTCTCAAAAGCTGCCGACCGGGTAGCTCCTTTCTGTGATCACTTTGGCGTTTGCGGAGGTTGTCAATGGCAGATGCTCCCTTATACAAAGCAACTTCAGTTCAAACAACAGCAGGTGGAGCAAACACTGCAACGCATCGGCAAGGTTACCCTGCCAACCATACTACCCATCGCCGGGGCAACGCAAACCACGCAGTACAGAAATAAGATCGAGTATACGTTCGGGAACAAACGCTATTTATTGCCCTCGGAACTCGGCAATGAGACCATCAGCAATCAATCGAATGTAGCCGGCTTTCATGCCCGGGGGTATTTTGACAAGATCGTCGACATCGATACCTGTCATTTGCAAGCCGCTCCCTCGAACGAGATCCGCCATTTTATCAAAAAAATGGCCGTAGAGAAAGGATGGTCATTTTATGATAGTCGGGCGCATCAAGGCTATTTACGCAACCTGCAGCTACGGCTCTGTCGTAGCGGAGAATTGATGGTCAATCTGATCGTGGGAGAAGAAAGACCCGATCAAACAAACTCTTTACTGCAAGCGCTCCAACAACGATTCCCCGCCATTACAACCCTTCTCTATACCGTCAATCAGAAATGGAACGACAGCATTATTGATCTCGAGCCCGTCGTTTTTTCCGGTAAGGGATTCGTAGAAGAGATCTTATACGGAGCAGACCCCGCAGAGAAGTATCGCTTTAAGATCGGACCACAATCTTTTTTTCAAACTAATACCGCACAGGCCGAAACCCTCTATCGATTGACCGCAACAGCGGCGGCACTGACCGGACAAGAAACCTTATACGATCTGTACTGTGGCACCGGAAGTATTGGTATTTTTTTGAGTCGCAAGGCCGGTCGTATCGTCGGGGTCGAGCAGGTCAGTGCGGCCATCGAAGACGCCAAAGAAAATGCAAGGATCAATCAGATCCATAACGCTTCGTTCTATGCGGGTGATGTAGCAGCGATCTGCAACGATACCTTCTTTGAAAAAGAAGGCCGACCCGATGTGATCATTACTGACCCGCCACGAGCCGGCATGCACGAAACCCTGGTTGATACCCTGCGCGCCATTGCGGCACCGGTTATTGTTTATGTCAGTTGTAATCCCGCTACCCAGGCCCGTGATCTGCAACGACTCGACAGCGACTATCAGGTTACCAGCGTTCAGCCGGTAGATATGTTCCCCCATACGCATCATATCGAAAACATTGTACAGTTGCGACGCAGATAACTTATTTTTGTCCAATGAGTGCGTTTCGATTTACGAGGCCGGATAATTTTCCCCCTGTCATAAAAAATCTCATCATTATCAATGTGCTGATGTATGTGGCACAATTGACCGTTACCAATAGTTTTTCATTTTCCGACTGGGTACAGCTTAGATCCATTATGCCCGATGAATTGCGACAGCTCTTGATCAAAGAAGGCGTAAGAGGCAGTGAGATGGAATTCAAACCCCATCAGTTGATCACCCATATGTTCTCTCATTCTCCCGATACCCTGATGCACATTTTTTTTAACATGTTTACCCTGTGGATGTTCGGAAAGATCCTGGAAAACGTATGGGGAGGCAAGCGCTTTTTGCAATTTTATCTGATTTGTGGACTGGGTGCTGCAGCTCTGCACCTGGGGGTTGAATACCTGCACTGCCAAGAGCTATTGAACACCATTAAATCAGGAGGGCTGGTCTCTGCCGAAGAAGTAAGTCGCTCTGTGGCTGGTGCGCTCGGCGCCAGTGGGGCCGTAATGGGGGTCTTGGTAGCCTTTGCCTATTTGTTTCCCAATACGGAACTCTACATTATGTTTATTCCCGTGCCGATCAAGGCCAAATGGGCTGTATTGGGATTGGCGGCCTTCGACATATTCGGTGGTGTTACCGGGCTTACCGGAAACAGCATTGCCCACTTTGCCCACTTGGGAGGGGCGCTGACCGGTTTTTTACTGCTGCTCTATTGGAACAAAACCAATCGTCATACGTTATATTGAAGAACGATCACTATGGCATACTCATTAGGTGACAGTCAAAATAGTTTGACCCGATTGGTCATCATCAATCTTACCGTGTTTATCTCCATAGCGCTGTGCAAAGCCTATTTCTTTTTTTTCTATCAGGATACGGCACAGATCGAACAAATTTTCAGACAACAGATCTTACAATGGTTTGCTCTTCCGGGCCAGATGGGTCAATGGCTCTACCGTCCCTGGACCTTATTGAGTGCCCCCTTTACCAATGTGGGGGTATGGATGATATTGGGCAATATGCTTTGGCTCTGGAGCTTTGGATTTATTTTTCAGGATCTGAGCGGCTCTCGCAAGATCGTTGCCGTCTACCTCTATGGAGGGCTGGCGGGTGGGTTGGCTTATGGGATCACGTCGTTGCTACTGGGAGAAGCCGCAGGGACCGGCGTCTTTTACGGGGCAGGGCCCTCTGTTATGGCCATCGCGATAGCCACCACAATGCTCTCTCCCTACTATCGTCTCTTTCCGCAATTAATGGGTGGCTTTCCGCTTTGGATACTAACGGTCGTCTATTTCTTGCTCAGAATCGCCACCAGACCCTTGGAACAACCGCTTAGCTATATTCCGCTATTGGCGGGTGCCACTATGGGATTTCTCTTTATGCAATTGATCCGAATGGGATACGATCTCAGTGAATGGATAAGCCGTGTCTTTGATTGGGCCAATACCCTATTTGATCCCGATAAACCGAAAAATAGAAAGCCCAGCATACGCGATACACAGTTTTACAAGGCCACGCGCAAACCCTACGATAAAAAACCAAAATTGACTCAAGATCGTATAGATGCACTACTGGATAAGATCCATCACCATGGCATCGATGCGCTAACCCAAGAAGAAAAAGATTTTTTGGAAAGAGCCAGTCAGTCCAACCCCTGATCAGCGGGCAGACGTTATTTGAGAGCAGATACCGGCAAAGATCTCTTCGACACTTCCCTCTCCGGCAATGGACCTGAATTTTCCTGCGGCCTGATAATAGGAGGCCACCGGACTTGTCTCTTGACCATACACCGCAAATCGTTTGCGAATAACTGATTCATCTGTATCATCGGAGCGGCCCGAGGTCTGTCCACGTTTGAGAAGACGTTTGACCAGTTCTTCCTCACTTACTTCGAGGGCAATTACAATGGAGATAGCGGTATTTTTTTGGGTCAATAGTTCATCCAGCGCTGCGGCCTGGGCCACCGTCCGGGGAAAGCCATCGAACAAAAATCCCTTGGCTCCCTTGTGCTGATCAAAAAAAGAATCGACCATCCCGATCACTACCTGGTCAGGTACCAACTTGCCTGAATCGATATAAGACTTGGCCGAGAGCCCTAATGCCGTTTGATCGGCGATCTCCTTTCTGAGCAGATTACCCGTAGAAAGATGAATGAGTCCATATTGTTCTACCAGTTTGTCGGACTGGGTACCCTTACCACTACCGGGTGGTCCAAATAAGACCAGGTTAAACATAAGCAGTTGTTTTAGCCGTCAGACAAATATAAGCTGCAACAGCCAATGAAAGCCGCAACAGCCCATCAAAACCGCTGAACTTTTAGAAGGCGATATTGTTAAGAGAGCAATGACGCTTCTATCTACTTTCAGCTTTCCCCTACTGTCCCTGGTCTTACTGCAATGCAGTGCCGAGCCCGGTAGATCGCTGACACAAAATCAAGTTCTTATGGACACCTCAAAAAAAGATAACCCTGTATACTCTCGTACCGACAGTGGAAAGGTCGACCTGCCGGAGAGCGAATGGAAGAAGATTCTCTCTCCGGATGTCTATTACATTGCGCGCCAAAAAGGGACCGAGCGACCCTGGAGCAGCCCTATAGAACAGTCCCGCGAAGTAGGCACCTACCATTGTAAGGCCTGTGGAAAGCCCCTGTTCAAGAGTGAGGCCAAATTCGAAAGTGGCTGCGGTTGGCCCAGCTTTTTTGAGCCCCTTACAAAGGGTAGCATCTTGTACACCCCCGATAATAGCCATGGTATGCAGCGCACCGAAGTACAATGCGGGCGTTGCAAAGCCCATTTAGGCCATGTCTTTGACGATGGACCTCCTCCTACCGGGCTTCGGTATTGCATCAATGGGGTGATCCTCGATTTTGAAAAATCGTCCGACAGCAAGAAATAAGGGCAGCAAATAAATAAAGTACATTTGCCCCAGCAAACCTATCGGGCATGAAACTGTCGCAACTGGCCGCCACGCTTATCGGTTCAGAAATTGTAAAGCTGGGTGGAGAGATCAAAGAGAAGATCAAACAAGGGGCCCGCATATACAATTTTACCATTGGTGATTTTGACCCGGCTCTCTTTCCCATACCCAAGGCTTTTGAAGATGCCATTATAGAGGCGTACCGAAAGGGTTTTACCAATTACCCGGCCGCTGAGGGCAATCTCGATCTGCGCGAAGCACTGGCCACCTTTATCGAAGAGAAAGAAAAATTAACCTATCGTTCAGACGAGATATTGATCGCCTCCGGAGGAAGACCGCTCATCTATACCGTCTTTCGCTCCATTTGCGATAAAGGAGATAAAGTAGTGTATGCAGTCCCCTCCTGGAATAATAATCACTACACGCACTTTACGGACAGTGAACATGCAGTGGTCGAGACCAGCGCCGAGACCCGCTTTATGCCCACCGCCAGTCAACTTGCCCCTCATTTGCGTAACGCGACACTGTTATCCCTTTGCTCTCCACAAAATCCTACCGGCACCACCTTCGATAAAGAGGAGCTCGGTGCTATTTGCGATCTGATCATCGAAGAGAACCGACGCAGAGGAGACGAGCAAAAGAAACTATATGTGATGTTCGACCAAATGTATTGGCACCTCACCTATGGGGGCATACAACATCATAATCCTGTATCGTTAAGACCCGAGATGAAAGACTACACCATTTTCATCGATGCCATCAGCAAGGTCTTTGCCGCTACCGGAGTACGGGTAGGCTGGGCACTGGGACCTGCAGCCGTTATCCAGAAAATGAAACAGATCATGACGCATGTTGGAGCCTGGGCACCCATGGCAGAACAAAAGGCCTTGGCTTGGTACTTGAATGACCGCCCCGGCATTGATTCGTATCTGACCCAATTCAAAGAAAAGATCGAAGAACGATTGACCGCTATCTATAATGGATTACAACAAATGAAGGCAGACGGATTTCCTGTTGATGCGATCAAACCCGAAGCAGCCATTTATCTGACCGTAAAAGTAGATGCCGTCGGAAAGACCACCCGAAGCGGAACGACCCTTTCCACACAAGCAGATGTAACCGCTTTCTTATTGAATACCGCCGGATTGGCCATGGTCCCATTCTATGCGTTTGGTGCTGACCCTGCTTCTCCTTGGTACAGAATGAGTATAGGTACTTGTAAAAAAGAGGAGATCCCGCAAATGCTCCAAGAACTAAAAGAGGCGCTGGAACAACTAGCGTAAACGAGCAGCTTAATTTTTATTGATCACAAACCGAAAAGAGCGCATCGGACGACGCGATAACTCATCTTTGATGACGGAACGACTGGTCGTAATATGATTGCGATTGACAAGTTCGATGGATTGATAGAATCGCTCTTTCATTTCGGGGGTGGCCAGTAGACGGGAAAGATGTACACGCTCTTTCTCCAAATCAGCGGGAGTAAGATAAGGAGTGCAGACCAAGACAAAATTAGCAGAAGCGGGCATGGCAAAAATTTATCATCGAACCTTTTGACCCGGACAACCACAGTTACGGGAGGCTTTACTGCTGTAAAAATTACGATTGCAGGCGCTCAAGAACAAGAGCAAGCCAACCAGTAGGGAGAATGTCCGGAACAATTTCATGCTGTAAAAATCCTGAATTAAAACTACTTTACAAACGATTTTGTTGCTCAAAGGTTCTCATTTTAGCTTTTTATTCGAATCCAGATGCCGTCTTTGACCCGACCTCCTGTTGTTCTGGTAGCCCCACTTAACTGGGGGCTGGGCCATGCCACGCGCTGCATTCCCCTAATTCAAGAGCTATTATTAAAGGGTTGCAAGGTGATCGTAGCCTCCGACGGGGCCAGTCGCACTCTTCTTGTTGAAGAGTTTCCCAACCTGATACATATCAGCTCTCCACATACGGAGATTCGCTATAGTAAGAGCCCGCGCTGGTTCGGCTGGGCCATGATAAAGCTGTTACCCCGTTTTTGGCTTCAGATCAAAAGGGAACAGCGATGGATACGGTCCATGGTAGCTGCTTATCAGATCGAGGCTATCATTTCCGATAACCGCTATGGAATGGCTCATCCTGCTATTCCCTCCGTGCTGATCACACATCAATTGGGTATTCAAACAGGGCATGGCAAACAGGTAGATCGTTGGATACAAAAAGTATTATATCGTTTTATCGATCAGTACCGGGCTGTTTGGGTACCTGATGTAAAAGAGGAACCCTCGTTGGCCGGCTCCCTCTCCCACCCTGTATCTTATCCCACTATTCCTGTTGAGTACCTGGGTATGATTAACCGATTTTCACGATCAAATCCAAAGGCCACTGGTTCTTTAGTGAAGGATCGCCCCGTTCTGGTGTTACTTTCCGGCCCCGAGCCACAACGAACCCTTCTCGAAAAATTGATCTTAAAACAAGCCGCTTCGTTCAATGGATCGCTGATCATCGTAAGAGGATTACCAACTGTCGTGAATGCACAGACTACCACTAACACCGATCAACAACACCTGCAAGAAGTATATGGCATTCCTCGCGTGCGTCAATTCGATCACCTGGGCGCTACCGAACTTCAAAATCTGCTGCAAGGTGTCGACTATATTGTCTGTCGCAGCGGGTATACGACATTAATGGAGATGATCCCCCTGCAAAAGAAATTACTCCTGATCCCTACGCCTGGTCAACCGGAGCAACAATATTTGGCCTCGCATGCCGATCAGCAGCGCTATGCCCCCTTTTGGAGCCAAGATCGCTTTTCGCTGGAAGCCGCTCTCGAAGAAGCGAGTCGTTATCCGTATCATTTTCCCGATTTACTAAATAAAAATGCGCTGGACCCGGTCGTATCCTCCTTACTGGGGTCGCTACGGAACAAGGCGGTCCATTCTGATTAAGATTTGCGTTCTTTGTAGTCTAACCCCTTCCCGTTGCGCGCAACTACCAAAGCCCATATCGCTGTTCTGCTTACCAATTTTTTCTTTGCAACTAATCTCAGCTTAGTAAAACATATCTCCCCTTCGCTGATCGGGCCCTATGGTGTCAATCTGTTCAGGGTCGGGATTGCACTTCTGCTATTCTGGTTACTCTGGGTCTTTTCAAAACAAGAGGCCGGCATCGATAAAAAAGATATCCCCCGCTTTGTAGGCTGTGCCCTAACCGGAGTTGTTATCAACCAAATGCTCTTTGTAAAAGGACTTACCATCACCTCCACCCTTCATGCGGCTTTGTTGATGCTAACTACGCCTTTGCTTATTGGTGTGCTGGCCTTGTGGTGGTTGAAAGAAAAATTCACGATACAAAAAGCAGTAGGATTGCTGTTGGGTATTGGAGGTGCTTTGTTACTGATCTTATCGAGAGATGCCCGTGGAATAGCCAGTGTACAAGGCGATCTGCTGATCTTGATCAATGCGATCTCTTATGCCATTTACTTTATTATGGTAAAGCCGCTGACCAGTCGCTATAGCCCCCTGCACGTAATTCGCTGGGTATTTACCTTCGGCTTTATCATGATCGTTCCCTTTAGTTGGCAAGATGCTGTGGAGGCCAATTGGCAAAGCGCAGCGGTTTCGCAGTGGCTGGCGCTGGGTTCGGTCGTATTATGCGGAACGTTTCTGACCTACTCTTTTAATAGTTACTCCCTAAAACATCTCGGGGCCGCCACTACCGGCAGTTATATCTATACACAACCTCTTTTTGCGGCACTGATCGCCGCCTTATTCTTACAAGAGGGATTTAGCATCGAAAAAGTATTAGCCGGTGTACTGATCTTTGGCGGCGTATTCTTAGGAAGTCGAAACAAATCGTAGTGTGATTGGATGGGTAGGAGAAGAAACGAAAACCCCTGCAGGGAGAGACGGTTCAATATCCTCTCACATTTTTGCCTTCCATATAATTAATAAAGGCTTTGTTGACCACTTTGTTACCGCCGGCAGTAGGATAATCACCAGTAAAATACCAGTCCCCTAAATTAGAAGGACAAGAAAGGTGTAGGTCTTCGATCCGCTGAAAGATCACTTGAACGGGAATCGTAAAAGAAGGAGGCGTAATCAGCTGAGCGATCTTATCGGCGATCTCTAACGCCGTAAAGGACTGGTATAATCGCTTTACTACATTTTCCTGATGTAACTGCCCTGCTGCTTCCAATTCCTTACAACGCACCAGTAGTTCCTCTAAGAACGAAGCCTTACCTCTCTCCTTTAAAAGCGCTACCGCAGCATTAAAGGCAATAAAATCGCCCATCTTGCTCATATCGATCCCATAACAATCGGGATAACGGATCTGGGGCGAAGAAGAGACCACAATGATCTTCTTGGGAGATAAACGACCCAGCATGGTGATGATGCTTTCCTTTAAGGTGGTTCCCCTTACGATAGAATCATCGATAACCACCAAGGTATCTTCCTGGGCGCGAACCGTCCCATACGTGATATCGTAAACGTGTTGCACCATTTCGTTGCGGCTCACGTCTTCGGTAATGAACGTTCGCATCTTGACATCCTTAATGGCGATCTTCTCGATGCGGATACGCCGATTGATCATTTCACTCAACTTGGCCTCGTCAAAATCATTTTTCCAACTCAGGATCCGTTCGACTTTGATACGATTAAGGTAATCCTCCATGCCCTTAAGCATACCATAAAAGGCCGTCTCGGCCGTGTTGGGAATAAAAGAAAAGATCGTATTTCGAAGATCGTAGTCGATCGCTTTCAACACCGGCTCGCTAAGTTGGTAGCCGAGCTTGTTTCGCTCGCGATAGATCTTTTCATCACTGCCACGCGAAAAATAAATTCGTTCAAAACTGCAGGCCTTTCTCTCTTGGGCCGGAACCAGTTGCTCGATCTCGATCTCGCCCTCTTCACTAACGATCAAGCCCTGACCAGGAAGCAATTCCTTTACTTCGTTCTCCGGGACATTAAAGGCGGTCCGAATAGCCGCGCGTTCCGAGGCCGCTACTACCACCTCGTCATTGATATAATAATAGGCCGGCCGAATGCCGTGCGGGTCTCTGAAAACAAATCCGATCCCGTTGCCCGTGGCGCCCCCCACATGAAATCCTCCATCGAGTAATGGGATCGCCTTGCGAAGCACCTGAGCCATTCGAAGCTTCTCCGGACTCTTTTCATCTTCTTGACGCAATAGCGAAGACATCAATTCAATAAGGGCTGCCAGGTCACTGAAGCGAACCTCTTCGTCAGGCGTTTTTCCGATCTGTACATAGAGTTCGTCTGCGTTGACAATATTGAAATTGCCGGCCAACGCAATATTGCGTGCCGGAATCACATCGCGATTGATAAAGGGATGGCAATACTCGAGCTTATTCTTTCCTTGTGTCCCATAGCGCAGATGGCCCAATAAGATCTCTCCTAAAAAATCGAGATTCCCCTTCATGAGTCCCGGATGCTTTCTTACTTCGGGGTGGTATTTCTCGAACTCCTTTATCTCTTGTCCGATCCGTTGAAAAATATCGGCGATCGCCTGCGGCGCATTGCTGCGCATCCTATTCATAAAGGGATAACCAGGCTCGGTGTGCAATTTTACGGCCACAACACCCGCTCCATCCTGGCCACGGTTGTGTTGCTTCTCCATCAGCAGATAGAGTTTGTTGAGACCCCAGAGAACCGTCCCATATTGCTGCTGATAATACGAAAAAGACTTGCGCAAGCGGATAAAAGCCAATCCGCATTCATGTTTAATAGGGTCGCTCATAGCAGGTCAATTGACCGACGAAAATCGTTTTAGCAAGGGGCATTCTTCGCCAGTAGACTGATCGATCATCACATAGTAAGTAGCCAAGCGCGACAAGATCCACTTCTCCATCACTTTGGCTTTTTTCTCCTCAAGGGCAAATTGGGCTATCTTACTATAATCATCTTTCAGGTTCATTCGGTGTGGTGTAGAACGCGACTTCAAGTGCACGACACGTACGCCCTTTTTACCTTGCTCATTCTCAAAGGCAGTAGGCATCGAATAATCGCCGGGTTGCATTTTGGTGAGCATATTGACCATATCTCGATCGAGCTGATCGATGGTCACAAAGGTCGATCCATCGCGACTGGTTATGTACGGACCCGTATACTTTGCGTTCTCATCATCGCTATACTTGGTGGCCGCCTCATTAAAGGTGAGGGTCGCGGCCATTACTTTTGAGCGTACCGAATCAAGCTTTCGCTTGGCTTGATCGATCTCCTCTTGCGTCACCGGAGGAACACGCAGTATATGACGAACCACGGCATCATCCCCGTTACGCTCGACCATTTGTATAATGTGAAATCCAAACTTTGATTTAACAGGAGGAGAGATCTCTCCTTCCTTTAAGCGAAAAGCCGTAGACAAAAAGACAGGATCCCACGATTTCTCGGCGCGGTTCAATTGGTACTGACCTCCCCGGTCCTTACTACCCGGATCTTCTGAGTAGCGCTTAGCCAATTGCTCGAAGGTGGCCAGCTTCAGATCGATCTGGCGGCGATAATTATTCATTTCACCAACGATATATTGTTCCAGATCGCGGGAAGCTTTGGGGTATAGAATGATCTGTCCGATCTCCAACTCCGACTCGTAAAAGGGTAAACTGTCTTTGGGGATCTTGTCGTACCAAGCCTTGACCTCTACGGGTGTAATGCGTACGTTCTCCACGATCTTACGTTGCATGGCGCCCGCTAATTTTTGCTCGCGAACCGATTCGCGAGCATCATCCTTGATCTGGTAGATGGTCTTGCCGGCCACTTCCTCTACGGCTTCTTGCGATCCAAATTGGTTGATGTATTGTCTGATCCGGTTATCGAGGTCCGCTTCGACCTCATCGTCCGTTACCGGTAATGAATCTTTTTGTGCCTGCAACATCATCATCTTAGACACTACCGCCTGCTCCATGATCAGACACTCCGCATCGGGCGGAACCGTCTCACCCCTTCGGGCAATGTCCGCAACGGAGTTTTTAATATCAGAGAGCAGGATGATACGATCCCCTACTACGGCTGCGATCTTATCGGCCACCACTTTCTTGGCCTGGGCCGATGCGCCCAACGAAAGCAACACGACAAACAATAGAACAAGTCCGGTTTTACGCCTATACATAATTTCAAATGTAAGTGACGCTCGCTTTGCATAACAAGCATCACCGGGGGTTTAACAAAAGCTTAGAGCGTTCGTTTTACTTCTTCAATTTCGTAGGCCTCTACCACATCGCCCACTTTAATATCACTGAAATTCTTGATGGTAAGACCGCATTCCATACCGTTGAGCACTTCTTTAGCATCATCCTTGAATCGCTTGAGTGATGCCAATTCGGCCACCACACCCTCTGCGGTCGGATACACGACAATACCATCTCTGATCAGGCGGATCTTCGAATCGCGCTTGATCTTACCATCGCGAACGTAACATCCTGCCACCGTTGCCTTATCGAACTTAAAGACCTCTCTGATCTCGACATTGGCCACGATCTTTTCTTGTGTCTTGGGCTCGAGCATCCCCTCCATCGCATTCTTAACTTCTTCGATGGCATTATAGATGATCGAATACATCTTGATCTCGATACCGGCATTTTCGGCCAATCGCGAAGCTTGCAACGAAGGACGCACGTTAAAGGCGATCACAATAGCATCCGAAGCCTCGGCCAGCACAATATCACTCTCATTGATCTGACCCACTCCCTTATGGATCACATTTACCAAGATCTCTTCTGTAGACAATTTCTGTAACGAATCGCTCAAGGCCTCGACCGATCCGTCCACATCTCCCTTGATAATTACATTGAGTTCCTTGAAACTTCCCAGCGCCAAACGACGACCGATCTCATCGAGGGTAATATGCTTTTTGGTGCGGATACCTTGCTCGCGCAAGATCTGGGCGCGACGGTTCGCAATGTCCTTGGCCTCCGACTCGTCTTCGTACACTTTAAACTTCTCCCCTGCTTGCGGCGCACCGTTCAGACCCAATATCACCGCAGGAGCCGAAGGCCCTGCCTTGGTCTCTTTTTTATTCCGCTCATTGAACATGGCCTTTACACGACCATAGAATTGTCCACTGACCACCAGATCGCCCGGCTCGAGCGTTCCATTCTCGACCAAGAGCGTAGCAACGAAACCACGTCCCTTATCGAGAGAGGCTTCAATGATCGTTCCCGAGGCTTCGCGGTCTGGATTGGCTTTGAGATCGAGCATCTCAGCCTCAAGTAATATTTTTTCCAGTAGCTTATCTACATTCAATCCCTTTTTAGCAGATAATTCCTGACTCTGAAATTTACCACCCCACTCCTCTACCAACAAATTCATTTGTGATAATTGCTCGTAGATCTTCTGGCTATTGGCGCCATCCTTATCGATCTTGTTGATGGCAAAGATCATCGGTACACCGGCCGCCTGCGCGTGACTGATCGCCTCGCGCGTTTGCGGCATCACCGCATCGTCTGCAGCAATGACAATTACCGCTATATCCGTTACTTTGGCACCACGGGCACGCATGGCCGTAAAGGCCTCGTGACCCGGTGTATCCAAGAAGGTGATCTCTCTTCCATTGGGAATGGCAACGCGATAAGCTCCGATATGCTGTGTGATACCACCAGCCTCACCTGCCACTACATTCGCACTGCGGATATAGTCGAGCAGCGAGGTCTTACCATGGTCAACGTGTCCCATGATCGTTACGATCGGTGAACGGGGTTGCAGATCTTCCTCTTCGTCCGCATCGTCTTCTTCGTTCTCCATCTCCATCTGCTTTTCCATGTCGATAAACTCGACAACAAATCCAAATTCGCTGGCTACCAACTCAATCACCTCGGCATCGAGACGCTGGTTGATCGATACCATGATGCCTAAGCTCATACATTTACTAATGACATCGGCAAAACTTACATCCATCAAACTGGCCAACTCGCTTACGCTGATAAATTCGGTCAATTGTAATTTGTTGTCATCGACTGCCTCACCCATGGCCTCGGCCATTTCTTGGCGCTTCTCGCGACGGAGCTTGGCTTTAACACCTTTGCCCTTACCCGTACCGCCACCACTAAGCTTGGCTTGTGTCTCTTGGATCTTGCGTTGAATCTCTTTTTCGTCGATCTGCTTGTCTTCGCGTTTCGCTCCACGGGGCTGGGGTCGGGCTCCTCCACGACCGCGATTAAACGAACCGCCGGTGCGACCATCTTGATCTTTATTGATGAAGATCTCACGATGCGTAGTATCTTTTTTAGCGATCGGAATTCGCTTGCGCGGTTTTTTATCGTCTCGTACCGGACGCGTTTCACTATCGGTAGGCAATTCGATCTTACCCAAGATCTTGGGGCCAGATAGTTTTTCTACTTCGATATTCTCAATGACCGGTGGCGCTTCTTCGACAGGAGGTGTTTCTTTTACCGGGGCCGGTGCCTCTTCTGACACAGCTTTTCCTTTTTTGGCCTTGGTTGGTTTTTCTACTTGGGGCGCTTCTTCTTTTTTGGCTTTGGCCCCACGCTTTGGAAGGGTAGATGAATCGATGGCGTCCAGATCGATCTTAGTAACCACTTTAGGTCCTTCCAATTCAGGCGCCGCTGGTTTTACGACAGGCTCTGGTGCAGCAGGCGTCTCGGCGGGCTCTTCTTTTTTCTTGGAGGGCTTGGTAGCCGTAGGCTTCTCGGTAGACTTAAAGGTGATCTCTTCGTCTTCTTTTTTCTTACGCGCTTCTCCCTGAGCAGACTTAGGTAATTCCAACTGGTCGCTCTTCATTTTGGCCACTTTATCGCTTTGGAATTCCTGTTGTAATGAGCGATACATCTCTTCGGTCAACTTCGAAGTTGGCTTCAGGTCATCTTTGGGAAATCCTTTAGCAACTAAAAAGTCAATGAGGGTGTCTTGCCCAATATTGAACTCCTTAACGGCGGCCAGTAACCGGGGAAGTTTTAAATCTGCCATTCTGATCGATTGTTTCTTTTAAGTGATCCCCTTCTTGGAGATCGTTTATTCTTTTTCAAATTCGGTCTTCAATACTTTGCGCAGCTCATTGATGGTCTCTTTCTCGAGATCGGTACGACGCTCCAGCTCATCGGCTGTCAGGTTCAATACGCTACGAGCCGTATCACAACCCACTCGCTTCAACTCATCAATGACCCATCCGTCGATCTCATCGCTGAACTCTTCGAGATCGATATCAAATTCTTCTTCGTCTCCTTCATTATCGCGATACACATCCAATTCGTATCCGGTCAATTCAGAGGCCAATTTAATATTGACCCCGCGACGACCGATCGCCAAGGATACCTGATCGGGTGCCAGGTAAACATTGGCATGCCTGTTCTCCGTATCGAGTTCCATGCTGGTAATACGAGCGGGTGTCAGTGAACGCTGAATCAACAACTGAATATTGGCCGTGTAGTTGATCACATCGATATTTTCATTTTTAAGCTCGCGCACAATACCGTGAATCCGGCTTCCCTTCATCCCCACACATGCACCGACCGGATCGATACGATCATCGTACGATTCTACCGCTACTTTGGCACGCTCTCCTGGATCGCGCACGATCTTCTTGATCACGATCAGACCATCGAAAATCTCAGGCACCTCGATCTCGAGCAACTTAGCCAAGAATTCGGGGGCGGTACGTGATAAGATGATAACAGGATTATTATTCTTCATGTCGACCCGTCTGATCACGGCACGAATACTCTCGCCTTTCTTGAAATAATCTTGCGGAATCTGTTCGCTCTTGGGTAAGATCAACTCATTGCCTTCTTCGTCGAGCAACAAGATCTCTTTCTTCCATACTTGGTACACCTCGGCACTGATGATATCGCCAACGCGATCACCATATTTTTTGGCCAGGGCGTTCTTCTTCAGATCGCTGATACGACTGGCCAGGGTTTGCTTGGCCGCCAAGATGGCGCGACGACCAAAGTCGAGCAGGTCGATCTCTTCGTATAAATCTTCGCCTACTTCAAAGTCGGGCTCAATTTTTACCGCTTCGGTATACGCTACTTGCGCCAAGGGATCTTCAACTTCACCATCCTCCACGATCATACGGCGACGGATGATCTCCAAGTCTCCTTTTTCGGCGTTAACGATCACGTCAAAATTTTCGTCGCTACCATATTTCTTTCTGAGCAAGGTCTTGAATACGTCTTCTACTACCTTCATCATCGTGGGACGATCAATGTTTTCCGCATCTTTAAAGTCCTGGAAGGCATCAATTAAGTTAATACTGGACATAAGGCAAATTTTTGATCCGTTTCGGTGTTAAAATTTAATTTGAATTTTTGTTGTTTTTATATCAGCAAAGGGAATAAGATGAGTATGTTGTTCCATTTTCTTTCCTTTTCCTTTTGTTTCTATCAACTCCACCTGTGATTCGCTTACCGCCTGCAAGACCCCCTCGACCTTGGTCCCATCGATGCGGACCACTTCGACCGGCCGCCCCACGTTCTTTAAGTACTGCCGGTACAATTTGATCGGCTCATCCAAACCCGGCGAGGAGAGTTCAAGCGAAAAATCGCCGTTTGGAAATACCCCCTCTTCTTCGAGCTGACGGTAGAGCTTTCTATTATATGATACTAATTTATCAACACTAACTCCTTGATCTCCATCTATATAGATCTTAACATTGTTGGTCGGCTTGATCCGAACCTCTACCAAAAAGAGGTCTTTTTCGGCCTCAATAAGGGCCTGGGTACGCTCTTGAAGGTTGATAATCAATGCTGTTTGATCCATAGGTAAAAAGAAGAAGGGAACGATTCCGTTCCCTTCATTCATCAATTCTGATGCAAAAATAAGATAAATGGCCCTTGCGGCAAAATAAAAAAGAGGTCGTTACTTGATCCGGTCAAAGAGGAGCTCGGGCTCGTTGGTGGTTATCAGGTCAAATCCCATTTGCAGACACCAATCGAGCTGACTTAAGTCATTGACCGTCCATACATTAAGAACCCTTTTATGCTTTTTGGCCTGTCCGATCCAATCGGGGTTTTTCTGAAAAACAGAGAGATTATAGTCAATCCCGTCAATGCCATCACGCATTACTTGTTCGGGAGATAGATCCCCATTTAGATAATGGGTTCGCACCCCCTTGTCAAGTTCTTTGAGGGCGAGCAGTTGTTGATAATCGAAACTGATAAACTCGGTGTAGCCGCCCACCCCCGCTTCGCGAACAGCATGCAAGACCGAACGGGCAATATATTGAAGCCTTTCCTTTGTTTTGATCGCCGATGGCTTGATCTCAAGGATCAAACGAGTAGCAGGCTTTTCTTGCTGGCCCGCCTGCAGATAGGATATTAAGGTAGGCAAGACCTCGCCATTGGATAGTTTTTGCGTAGCCAGTGCGGCGTACGAACTGGTCTCGATATCCAGTCCATTGAAATGCGGATCGTGATTGACCACCAATATACTATCGGCCGTCATACGCACATCGAATTCCGACCCGGTACAGTTAAGCCGGATCGCCTCTCGAAGAGAAGCGATCGAGTTTTCGGGTAATCCATTTTTCTTAAAGGCGCCACGATGCGCGATAACCGGATTAGACATAAAGGTCAATTGACTACGCTTAATGGTGTACGAACTCCGTGAATTACCCGTTGCATCGATCAACTCCATTTCAATAACAGGGTCCCGATCCCATCGAATGGTCAGCAATCCGATATTGTTCTCCATTACCGGGCCTTCGATCCTGTTACGATTGGGCGTGGCAAAATCCCAGGTAGAAGTAATTCCACTCGAGGTAATATCGTATAATGGATACATACCGGCCGATCGCAGCCGAGAGATCTCGCCGTAATGCACATCGCCCGATAAAAATAATACCCCTTCGGCACGCGTATCACGGATCAAGCGACAAAGTCGCTCTTGCTCATGCGGAAAATTTGCCCAGGCCTCGTACCCATTGAATTCGATACCAAATTGTGAGCCGCTGCCAATAAGACGCAGATCGGCCGGTTGACGCAATTGCTCGGCCAACCACTTCCATTGCTCTTCTCCCAAAAAAGTGCTGTCTTTACTAGTATGCGGAATATAATCGAGCGGATAAAAATAGTTTTTACGCGGAAGCACCGCCATTGAATCGTAGGGCAAGAGATTGTCCCGAAAACTGCGATTGTCCAATAGGATAATCTGCACCAATTTGTCTTGCACCCTTAAGTATTCAACATGATAGATACCCGAATGGGTGCGGCGCGCACTCTGTTGCGGTTCGTTAAAAAAATCGAGAAATATTTCTTTTGACGCCTCCTTATAGGGATAGTGCCGCCCCGCATCGTTGCGTCCAAAATCATGATCGTCCCAGGTGGAAAGTATTTTAGTGGACGCGGCCAAGGCCTTGTACTCCGGCTTGGCGCCCCATCTGCGGTACTTGGCCCGCAGTGTATCCATGTTATCGGTATCGCCATAGATGTTATCACCCAAAAAAATAAACAGATCGGGCGAATACCCTGCTGCCAGCTTCAGTAAGGGCTGCGCATGATCTTGATGGGCACAGGAACCAAATGCAATCCGGGTAACCTGAGCCGACAGCCACTGCGTAAACAGTAAGCAGAGTACCAAGAAGCCCTTTCTAACAAGGTGTTTTCTAACTATGCAGAACATATGTTAAAGATAAGACCCCGGCAGCGGCTTGCCATGCCAGATATGTTGGCTTTTAGTTACTTTTGCCAACCCGGACCCTTAGCTCAGCAGGTTAGAGCAAATGACTCATAATCATTAGGTCCACGGTTCGAGCCCGTGAGGGTCCACTCAGATAACCCAAAAGATCAACAAAGACATCCTTTGGGATTTATTGATATAACTATGAAGAAAATCACTTCCTTATTTCTGTCGCTGCTTTTTAGCGCTGCTCTATTTGGACAAGAGAACCCCGCTGGTAAAAAACCCACCATTGATCTGTCCGGTCGACCTAACGATCATCTGATGATGCAACTCGGTTATGCGCAGTGGACCGGCGTACCCGATACGATCGCTATGGGCGGCTTTAGTAAGACCGTCAATATTTATTTGATGATGGATTTTCCGTTCAAGAATAATCCCAAATTGAGTGTTGGAATCGGGGCCGGGCTAGGCTCGGATCACTTGATGTTCTCTAAGATCAATATCGGACTTAAAGAGGGCGGCGATGAACTCCCCTTTACCAATGTGCGAGATACCAATCATTTTAAAAAGACCAAGCTGGCCGTAAATTATGTAGAGGCTCCCATTGAACTTCGTTACTGTGCGCAACCAGCCAGTGGAAAAGGGTTGAAAATAGCGTTGGGCGTTAAAGTAGGACAGCTCATCAACGTTCATACCCGCAACGCCAAATTGCAAAACAGAAATGAGAATCTTATCAATGATTATGTGGTCAAGGAGTCGAGTAAACGTTTTATAAATAGTACTCGATTGGCCGGTACCCTTCGCGTAGGAGTAGGTCGATTCTCTGTTTTTTCGAGCTACCAGCTAACACCCGTCATTCGAGATGGCTTTGGCCCTGCCGTACGAACCTTCTCTACCGGTATTGCCCTGAGTGGCCTTTGATCTCTGCTTTCCTATGATTGATAAGCGGAATAAAATTGAAAACGAGGAGAGAGCTGTTCTGATCGGGCTTATTCAAAAAGAACAAACTGAAACACAGGCGCAGGAGTATCTCGATGAATTAGCCTTTCTGGCCACCACCGCCGGGGCCGTTGCCGTAAAGACCTTTACTCAAAAGCTACCCCATCCCGACAGCCGAACCTTTATTGGTAGAGGAAAACTCGAAGAGATTCGACAATATATTAGTGGCAAGAATATTCGCATTGCCATTTTTGATGATGAATTGAGCGGGGCCCAAATCAACAATATCGAAAAGGTGCTGAATATAAAGACCATCGACCGCAGTGATCTGATCTTGGATATTTTTGCCCGACGAGCCAAGACCGCACAAGCCAAGGCACAGGTAGAGCTGGCGCAATATCAATATATACTGCCCCGACTTCGCGGCATGTGGAAACACCTCGAACGACTTGGGGGCGGTATTGGTACCCGGGGTCCCGGAGAAACAGAGATCGAAACCGACCGACGAATCGTACGCGATAAGATCTCGTTGCTGCGCAAACGCCTGGCCGAGATCGATAAGCAGGCCTTTACCCAACGAAAAGAACGCGGCGAGTTTATTCGCGTAGCCCTGGTTGGCTACACCAATGTCGGTAAATCGACTTTGATGAACGTATTGAGTAAACGAGATGTATTTGCCGAAAATAAATTGTTTGCTACCCTCGATACCACTACCAGCAAAGTGGTTTATGACAATACTCCTTTTTTACTGAGCGATACCGTCGGATTTATCAGAAAACTACCGCATCACCTTGTAGAGAGTTTTAAAAGCACCCTCGACGAAGTACGCGAAGCTGATATTTTACTGCATGTGGTCGACATCTCGCACCCACAATACGAAGAACAAATGGCCGTGGTCAATCAAACCTTGGCCGAACTGGGAGCCCTTGATAAACCCGTTATCACCTTATTTAATAAGATGGATCGCTATCAAGAGTTGACCTTCGATCAATGGCTCGAGGAAAGCACCAAACAAGAGATCCTCAACGACCTGTATCAGCGCTGGCAACACGAGACCGGTGGACGAGCCGTTTTTATTTCCGCTACCGGCAAACAAAATATAGACCAGCTTCGGCAAACCATCTTGCAACAGGTCAGATCGAGCTATCGTATTCGATATCCTTACAAGACCAATTTCTTTTACGGAGAGTAGTTAGCTATGGCCGACACCACAACGCAATGGATAAAAGTAGCGGAAGAGCCCCGTGCGCTTTCGTTCAATGCCGAGCAGATCGCTGTTGTGAACATTCAAGGACAATCGTACTGCATAGGACGTTATAAAGATCAACTCTTTGGCTTTGCGTATCGCTGTCCGCACGCCGCCGTCCCCTTGTCGGAGGGCTATATCGACAACCATGGCAACGTCGTATGCCCACTTCATTTTTATAAGTTCAGTCTGTTGAACGGGCGTAATGTAAGTGGCGAAGGTTATTACCTAAAAACCTGGCCCGTCGCCTGTCGGCCCGACGGTGTCTATCTGGGGCTCCCCCCCGAACAAAGCGCAAAAGAACAGTGCTGAGAAGACCGATTGGGTACCTAGACCCCCTGCGTCCTTAAAAAAAGGAGCGAAAGGGCTGGTCTGCAAGCCCCAAAATCCCTATTTTTGCTGCCCGCTTTTGGCAGCTTCCGGTAACGGTAGCACACTCCTCCTTAGCTCAGTTGGTTAGAGCATCTGACTGTTAATCAGAGGGTCGCTGGTTCAAGTCCAGCAGGGGGAGCTGAATATCAAGCAGTTATGAGTTTTACCTCGTAGCTGCTTTTTTATTTGCACCAAAATTTGCACCAAAAAATGTGGGGGGTATTAAGAATTATACTCATGTTCAAAACGTCTGATTTTTAGGGATACTTACAAGTACATATGATTTTTATAAATTATTTTGATTATTAACTGTTAACTATAAGTTTCTACCAGAAAAGCTTTTAGCTCTTTAATATTCTTAAATTTCTCATTAATCAGTGAGAAAGAAGGCAAATCATCTTTTGTGTTTAGCCTGCTGCACCATGCATGAGATTCAATCATATAGACACCATCCCAATATTCGAAACTACAATCATCTTCCCTATTAATTTCAATAGCTGTTCCTACTGATTTTAATTGACTGCCATTTGTACGCTCATAACTTTCGTCAAGATCAAGGTAGTTTTCTGAAAAATCGGTGATTCCCATCTTAATGGAAAATCTTCATTTACAAGAGTTGGGGTAGGATCGAAATTTGCTATGATCGGTTCAATTAAGGCTTTGATTTCTTTAGCTGTTTTTTTCTTTGCTGTTTTAGTTTTTTTGTTTGCCATGATTTATTATTTTCATTTTCAGTTATTTAAATAAAATTCGTTGATTCAGAATTAATCCTTGAGGCAACGAACAGATAATCCGTGATCTTTGTCTTGAGTTGTTGAATCTACGCTATCTTCATTAAAACTTAAACCACGCGTCCATACATCAGTATAATCTTCACTAGAAGTCCACCATTTAGTACTAAAGCCAATGCCATTAAACATTGCACTATAAAAACGATAACCTCCAGGCATTGCATTAAAACCGCTTTCATTAGTTCCATTCCCTGACTTACCAGTATTAATATCATCTCTCCAACCTTCAGTACTCTTTATTTTTTTACTAGCAACTGCTTCTCCTCCGAGAAAATCAGATAGTCTAGTCCATTCATCTTCACTTGGAATATGCCATCCTTCTGGAGCCAATCCTCTTGGATCATTTACAGCGAACCAGTTATATAGCTTGCCATATTTTTTACCGTTGGTGTTCTTATTTTCATAATAACACCAAGCAGGTTGACCAGATTTTCCAGCTCTTTCCCATTCTTCAGCTGTTTTGGCTTCAGGTATAGAATCACCATTTCGGAATTTATCAACATTTAAATTCTCTGCCATCCAAATCTGTTTTCCTATCTTAACACTTTTAATTATTGAATCTGAACTTGATGTTTTCTTTGTACTAGTTGATTTTTTTGTTGCCATAGAACTGTTTTTATTTTGAATTATTTTATGATCAGAATTTTTACCAAATAGATAATTCCTGATATCATCAATGTTGTCTTTATTAATATCATTCTCTTCTAGCTTGCCGACAAGCTCTTCCAAGTCTATCAATATCAACTCTTTCCCATTATTGAAAAATAATTCGCTTGAAAATCCTATTCCGCTTGTTTCATAGGACTCATCTTCATAAAAATCAAGTGAATCAGTATCACTAAAGTCATAAAAATACCCGCTAACAATATCATCAGAAAAATTCACGTGAATCTTTGAAGTATCAAAAATGCCTGGGCCAAAGTTTACTTTATACTTTTTCCATTGCTCCCAGCCATAGGCTTTTTCAGCTGAATTGGAAATATGAATGAATTTTCCTACTGAGTTATAAAGAGCAACTTTTTGTTTATCAAATTCGGGAGTAGTAGAATTTATTTTTATTTCAACCTTCTCACCATTAGGAAGTTCCAGATGAGTAGCCGGCTCGACAATTCCATGATTATGAACTTTGCTATCCAGTTCGCTCCAGCCATTATTCCAGATAAAATCACTCCAAAGTTCTCCTGAATTCAGTGCTTCTAATATCCGTTCATCAGGCACAATGCCAACTACGTCCTCGTTCACATAGGCATTTGTGTCATAACCCAGGGTAAAGGTATATTTTCCGTTTACCTCAAAGCATTTTGCATCGAGATTCTTAGAAGGTATTTCCTTTATAATTAGTTTACTTAAATCATCTGTTTCATCATTGACATCATATGAATCGGCTTGATTTTGATCAACTTTTTCATCTGAATCAGATTCATCAATCTCCAAGTCATCAAGAAACTTTTGCATTTCTTTTTCAAATGATTCGCCATTATCTTCTTCTTCTTCCTCTCCCGGATTTAGAAAACTGTAAACATATTCACCTTCACAATAAAGAAAAACTATCTTACTGTTTTCATTTAAAGAATCATTCGCATACTCTTTTTTATTTGCTTCAGCCTCTTCAATACCAATAAATTTAGAAAGACCGCTCCAGTCATCGATTTCAACTTCACCTACAAGTTCAAGTTCATACACTTCCGGAAGATCACCTACTCCCAATTTAGATAA
>Ga0194130_10001456_pt1 | contig 38150 bp, 38 predicted proteins | sample TA2KigsurfametaG_FD_160084 | JGI IMG/M metagenome (GOLD analysis project Ga0194130, IMG submission 160084) | Freshwater microbial communities from Lake Tanganyika, Tanzania - TA2015050 Kigoma 12 surface | ecosystem: Environmental > Aquatic > Freshwater > Lake | place: Tanzania: Lake Tanganyika...
GATGGCGAGCGTTAGATCTACACCGTAAGGACGAGGCATGAGTAGATATACTCAGGCATCACGTTGTAGTTGCCAGCAGTCCCTAGGTTTAGTGTCATGGGTTCGGAAACCCGAACTCCACACGCTACAGATAGTGTGCAAAGGTGAACGCCTGACTTTACAAGGCTTCTCTGATCATGCCCTACTTGAAAACATATGATTTATTCTTGAGCCATATGTGGCGAAATGGCGAGAACACGGAATATTATCGCCTTGTCAATCTTTTGAACGGTTCCCCCAATTTTAGTTGGCGAAACTATTCAGTACCACAACACGATCCGCTAGGCACAAAGACTGACGCTCAACTCCGAGAGGCTTTAGACAGGCAGATTAGGGCTGTAAACTGCTTTTTGGTCATATCAGGGATGTACGTCAACTACAGGAGATGGATTCAACAAGAAATTGATATTGCTAAGCGATACCGAAAACCAATTGTCGGGGTAGTGCCACAAGGCCAGCTCAGGATTCCGGTAGAAGTGCAAAACTGCTCAGACAAACTAGTGTACTGGAATGGCTCTAGCATTGTCTCAGCCATTCGAGAAGTATCAATCTAGGGGCTTTTTCAGCATGAGACCAATGCGGTGGCGAGCAGGAGATTCTACTACTGATCATAGCAAAACAATTCTAGAGCAATACAAGCTATACGTGGAAATGGCAGACCGCATAAGTGGGCGGCGCATGATTGCTAACTCTTTTTTTCTAGCCGTTCAGACTGCTATCATTGCTGGGGTTTTTGCTTCCGGCAGAATTGATCCTGGAATAGATACCCATTCACGAATTGGCTTGGCGTTATGCGGAATTGCAATCGCTATTCTTTGGCTAACGATTCTTAGATCATATCGCCAGCTGAACTCAGCCAAGTTTCGAGTTATACATGAGTTAGAAAAACTGCTTCCAGCAGCACCCTTTGACAAAGAGTGGAAGCTGCTTGCAGAACAGGGAAAAGCATCCCGCTATCTTGCGTTGTCGAGAATTGAACAATGCGTCCCACTTTGCATCGGCGGCCTCTACTCCTTCTACATCGCAGGTCTCATGCAAGATAGTAACGTGATTCGTGATTGGCTGCGGTCAGTTCTGCCTTGAGATTCTTGGCTTTTGTATGAGATCTAACATCGCCATGCACCTGAGCCGCCTCCACTCATTTTCAGTAGTCACCACTGGCTCACAGCGGCCAGGTGATGGCAAGCGTTAGGCAGCCCACCAACCTGTGAGCCAAGAATGGTTATCACCGCGCTGGAGGCGAGCGAAAAGCAGCAACGACTTGCTCTGCCAGTCAGAATGGGTCCCTCTCTCCGGAAGTGATCAAAGGCTTTTTTGTCGGCGTACTGGATTCATTTTTTGTCCAGGTCCTTCGAGATGGGCATGCCGCTGTGCCATGTCGTTTTTAACAGGTGACAAGACCGTTGGCTGGTCGTGCGTCACACAACTGATCTCTACGCCGAGGGCGGCGTCAAGGTCTGGTGGAATGGTGAAGATCCTGAGCAGCACGGCCAGAGGGTGGGCAGCGCCTTGCTTTCTCTGGTCGAGAATGAGGCAAGCAAGGCTTGAGCCAGGGTGATGGTCATCGCCACGAGTGACCAGGCTTTGCTGGCCAGGGCGCCAGCCACCTACCTCACGGTGCGGGTTGCTACCGATTCCCCCTGGCAGCCGGAGTTCACTCCTACCATCCCCCACTTCGCCAGCGAGGATTGCCGCCCGTGCCGCCACCATCCGCGCCTGGCTCCGGTCTGGCCCTTCCGGATCTGATCTATCCCCCCTTGCCCTGGGGCTTTCAGAAGGCACTTCCCAAGCAATCCCTCAACCCCGCCCAGGCCCGCTCTGCCCGGCCGCTAGTGCTCAATCTGGTGGAACTGATCCACTGGGCCTCCTTCCCGCTGGGGTTCTACGTGCTGGCGTTAATCTTCCTGAACGCCGACGTGATCGCCACCCATCTGGAGGGCGATCGCCTGCGCGTGTTCTGGCTGCAGCTGGGGATGGCCTGCCAGGTGTTTGGCGGAGGCATCAGCGGCATCATGATGCACCTTTACGAGGGCTGGCAGGTCACCCCGTTTCGCAACCTCCTGGGGCTCAAGGAGTCGTCAGCTCCGCAGGACGTGAGCCAGATCCTGGTGCCCCACTACAACAACGCCTGGCTGCGGGCGGTGGCGTACCAGATGCTGTTCACCTTCCAGACGGCCGGCCTCGGCTTCTTCACCCTGGGGGTGTACGGAGCCAGGCCCATCCCCCTGCTGCTGTTGCTGGGGGGCCTTGCGGTGGCGCTGATGGGTCCATCGGAGCCGCGCACGCGGTTCAACCGCGTGGTGGACGGCGAGCCGCGGCCGGTGCTGCCGCTCGCCTGGTCGCTGCTGATCGTGTTCGCACTCAATGCCCTCGCCAACCTGCTGGCCACGCATCAGCTCTTCGGGCCCACCATCGCCCAGGCCTGGCCCCCCTCCCTGCTGCCCTGGCTGGGGGTCGTGATCCCGACCTGGCTGGTGCCATGGCTGGCACTGCTGGCGCCGCTCACCGTGGCGGCCGGCGGCGCCTACGAGGGTTGGATCGCTGAATCCTCCTTCAACCAGTGGCAGCACTTCATCGCCTTCGTGATCCTTACGCTGGGGCTAGGGCTCTATGGCCTCTTCTACTGGCACATGGTGCACACGGGGGTGCACTGAGCCATGGCCCGTCTGTTCTGGCTCGGGGCACCGCTCGCCGGCGCCCTTTTCGCCCTCACCCTGCTGCTCACCTGGGTGTTTCCCCCTGCGGCCTGGGTGTGCGGCAGCCTGGCCCTGCTCGTGGCGGTGCTCGTGCTCGCCTATCTCTTCGGCTGGAACGGAGCACCATTGCTGCTGGAGCCCATCCCCGGCGCCGGGCGCGAGCTGGCGGTGATCGTGATCCAGGGGGAGGGCATCCCACCGGAGCGCTACGTGCCGGTGGGGGAGGCGATCCAACGTCACTGCGCCTCCCAGCGGCTGTGGGTGGCCATCCCCCGCTTCCTCGGCGATTCCCCCATCCCCCGCGAGATGCCCCTGGTTGTAGCCCAGGCCCGACAGGCGCTTGCGCAGCGTGGCCTGCCCGCCGGCACCCCCTGCCTGTTTGTCGCTCACTCGGTGGGGGGCATCGCCCTTCAGAAATGGCTCAAGGCCTTTCCTGAGCAAGGCATCGGCCAAGTGCTGATGGGCTCCTTTCTAGGACGCTGGAACCTCAACCGTCTGGATGCCGAGGGGCGCACCCTGATCGACTATCCCCTGCCCACCCTCACCCTGGCGGGCACCCTCGATGGGCTGGCCCGGATCAGCCGCTTCGCGGTGGCCACCTGGCTACAGCGGATCAACGCCGCTCCCGCCTGCCGGCCGGAGCGCTTCCCGGTGATCACGCTCGAAGGCGCCAGCCACATGCAGTTCGCCTCCGGCGAGGCGGTGCCCTATGTGAAGGCCTTCGATCTGGTGCCCACCGCCAGCGAATCGGAGGTGCACGAGCGCATCGGCGCCCTGGTTGCCGCCTTTCTGCCCAGCTGTCTGGAGGGCGGCGCCAACCCGGCTAGCCCAGCCCTGGCGGAGGCGGCCGAAGCCAGCGCGTCCTGGTTGGAGCCGCTGATCGAAGGGTTGCGGATGGAGGGGTACTACGGCTTCAGGCCCCCCTGCTACGACACCGCCGAAACCAACAGCCGCACCGATCCCTGCTGCACCCCTTACTCCCCCTGGATTCAGGACCATGCCAACGCCTTGATGGCCGGCGAACCGGAATCGCCCGTTCGCTTCGGGATTACGGCAATCGACAGCTTCCACCGGAGCACCACCTACAACCCCTTGGCCAGGCCATCGGTTCACATTCCCCAGATCAGCGCCGAATGCAGCGCCCCCAACCCCTGCCAGGTGGCGGTCACCAGCGTGACCCAGGCCCTCTATGGCGTGTTCACCGCGCTGGACACGGGCTTCTTCCCGATCAGCGCCTTCTCGCTGCGCTGCAAGCTGAACTCCCGCCAGTCGTTCTGGAGCCATGGCGGCGTGCCAGATCCGGATTTCACCAGCACCGACGGCCCCAGCCGCGGCCAGCCGATCAACGCCGCAGCCTTCCAGTGGGCCCTCGATCACAGCGGCGCGGGTAGTCGCCAACGCTTCGAGAGCCTCGGCCAGTCACTGGTGATGGACAGCGACACCGTGCGGCCGGCGGTGGGGCCGCTGTGGATCTGGAGCTACCCCCACTTCGGCTATCGGCAGCAGGGTGAAGCCCAGGTTTATGCCGTGAGCTGCACGGTCATGAAGACCCCGCTCGCCTACCCCATCGCCGCAGTCCGCGGCTTCCACTACTGCCAGCTGCTCTCACCCGCCGCCGCGATGGAGTGGATCCACATCGACGGTCTGCGGGAGCGGGCCTCGCTCTCCGGCCGCCTGTTCGTCTACGGCCCCTTCGCCGGATTCGACAAGGCAGGTGCCTACTTCGGCCGCTCCCTGCTCCGCCAGACCCGCACCGCCGCCCTGTTGCGGCGGCGATGAGACCAGCGGCAGCAGGATTGGCACCGCCATGAACATCGGCGTGGTGATGGCGTTCGTGGTGTTCCAGATCATGCGGGCGAGCGAAGCCACCAAGCGAAAGGAGGCCACCAAAGCTGAGGTGGAGTCGGCCTCATACACCCAGCCCCAGCTCGCCATAGCGCTTGGAACCAGCTGACCACGGTGGTGCAGACGGGGCATCCGACTGGGTGGCCCCGACACCTTGGCCATCGCCACTGACGTGACCGGCATCCACAAGGTCCAGCCAAAGACGTCGTGACTCTCACGGACACGGCAACCAGACGCGCTGCTACCCACGCACGAGAGGTCTGCCGGGCTGGATCGCCACAGCATGAAAACCAAGGCCGACGACAGCGGCGCAATGTGATCTTCCTGCTCTACGGACCGCTGGAACCCTCGCCCAACCAGAGCTGCCAGCCGGGTACTCTCGAACTTCGATGGAGATGGGCACGTCTACCTCTGGATCCGTTGGCCGGAGCCGCAGTCGGCTTGTGTAGCCGAAAGAACAATCAGTTCACGGACCCGTCAACAGTGCCGATGCTGGAATGCATGACAAGGAAAGTTCCTGCGCCAGAATGGCTTCGGCGGAGCACCACTCCACTGGGACCAGTGGTTCACGGAAAGGGGTGGCAGGCCAATGGTGGTTTGCGGAACTGTCGAAGAAGTAGTTAGGCTGCTCGGAGGAATTGAACAGTATGAGTAAATCCATTGCCCTACTTGGCGAATACACCCCAACATTTCCACCCCACGCTTCGACCAATGCAGCCATTGAGCATTCTCGAAATATCCTAGGGGCGGATATATCAGCGGACTGGATTTCCACCGCAGATGTCGAGCAAAAGCTATTTGAGCGTTACTCCGGCATTTGGGTTGCACCGGGAAGCCCATACAAGAGCATGGAGAAAACACTATGGGCTATTCGTTACGCGAGGGAAAACAACATCCCTTGTTTTGGCACCTGTGGCGGGTTCCAGCATATCGTTCTCGAATACGCACGCAACGTCCTTGGGTTTAAGGACGCTCAGCATGCCGAATACGATCCATATGCCTCAAACCTCTTCATTTCGCAATTGGTCTGTTCGCTTGCTGGCCGCGAGATGCAGCTAAGTTTTGTACCGCGGTCTCAGGTCACTGAAATTTACGGGGGCTTATCCGCAACGGAACACTACTATTGCAATTTCGGAGTTAATCCAAACTACATTCGTGACTTGAAGCAAGGGCCGCTGAACATCTCCGGATCAGATGTTGAGGGCGAAGTCCGTGTCACCGAATATCCCGGCCATCCCTTTTTCATCGGTACGCTCTTCGTGCCGCAGACACGCTCCACACCTGAAACGCCACACCCGCTCATTACCGCTTTTTTGGGGGCTGTCGTGGCTACGCAGCCTAACACTGCGCTCAACCGGACCTACGCGAAAAGCCGCGCAGGCCGGTTAGCTTGAACGTTAGGCATCTCGGTTGGTCACCTGTGATGTGAGCCCATTTCCCGTTATAGCTTGGGGCAATATTCCCAGAAAGTAGAAGTCGCAACCCCCGCTTTTAGGGGAGAAGTCACCCCTTCCCATCGCGCACCGGGGGGCTTGATGGAGCAGTCCAATGCGTCGTTACAGCGAGGCCGTCAAGGCTGATGTCAAGAGGCGGATGAGCCCGCCGCAGCGGCAGAGGGTGGCCCGGATTTCCGAGGAGCTGGGCATCCACGTCGTGACGCTCTACAACTGGAGGAAGGCCTCGCGTCTGCAGGGAGAGGTGTTGCCCACATCCAAGATGGAGCCGATCCACCCGCTGCTGGCGCCAGCCCGAGGTGGTGTGGGTCAACAAGCCGCCAGATGAGCCAACGACGACTCCGGCAGTGCCATTGGCTCAGGCCGCTTGAAAAGCAGCCCAGGAGTGTCAACGTTCCTGAACGTCCCCGTGCAAGCCGAGGCAGCATTACCGCTGCCATTGGGAAAGAGCAGGCGAGGTTTGCGGTGTGTGCTCCAGAAGCGCCGCAGCACACCAAGAGTGGCATCAGGAAGCGGCATATAGCGGTCCTTGCCTCCCTTGCCATGGCGCACATGCACTAGCCTGTTGGCAGCATCGATGTCGCCGATCTCCAGGCAGGTGCCTTCCCCCAGGCGCAGGCCCATGCTGTAGACAACAAAGAAATAAATGCGATAACGTAGACTATAGACACTGTTGATCAAGATCTGCGCTTCTTCCCGCGTTAGGTCAAAACCCTACCAGTAGCTATTCCGCCGGCTTGCACATCGACAGATGGTCTGGACCAATTTCTAAAGTGCCTTCGGGGAGGTAGGACTGGAGAACAAGGCGTTACGCAACCTGGGCGGCCGCCACCAGCAAGGAGGCCATGATCCTGTTCTCCTTGCTGGTGGTGGCGGGAAGTTGGGGCTCACCCGCCATGGCCGACCGGGATCGTGTCAGCCGGGCAGGCCAGCCTGGCTGATAGGCCCCAGCTTGACGCCTTCCGGGTAATACTTCCAACCGTCCCGGATTTTGATTTTCTCGTCCCAGGGGAGCTTGTAGGAGCCGTTGGCCAGGTCTTGTACCCAGGTGAGATAGTTCTCCTTCTCCCCGCCGGGTTTGCCCACATAGGCACGGCAGCCAAGATTGAAAATGTTGTTTTCCAAAGCCCAGTTCTCCCGAGCCTTGTCCACCAGCCGGGGGAACAGTTCGGCGGTGACGATCTCCCAGGGGTTTCGGTGGCCCTGCTGAAGTACGTTGCCGTCGTAGTTGCAGACAGTGCCTTCACCAAAGTAGTAGAAGACGCCGTCGTATCCGGCCAGATTGACCGAGATGGTGTACATCAGGTTTTGCCATGCATTAGTGCGGTTGGTCCAGATCCACTGGTCGTTGACCTGGGTGGAGTAGCCCGAAATGCGGATATAGACATTCGCCCCCTTGTATGCGGCCTCCCGGGCCAGCTCGGGGAACATGCCGTCGTGACAGATACAGACCGCCAGCTTGGACCCCTTGGGCCCCTCGCAGACGGGCATGCCGTAGTTGCCTGGCGACCAGGGTTCAATCGGCACCCAGGGCTGCAATTTTCTGTAGTGCAGTGCAATCTCGCCCTGGGAGTTGATGATAATGGCCGTGTTAAAGGGCGGCAGGCTAGGGTCATCGTTCTGCTCCATCAGGGAGAAGACGCCCCAGACGTCATTATCTCGGCATGCCTTGCGGAAGCAGTCGATTTCGGGGGAGTCGATGCGTAGCAGCATCTCGTCGTAGGTCCAGATGGCAGTATTGAGACCTTGGGTGGAGTACTCAGGCAGCACCACCAAGTCGAGATCAGGATAGCCAGCCTTGGTGGTGGCAACTGCCTTGCAAATCTGATCTACCTGGGTCTGGATGTCTGCAGGCCCTTTGATCACAGGGACGGGGTACTGAATCATTGCCACAAGGAGAGCTTCCTCCCAGGCGCTAACGCTGCCGGTGCTGCCCATGATGTTTGGAATGACAACCAAAATCATTCTTGGCTGCAACCCCCTGTCGAGACTGTCGCCTTCGACACCATTCGGCAGCGCAGGTGAGCATTGTTGTCGTTACTGCGGGATGGGGCCCCTGTCCCAGAGCGATGGCGATCCCCAATCGCCCTGCTGTCACCACCTCAGACAGGTCGCTGCCGTCCTGCCTCCGCTCACTCATAATGAGGCGTCACCGCTGGAACAGCAGCTGCGGGTACCGGATTGCAGCGCCAGCTGGCTTGCCCACTGGCGCGCCAAGACAAGCCCGCTCGTGGGTTTTTTGCTCGTGGCATAGCAGGCCTGGCTAAGTGTGCTTTCTTACCGGGTCATTCAGCGATCAGAAGCCGCTGGAGGGACTGCTGATCGCTGAGGCCACCGAGGCCCATATGGCACCTGTTGCCGTTATTAAGCCCCAGGTAGCGGGGCAGCCAGCGGTTGCGTTCCTCTGAGGTCTGGAACGGCATGGCGTAGGCCCATTCGCCCAGCAGGGTCTTGATGAATCGCTCGGCCTTGCCGTTGGTTCTGGGCGTGTAGAGCCTGGTGCAGATGGGCTTGAGTCCAAGGCGCTGCAGGCCGTTCGCCATTCCCCAGAGCGGTAGGACGAGCCGTGATCGGAGAGGACACGGCGGCAGGTGATGCCCTGTGCGCTGAACCATCCCACAGCCCGGGCCAGGATGCCGACCGTGGTGGCCTTCTGCTCGTCGGGCAGCACCTCCACGTACGCCAGCCGCGTGGCGTCATCGATCGCCACGCGGACCTTCTTGTAGCCAGCGCCACGGGAACAGCCCCGACGGCGGTCGCCGGTGATCCGGTGGCCAACTCGCTCGAACCGAGCCAGTTGCTTGGTGTCCACATGGAACATGTCGCCCGGCTTCTCCCACTGGTACCGCTGCACCGGAACCTTGGGGTCCAGGTTTCGCAGGCGGCCAAGGCCCAGCGCCTTCATCACCCGTCCCACGGTAGACAGGGGAGCCCCAAGGGACTTGGCGATCCTCCTGAAGGTGCAGCGCTGGTGCCGGAGATCCACTGCGTGCTGCAGTTGCTGCGGATCGAGCGTTCGCCGCTGGGTGCGGCGGACACTCGATCTGCCAGTGAGGTGTGACCACCAGAGCGGTAACGAGCGGGCCACTTGTAGGCGGTGCGGAAGCTGATGCACACCTGGGCGGAAAGGGCCTTGAGCGGCTCACCACCATCAATGTGTTGACGCAGCAGTCGTTCCCGGCTGAGTGGTATCAGCCGGGCGTTCGGGTGGGTATGCATGGGGGGTGAGGTCAGTGGATCGGCGGTGACACCCGGACCATGGCGACCTCACACCCCCTTGGCAGCTGAACAACCTGCTGGGACTACACAGCTAAACCCGAAACATATTGGGCCTCTAGCTAGGTCATCTGTGAAGACAGCGGAAAATTGGCTAACACGACCAAGCACCTGACCAGCCCCCTTCAATTCCCCGAAGCCCAGCGAGTGCCTGAACCAGCAGTTCTCTGCGGCCAGGTGATGGCAAGCGTTAGATAGCGAAACTGACATTACGATAATACCCTTGATTAGCAATTACTCTCCCTCACGAACCCCCTTCATTGACCAATGCTCATCAGACTCTAGACGTGATATAAAGACTGCTTACACTAATGCCGAGTAGCGACCTAAAGAAGGGCTAGACTGAGCAAGCTAATCGAACTTCATCAGGATGAAAGCCAAGAGCTACAAATAGTCGGCAATTGACTCCCTCGAAGATGTCGTCAACAAGTTTATCTGAGCAAATCACGCCAGGGATTGAGCACATCCACACCCGTTGGCAGGAAGTCGCCCACGTTGCGAGTCACCACCACCATTGCATGCACCAGAGCCGTGGCTGCGATCAGACCATCACGCAGCGGGCGGGGATCGGGCACGTGCAGTGCAGCACTGCAGCGCGCCACGGCCTCATCCACCGGCAGGATGCGCCCGGCAAAAGCGGGCACCACCTGTTGATCCAGCCATTGGCGTAGCAGCTGGCCCTGGCGCGGGTCGCGGTGTTGCTCCAGGCGTACGCCCAACTCCAGCTCGTGAAGCGACACCACCGAAAGGAACAAAGCCGCGGGATCGGCCTGCTCGGCCCACGCCACCACGCCCGGATCAGCGCGACCACTCCCAGCCCGGCGCAGCTCTGAAACCACGTTGGTGTCGAGCAGAAACATGCCGGATCAATCGAGCTCGGCGGGCTGGGCCAGCTCGCGGCTGGAGGGAATGGTGAACTCCACGTCGTCGGCCATGGCCAACAGGTCCACCAGCGAACGCTGTTCCCCGCTGAGGCGGCGGTAATCGTCGATCGAGAGCAGCACGTGGGCCGGCCGACCGCGGTCAGTGATGAACACCGGACCGTCCAGGGCAGCGCGCTTGGCACCGGCAGCGTCCTGGTTGAACTCCCGGCTACTGATCGTGGTGGTCATCTCCCGACTCCCATTTAACTGCACCAACAGTAGCAACGTTGCTAGATTCGAACAGCGAATGGGAGATCGCTGTGGGGCAGGCCAGGGACCCCGATCTCTCCGCCAACCTGCTCGCCCCCATCGAAGCCTGGTTCGCCCGGCAGGGTTGGACGCCGATGCCGTTCCAGCGCCAGGCGTGGCAGGCCTATCTGGCCGGCGAGAGCGGCCTGATCCAGGTGCCCACCGGCTCCGGCAAGTCCTACGCCGCCGTGATGGGTCCGATCGCCGAGATGCTGGACGAAGCCAGCTGGAGCGCGAAGCAACCAGGCACCGCGCCCAAGGGCCTGCGCTTGCTCTACCTCACCCCCCTGCGAGCCCTCAGCCGTGACCTGGCCCTGGCGATCCAGGCGCCGATCGAGGCCATGGGCTGGCCCCTGCGCCTGGGGATCCGCAACGGCGACACCAGCAGCCATGAGCGCGGCAAGCAGCTGCGCACCCCGCCCCAGATCCTGATCACCACGCCCGAGTCGCTGAGCGTGCTGCTGGCCAATGCCAAGGCACCCGAGCTCTTCGGCGCGCTGCAGGCGGTGGTGCTCGACGAGTGGCACGAGCTGATGGGCAGCAAGCGAGGCGTGCAGGCTGAGCTCTGCCTGAGCTGGCTGCGGGCGCTGCGGCCAGGCCTGCGCACCTGGGCGATCAGCGCCACCATCGGCAACCTGGAGGAGGCGGCCCGGGCGGCGGTGGGCGTCGCTGCCGGCGCACCCCGCATCATCACCGCCCCCATCCAGCGGGCCACGGCGATCCGCTCGCTGCTGCCCGACTCGATCGACGGCTTCCCCTGGGGCGGCCACCTGGGCCTGCGGATGTACGAGGAGCTGGTGGCGGGGCTGGATCCGGCCGTCTCCACCCTGATGTTCACCAACACCCGCAACCAGGCCGAGCGCTGGCACCAGTGCCTGCGCTTCGCCTGCCCGGAGATGGAGGGGTCCCTGGCGTTGCACCACAGCTCCATCGACCGGGCCGAACGCGAGGCGATCGAGGCCGGCGTGAAGGCGGGGGCCCTGCGCTGGGTGGTGTGCACCAGCTCCCTGGATCTGGGGGTGGATTTCCAACCGGTGGAGCGGGTGGTGCAGATCGGCTCCGCCAAGAACCTGGCGCGGTTGCTGCAGCGGGCCGGCCGCAGCGCCCACTGCCCCGGCGGCACCTCCCAGGTGCTGTTCATGCCCACCAACGCCCTGGAGCTGCTGGAGGTGAGCGCCATGCGCCGGGGCCTGGCGGAGGGACTGGTGGAAACGCGCCGCCCGCCCCAGCTGGCCCTCGATGTGCTGCTGCAGCACCTCACCACCCTGGCCTGCGGACCGGGTTTCGAGCCCGACAGCGCGCTGCTGGCTGTGCGCAGCGCCTGGAGCTTCCGCACGCTGAGCGCGCAGCAGTGGCAATGGTGCCTGGATTTCCTCGAGCACGGCGGCCAGTGCCTGGCCGCCTACCCCCGCTACCGCAAGCTCGTGCGCTGCCGGATCGCTCCCGACGGCGCACTCAGCGACGAACCGGCGACCGATGGCAGCCCCTACCGCTACCGGGTGCTCGACAAGGCGATTGCCCGCCTGCACCGTTTCAACATCGGCACGATCACGGCCGACCGCGCGGTGACGGTGCGCTTCGTGCGCGGCGCCGTGATCGGACACGTGGAGGAGGCCTTCATCGGCCGGCTCAAGCCCGGCGATGTGTTCTTCTTCGCCGGCCGCCAGCTGGAATTCGTGCGGCTGCGGGAGATGACGGCTCAGGTGAAGGCCACCGCAAAGAAAAGCTCGGCGGTGCCCGCCTGGGCCGGCGGCCAGATGGCCCTCTCCGACCTGCTCAGCCAGCACCTGCGCCAGGAGGTGGACCGCTGCGCCCGGGCCCTGGGCGGCGAACCCGATCTCGACCTGGATGGCGACAGCGATGGCCATGGCGATGGCGCCAGGGCCCTCGACACCCCCGAGCTGCGCGCCCTCGAGCCCCTGTTGCGCCGTCAGGCCGACCTCTCGCGCCTCCCCCGCCAGGAGGAGTTTCTGGTGGAGCTGTGCCGCAGCCGCGAGGGCAGCCACCTGTACGCCTTCCCCTTCGAGGGGCGCTTCGTGCACGAGGGCATCGGCTTCCTCTGGGCCTGGCGCTTGGCCCGCCACCGGCCCAGCACGATCACCGTGTCGGTGAACGACTACGGCTTCGAGTTGCTGGCCCCCCGGGGTTACCCCTTCGAGGAGCTGCTTGAGCTCCATGGCGACGACCTGCTCGACTGCACCGATCTGGCCGACGACCTGGAGCAGGCGGTGAACCTCTCGGAGCTCTGCCGCCGCCGCTTCCGGGCCATTGGCCAGGTGAGCGGCCTGATCACCCAGGCGATGCCGGGGCAGAGCAAGAGCGGCGGCCAGCTGCAGATCAGCGCAGCGCTGCTGTTCGATGTGTTCCAGAAGCACGAGCCGGATCATCTGCTGCTGGAGCAGGCCCGGCGGGAAGTGATCGAGGAGCAGCTGGAGCTGCCGCGGCTGCAGGCCGCCCTGGAGCGGCTCGCGGCCAGTCGCTGGCTGCTGGAAACCACGCCTCGTCCAGGCCCCCTTGCCTTTCCCCTGCTGGTGGAGCGCCTCAACAACCGCATGAGCAACGAGTCAGTGCTGGAGCGGGTGCAACGGCTGATTGCCGAGGCCACCCGTCTGGAAGGCAGGGGCGGGAAAAGCTGCTAAGAAAGGTCAAGGCCATTCGCGAGAGCGGGCGCGATGCCAGCCGATCCGGCCAGCAGCCCAGTCATTCAGGCAATGGCCACAGCCCTGGGGAGGCCCCTGGCCTCGGGCCAGCCCACTCCGTTGCGCCTCAGCGCCCTGCCGGCGGTCATCCTGCTGGGAGGCCTGCTGGTCACCGCGGTGGCCGGCGAGCAGATGCGCAGCCTGAACCGCGCCAGGCATCTTCAGCTCCGGCAAAGCCTGGTGAGCAATGTGGCCGAGGCGATCACCGCCAAGTTGCGCATCGATCAGGCGGTGCTCTCCAGCGTGGTGGGCCTGTTTCGCGCCTCGGAATCGGTGAGCCGCGAAGAGTTCGCCGAGTTTTACCGCATCGTGGCCTCGGAAAATCCGACGCTCGATGAGATCACCGGCGTGGGCTTCAGCCGGATGCTCACCCCCAGCGAACTTCCGGCCTTTGAGCGGCGTGTGCGGGCTGAAGGGCTGGCCAATTTCCGCGTCACCCCGCCAGGACCACGCCCGCGCTACACCGCCATCGAGTTCCTCGAGCCCAACAGCTGGCGCAACCGACGCGCCTTCGGCTTCGACATGTACTCCGAACCGGTGCGGCGCGAGGCGATGCAGCGGGCTGCCACCAACAACGAACCGGCCCTCTCCGGACCCGTGACCCTGTTGCAGGAAACCATGCAAGACCCCCAGCCCGGGGTGCTTCTCTACCTGCCGATCTATCGGAACAACACACCGATCCAGACAGGGGATGAGCGCTGGAGCCAGCTGCTGGGCTGGGCCTATTCGCCGATTCGCACCCGCGACCTGATCCAGGCCGCCCTGCGGCCCCTCACCAACCCCGAGCTGCCGGGCTCCCGCATCGTGGTGCTGGATGCCAGCGCCGGTCAGGCACCCACCCGGCTGTTCGACAGTGCGGCCGGGAACCCGAGCCCGACAGAGGCTGCCATTCCCACGGGGCCCAACACCATCGTGCGGGAGATCACCTGGGGAGGGCGGCGCTGGCGGATCGTGCTGGAGCTCGCCGCCCATCTCGGGCACGCCAGCGGCCTCGATCCCAGCGTGTGGCTGACGCTCACCAGCGGCGTGGCCCTCAGCAGTGTGCTGAGCCTGCTCGCGCGGCAGTTCGTCGACAATCTCCAGGCCGCCCGCCGGGCGCTGGCGGAGAGTGAAAAGGCCGCCGAGGAACGGGCCCTCTCCAGCACCGTGTTCGAAGCCAGCAGCCTGGCGATCCTCGTCACCAACCCCGAGGGCTACATCCTCACGGCCAACAACGCCTTCACCCAGCTCACGGGCTACCGGGTGAATGAAATCGTGGGCCAGCGCTCCAACCTGCTCAAGTCGGGCCGCCACGAACTGGGCTTCTACAAGTCGATGTGGGACACGCTGGAAAGCCGGGGGTTCTGGGAAGGGGACCTCTGGAACCGGGTGCGCAGCGGCGAAATCCGCCGCCACCATCTGGCGATCTCCAGCGTGCGCGATGCCCAGCTGCGCACCCGCTTCTACGTGGGGATGCTGCAGGACATCACCGATCGCCATGCCGCCGAGGAGGCGATCCGCTACCAGGCCCTGCACGACACCCTTACCGGCCTGGCCAACCGCTCCCTGCTGATGGAGCAGCTGGAGCGGGAGGTGGCCCTCGGCCAGCGCCAGGGCTCACCCCTGGCCCTGCTCTACATCGATCTCGACGGCTTCAAGCCGGTCAACGACCAGCTGGGCCATGCAGCCGGCGACGCCCTGCTGCTGCAGGTGGCGGAGCGGCTGCGCAGCTGCACCCGCCAAAGCGACATAGTGTGCCGGCAAGGGGGCGATGAGTTCGTGATCCTCGTTTCCCAGGCCGGACCGCCCCAGGAGCTCGATGCCCTCGCCAGAAAACTGCAGCAGGAACTGAGCGCGCCTTTCGTGCTGAAGGAGAGCACGGTGCAGGTCTCCGCCAGCATCGGCATCGCCCGCTTCCCCGACCAGGGGCGCAGCGCCGATGCCCTGCTGCGCGCCGCCGACCAGGCGATGTACCGGGCCAAGGCGGCCGGTGGCGGCCAGTTCAGCCGCTGCACGCCGGAGGGCGGCGCATGAGGCGCATGAGGCGGCGGGGGGCGCTGGCCACAGCCGCCCTGCTCGGCGGCCTGCAGCTCCTGGCGGGCTGCATCGGCGAACCGCCGCAGCTGCAGGTGCCCGTCTCCGGCTGGCCCGCTTATGAATACTTTTATCTGGCTGAGAACAGTGGTCTCGACCGGCCGGAGGGGCTGGCGATCCGCTCGATTCAGTTGCCGGATCCCCAGGCGGTGATCAACGCCTTCGCCCGCGGCAAGTTCCAGGTGGCCCAGCTCAGTGCGGCGGAGGTGATCGATCTCTGCAACCGCGTTCCCGAGGGCTGCCCGGTGGTGGTGCTGGTGCTCGATGCCTCCGAGGGCGGTGACCAGCTGGCCGTGCACAACAGCGTGCCCTCAATCGCGGCGCTGAAGGGACGCCGGGTGGCGGTGACCTTCTCCACCCTGGGCCCCTTCATCCTGCACCTGGCCCTGGAGCGCCACGGGCTGCGCCTCAGCGACGTGCAGACCCAGCACGTGCCCCTGGAGCGCATGGAGCCAGCCCTGGCGAAGGGAGAAGTGGTGGCGGCTGCCACCTATCCCCCGTTCAGCGAGGCGATCCGGGCGGCCGGTCACAGCCGCACACTGTTCGATAGCCGGGAAACCCCGGGCGAGATCCTCGACCTGCTGGTGGTGGATCGCCAGTTCCTGCAGCAGCATCCCCAGCGGGTGAACGCCCTGGTGCGGGTGTGGGAACGGGCCCAGCGCCACGCCCGCACCCATCCCGACGCCAGCGTGAGCCGGATGGCCCGGCGGGAGGGCATCAGCCCGGCGGCATTTCGGGAGGCGGAGCGCGGGCTGCGCTACTTCGACCTGCCGCAGCAGCTCGAACTGCTCCAGGCCGGCGGGGCCGTGGAGCGCAACCTGCGCCGGGTACAGGGGGCCCTGCAGGAGCTGGGGGTCAGTCCAGCGGGCGGGGTGCGTCCAGCGGTGGATGCCGCGCCGGTGCAGGCCGCCCTGCAACAGCCCGCGCCATGACGCGGGAGCCCCGGCTGCAGCGGCGCGTCGACGCGGAATTGCGCCGCCTCACCCTGATCGGCACCGCCATGGCCACCCTGGTACTCGCGGCGGTGGTGGCGCTGGTGGAGCGCCAGAGCACCCTTCAGCAGATCCGCCTGCAGGCCCAGCGCACCGAGCGCGACCTGCTCGAGCTGATCACCAGTGGCCAGTCGCTGGCCCAGGTGCAGCGCCAGCTGCAGATCACAGCAGCAGCCGGTTACATCCAGCTGGTGCTGCTGGTGAGCCAGAGCGGCCGGGTGATCGCCGCCAACGATGGGGCCCTGATCGGCGCCCCGATGGCCCGAGCAGACCTCGATCCGGTGAGCGATGCGGTATGGGATGGCATCTGGCCCTGCCTGCCCAGCAGGCACAGCTGGCGGCAGCATCCCCGCTGCCGGCAGCCGATGAGCTGGATCACCGGCCCCTGGCGCCCCCTGGGCGGCGATCGCCTGATCGCGATCACAGGAACGCCACTGGTCTTTGGGGATCGGCCCGGCCTGGAGCAGGGGGGCTTGCTCCTGCTGCGCATCGATCTGGGCCCGAGCCTGCGGCAGGCCCTCAGTCGCGGGGGGCTCACGGTGGCCACGGGCATGGTGCTCCTGCTGCTCACCAACACCGCCCTGGTGGTGGTGATGCGGCGCCGACTGGTGACCCGCCTGGTGGGGCTGGCCCGGATCGACCGCATCACCGGCCTGCTCAACCGGGAGGCCTGGTTGGAGGAGGTGGAGCCGTGGTTGGCCGAGCAGCAGGCCCAGGGAGAGGCGGTGCTGCTGGCCATTGCCGGCCTCGACCACTTCAAGTCAGTGAATGGCCGCCATGGGTATGACGGTGGCGACCGGGTGCTCCGGGAGGTGAGCGAGCTGCTGCGCCAGCGGCTTGGGGAAGGGGAATGGGTGGCCCGGCTGGCCGGCGATCAGTTCGCGATCTGCCTGCGGGGGGGCACCGCCCAGGTGGATCGCTTCCGCGACCTCTGCACCGCCGTGGCGGAACGCAGCTGGGAAGCGGAGCCGGGACACCCCCTGCACCTCACCCTGTCGATGGGCGTGGCCTGCAGCAGTGGCCCCGCGGGCTGGAGCCTCGACAAACTGCTGGCCCAGGCGGACCGCAACCTGCGCCTGGCCAAGCAGGAGGGCGGCAACCAGGTGATGAACCGCTGAGATCATCCAGGGGGAGCGGCCGGCCGGCCGGCTCCAGCCTCAGGCCTGGCCGTCGAGGCGCTTCACGATCACGGCCATCAGCCCGAGGGAGCCGGCCAGGGCAATCAGCAGGGCGATGGTCATGGAGGGGAGCCGTGTACGCCGGCTCAGTATCGCCGCCGCGCCCTGCCCTCAGCTGGCGACGAGCCAGCGGCCTCCGGCCGCCAGCAGCACGGCCAGCCCGAGGGCGGCCAGCTGCCAGGCGGCACCGGCCAGGAGGCGCCGCAGCAGCACGGCCGATCCCGCCAGCCCCACGAGCACAGCCGCGCTCTGGCAGAACCCCACCACGTGGTCGTCGGCACACCAGGCCGGCAGCGGCGGCAGGGCGGCAGCGGGCCCGATGGACAGCAGCGGAGCCAGGCTCACCGGCAACAGGCGGCCCGCTTCCGTCATCCCCAGGGGCAGGTGCCGGGCCAGCAGCAGGGCCCAGAGCAGGGGCAGCAGCCCGTAGAGCAGCGATCGGGCCTGACGCCGCCCCAGGGCCAGGGGCAGCCAGAGGAGGGAGGGGAGGGCCAGGGCCAGGGCGGCGAAGGCCAGCCGCGGCAGCAGGGGCCCGGCCTGCAGGCTGGCAGGGGCCAGGGGCAGCCAGCCCAGCAGCCGCTGCCACTGGTGCAGGCAGATGCCGCCGGCCAGCACCAGCAGCAGCCCCGCCTCCGCGGCCGGGGCCTCCATCTCCCGCTGCAGGTCGGCAGCCGGCGGCCGCAGCCGCAGCTGCACGGAGCGGTGGGGGCAGGCCGCTGCGCAGGTGAAGCAGAGCACGCAGTTGCGGTTGTCGGCCAGGTGGGCCGGGTGGGTGCCGAGGGGGCAGCCGGCGGTCGCCAGCCCCTCCCCATCGGCAGCACCTCCCTTGAAGCAGCCGTAGCTGCTGCAGCTGCCGCTGCAGGTGCCGGCCTGGGCCCGCAGCTCGAGGATCGAGAGCTTGGCGAACAGGCCGTTCATGCCCCCCACCGGGCAGAGATAGCGGCACCAGAAGCGCTTCTCGAACAGCAGCGAGCCCACCACTGCCCCGGCCGTGATCAGCAGCAGCAGGCAACTGCTCAACCAGGCCGTGTTCTCGAGATTCCACACCTCCTCCCAGAGCAGGATCGCTGCAAAGCCGCCAGCCAGCAGCGGGGCCGCCCAGCGGTCGCTCTCTCCCCTGGGCCAGCTGCGCGGCCGCCAGCCCAGGGCCACTGCCAGGCGCTGGCTGATCGTGCCCCACACCATGAAGGGGCAGACGGCGCACCAGAGCCGGCCCACCAGGGGATAGGCCAGCAGGATCAGGGGCCACCACCAGGCCCAGAAGAGATTGAGGGCGCCGTTGTGGGCCCGGTCCTGGGGACCGAGCCACAACCAGAGGTTCACCAGCACGAAGAGCCAGCTCACCAGGCCGAAGAGCAGCAGGTTCCAGAGCTGGGGGGAGCGCAGCCAGTCCCGCAGGCGAGGCCGCCAGCGGAAGAGATCGAAGCGCAGACGGCTGGCCCGGCTGCCGGTCCAGAACACGTCGTCCGGGAGCTGGGCCGGCTGCGTGCTGGCAGCCTGGCGCAGGGCCCGCTCCACCACGCCGTTGAGCTCGCGGATGTTGCCGGGGAAGTCGTGGCTCTGCAGCCGCTTCACCACGGCCTCACTCACGGCGGGGGGGCACCGCCAGCCCAGGCGGCGGGCCTGCTGGCGCACGCCGTAGCGCAGCCACTCCCCCAGGTCCTGGCGGCGCACCCGCAGGGGCGGCACACGGATCAGGCTGCAGCAGCGGTCGGCCTGGGGCAGGGCGGTCTCGGTGGTGAAGAACAGCCGGCCGCAGAACTGCCGCTCGGGGCTGTCGGGGCCGGGAGCCTGCCAGCAACCGCTGCGGGCCAGCTCCAGCAGCTGGGGCAGCAGGACCGGATCGGCCCGGTCGAGGTTGTCGATCAGCAGGGCACCATCCCCCAGGCAGGCCAGCAACGACCCGGCCCCGCGGCTGGAGGCACTGCCGAACAACTGGGCACCGTCCGCGCCGAGGGTGGCGGCATCGACGCGGGCCATCAGCCGCCGGCGCTGGGGACTGCCGAAATGGATCAGGGCGGCGAGGTTGTCCTTCTCCAGGCCGGGTTCACCGCTGATCAGCACGGGCCGTGCCAGGGGGTCGCTGGCGGCGCTGCGCACCGCCTCGCGCAGGCGCTCGGCATAGCGGCTGCTGCCCACCACACCCCGGCGGGAGCGGCCGAGCAGAAAGGGGGCCAGCTTGAGCAGGCAGGCCTGGCTGCCTGTGGCCGGATCGCCCAGGGAATCCGGGGCGGGAGAGGCCGCGGGAGTGCTCTCCATCGCACAACGCCATCACAAGGCCACAGCAACACCTTGCCATGGATCAAAGGCCCCGCCGGAGCCCGCCGGTCGCTCCATAGGCTGGGATTCTGTTCTGCCCTGCCCCAGCTCCCGCATGGCCCTCACCCTCTACGGCGGCGCCCGCACCCGCGCTTCGATGCCGCGCTGGTACCTGGAGGAGAAGGGCATCGCCTACGGCTGGCGCCAGCTCGACATGGAGGCGGGCGAGCACCGGGAGCCGGCCTTCACGGCAATCAACCCCTTCGCCAAGCTGCCGGCCCTGGAGGACGACCGCTTTGTCGATCCGGCCGGCGGACCGCTGCGGCTGTTCGAGAGCGGGGCGATCCTGCTGCACCTGGCCGAACACGACGGGGGCGAATTCAGCGGCCCGCCGGAGCAGGCGGCGGTGCGGCGGGCCAAGGTGGCCCAGTGGCTGCTGTTTGCCAACGCCACCCTGGCCGTGGCCCTGTTCGTGCCCAGCAACCGCGAACGGGAGTTCCCGCGGCTGATGGGGGTGCTCGATGGCCTTCTCGCCGGCGGCCGGCCGCTGGTGGGTGACCAGTGGGGGGCGGCCGACTGCGCCGTGCAGGCCTACCTCGCTTACCTGCCGATCTTCTTCCCGCAGATCGACCTGGAGCCCTGGCCTGGGGTGCGGGCGGCGATTGCCAGCGCCCAGGCCAGCCCGGCCTACCAGCGGGCGATGGGCGGGCGCTGAGCCGTTGGGAAGCGCGGAGCGATGAAGGCCATGGCCACGGCACCGTTCCTCTGGGGCGGTGAGCGACTGGAGCTGCTGGCGCAGCGGGCCGTATGGGATCCCCAGCGGCGGGTGCTGCTGCTGGCCGACCTGCACCTGGGCAAGGCGGAGAGTTTCCAGGCCCAGGGGATTCCCCTCCCCTCCGACGGTGATGGCTCCACCCTCAACGCCCTGCTGGCGCTGGCGGACGCCTGGGAGCCCGAGCAGGTGGTGGTGCTTGGCGACCTGATCCACAGCCGCCTCGGCCTCACGGGCGAGCTGCGGGCCAAGCTTGCCGCCCTGCCGGAGCTGCTCGGCTGTCCCCTGCGGCTGATCGGCGGCAACCACGAGCGGGGGAGCTGGATCGCCGGGCTGGCCCAGGAGCCCAGTCAGGCCCTGGGGCCGTGGTGGCTCAGCCACGAGCCCGAGCCCCGCACCGGCCGGCTCAACCTCTGCGGCCACCTGCACCCGGTGGCCCTGCTGGGGGGCCAGGGTGACCGGCTGCGCCTGAGCTGTTTCAGCTACTGCCCGCGCAGCGAGCGCCTGGCCCTGCCGGCCTTCGGCGCCCTCACCGGCGGCATGCCCCTGCCCCGCCACGAGCGCCAGTGGCTGCTCGCCGATGGGGCGGTGCTGGCCGCCTAGGCAAACACCGTCGTCCAGTCGCGGGCCATGTCCACCACGTGCCAGCCGCGCTCGGGGGACTGGCGCAGGGCCTCCACCAGCCGGCCGGTGCTCCTGGTTTCGGCGTCGTAGGCGAATTCCCGCTCGCCGTCGGTGTGGTGCACGATCAACCCGAAGCTGGGGCGCGGATTCTGGATGGTGGTGTACTGCAGCATCGCCAGGTCGCCGTCGCTGTTGCCGAAGGCCATCAGCGGGCGGCGGCCGATGCACTGGTGGATGCCCGCCGGCTTGCCGGCGCCGTCGTTCACGAACAGGGTGTCGAGCGACTTCACCAGCACCGGCGCGCCGTCGCGCAGCGCGAAGTGGGTGCGGCCGGTGGAGCCCACCACCCGCTCCGGTGGGATGCCATACACCCGTTCCACCCACACGCGCATGAAGTCGGCACCGCCACCCGACACGATGAAGCTGCGGAAGTGATGGGCCCGCAGCAGCGCCAGCACCTCCTGCATCGGCGCATAGGTGAGGGCGTCATAGGGGCGCTGCAGCTGGGGATGGCGGGCTGAGCCCAGCCAGGCCTCCACCGCTGCCGCGAACGCCTCGGTGGTCATGCCGGCGTGGCTCACGGCGATCACCCGCAGCAGCCCCTCGAAGTGGTCGCCCGCCAGCAGGGCACCGATGTCGCCCGCCAGGGCCGCCTGCACCATCGGGTCGCTGGCCAGCTCCGGCTGGCGCTGCACCGCCCCCTGGAGCTCGGCGAAGGCGAAGGCCGCCTGGAAGGGCAGTGGCTGCTCCGGCCAGAGGGTGCCGTCGTTGTCGAACACGGCCACCCGCTCCGACTCCGGCACGAACTGGGCCGAGCCCTCGCTGCTCACCGCCGCCACGAAGGCCAGCAGGGCCTCCTTCACGGCACCCGGTCGCCAGGAGGGCAGGGGATCGGCGGCAACGGTGGACATGACAGGAAGCGGGGGATCGGCGGGCCCGGGCGCCCGGGGGCGCTCAGCCCTCGGCCTCCGCCAGGGCCCGCACCACGTCGCCGCGGGTGAGCACCCCGGCCAGCTGGCCGCTGGCATCGAGCACGAACAGGCGCTGGGTGCCGCCCTCGTGCAGCTGGCGCGCGGCGGCCGGCAGGAGCAGGTCGGCGGCGCAGGTGTGGGTGCGGCGCTTCATCACATCTCCCACGGTGCTGCCCAGCACCTGGTGCACTTCCTTGTCCCAGTTGAGGGGGTTGCGCAGGTAGATCACCGCATCGAGCAGCATCACGTAGGGACCGGGCTGGAAGCCGCTCTCCCGCACCATCAGGTCCTGCTCGCTCAGCTCCCCCACTAGGGCGCCGCTGGCGTCAACGACGGGCAGACCGCTGATGTGGTGCTCGCTCATCAACGTCACGGCCTCCTGCAACGGGCTGTCGGCCGAGACGCTGAGCACCGGGGTGGTCATCACGGCGGAGACGGGCTGTTGCACCACGGGCGGGGAGAAGGCTGGGGCCATTCTGCTGCCGGGCTGGCCCGCCCACCGGAACGGCCAGCAGACTGAGGGCAGCCGTGACGATGCCGATGGCCCGGTTCCAGGAGCTGCTGCGCGCCGCCAACAACCTGCGGCTGCTGGCGGCGATCGGCCGCAGCGGGGGCGAGCTCAGCAGCGTGGCCGACCTGATCGACAGCTTTCTCGACAGCCCGATGCTCGCGGCCTGCGTGGAGCGCTTCAAGGCGACGCCCGAAGGTGCCCGCCTGCTGGAGGAGCGCTACCCGCCCCTGCAGCCGGATATCGAGAGCCTGCGCCAGCTGCCGCCCGGCACCCTTGGCCGCCGCTATGCCGATCTGATCCTGTCCCTGGGCTACGACCCGGAATTCTTCCGTCCCCGCGATGTGGGCAGCGAGGGGCGCTGGCTCACCCAGCGGATCGCCACCACCCACGACATCCACCACGTGGTGGCGGGCTTCGGCACCGAGGCCAGCGGCGAAAACGGCGTGCTGGCGATCACGGGTGCCCAGATCGGCTTTCCGGGTTATGTGTTGCTCACCAGCGCGGGGCAGCTGGCGGCCTTCCGCTTCCAACCCGAGCGCTTCCCGGCCATCAGCGCCGCCGTGGCCCATGGCCACGCCATCGCCCGCCAGGCCCAGTGCCTGGCGGCGGTGAAGTGGGAGGAGGGCTGGGAGAAACCGGTGCGGCAGTGGCGGGAGGAGCTCGGCATCCGCGACCAGGCCGATCGCGAACCCCACGGGCTCGACGCCCAGCTGGGGCCCCTGCCATGAGTCGCCCGCCCAGCAGGCTGCGGCGCCTGGCCGACGGCCTCACGGCCGCCCGGGCGGTGCTGGGGCTGCCCCTGATCCTGGCCCTGGGGGCGGGGCAGCTGCCCCTGGCCTGGTGGCTGCTGCTCCTGGGCGGGCTGAGCGACTGGGCTGACGGCTGGTGCGCCCGCCGGGCAGGCGGCGGCTCGGAATGGGGCGCCCGCATCGATCCCCTCACCGACAAGATCCTGGTCGCGGCTCCCCTGCTCTGGCTGGGGGCCCAGCCCGCCTGGCCCCAGCAGCTGCCCCTGTGGGCGGTGTGGCTGCTGCTGGCCCGGGAACTGCTGATTTCCGGCTGGCGCAGCGGGGCGAGCGGCGGCGGCCCGGCCTCCCTGGGGGGCAAGGCCAAGACGGTGCTGCAGTTCGGCAGCCTGCTGCTGCTGCTCTGGCCCGAGGGCTGGGGGCTGGGCCTAGGCAGGGCGGCAGGCGCAGGCGAGCTGGCGGCCGGACTGCATCAGCTGGGCTGGTGGCTGTTCTGGCCGTCGCTGCTGCTGGCCCTCAGCTCCGCCTGGGGCTACCTCAGGCCCAACACCCGCCCCCCCGCCGCATGAGCGACGACCACCCACCGGCCCCGCTGCAGCAGCCGCACCCCGATGTGGTGGTGGTGGGCGCGGGCTTGTCAGGCCTGATCTGTGCGCGCGCGCTGCACAGGGCGGGCCTGGCGGTGCAGGTACTCGAGGCCCGGCCCCGCTGCGGCGGCCGCATGCACCGGCAGCTCAGCCAGAGCGGCCTGCCGATCGACCTGGGGGGCCAGTGGGTGGGGGCGACGCACCACCGGCTGCAGGCGCTGCTGGCGGAGTTCGGCCTGCGGCGGTTCCCCACCTTCTATGACGGCGAGGGGGTGTTCCACTGGAACGGGCAGGCGCACCGGGCCGGCATGGAGCACGCCTTTGAGGCCAGCCTCCTCTTCTTCAAGCCGGAGGAGCTGGGCCTGCCGCAGGCGGCGATCGATGAGGTGCAGGCGGTGGAGCGGCGCTTCCGCCACCTGGTGGATCAGGTGCCGGCCCTCACCCCCTGGAGCACCCCCGACGCCGCTGTGCTCGACCGCACCACCGTGAGCCAGTGGCTGGAGCAGCTCTCCAGCAGCGCCCTGGCCGCCTACCCCCTGGCCTGGCTCACGCGCATTGGGGGCTCGGGGGGCTTTGAACCGCATGAGAGCTCGATCCTGCACCTGGCCTGGACCCAGGCGGTGGCGCCCCAGCACGAGACGCCGGAAGCCTGGCTGGTGGAGGGGGGCATCGGCCAGGTGGGCGAGCGACTGGCGGCGGAGCTGCAGGCCTGCATCCAGCTGGGAACGCCGGTGGTGACGATCCGCCAGCAGCCAGGCGGGGTGCTGGTGGGTTGTGCTGACGGCACGGCGGTGAACGCCGGAGCGGCCGTGGTGGCGATTCCGCCGCCACTGCGGCTGGCCATCCACTACGACCCGCCTCTGCCCGCCCAGTGGAGCGGCCTGCTGCAGCGCTCGCCGATGGGCGCGATGGTGAAGGTGCTGGCGCTCTACCGGCAGCCGTTCTGGCGTGAGCAGGGGCTGAACGGCCTGGGGATCGGCAACCAGCCCACCCTGGAGCTCACGGTCGACAGCTCTCCCCCCGGCGGACCAGGGGTGCTGGCGGGCTTCATCGCCGGCGAGCGGGCGGCGCGCTGGCAAGAGCTGCCGGAGCGGGAGCAGCGCCAGGCGGTGATCGCCGATCTGGTGGCCTGGTGGGGCCCCCAGGCCGCGGAGCCCCTGGAGCTGGTGCTGCACAACTGGAACCGGGAAAGCTGGAGCGGCGGCGCCTTCACGAGCTTTCTCACCCCCGGCGCCTGGACCAGCTACGGCCCGATCTGGCAGCAGCCCCACGAGCGGGTGCTGTGGGCCGGCACCGAGGCGTCCAGCCGCTGGCCGGGCTATTTCGAGGGGGCGATCGAGGCCGGCCTGGCGGCCGCCGCCCAGGCCCGGGCCCTGCTGGCCTGAAACCAGCCCACAGCAGCCCGCGGGAGGCAGCAGCGAGGGCAAGTGCAAAGAATCAGGAACTTTTCAAGCCCCCCATGCTGTAGCAACCGCTACCGAACGCTTGAATACGGGCACGTTGATCCACCCCCGGGTGGACGCAGGTCGATCCGCGCCAGGCAACGGGGACGCGGGCACTGTGGAGACCGTCATGAACGTTCTCGATCTGATCCGCACCAAGATGCTCAAGGCCAAGCGTCTCGATGACGCCCAGTTCCTGATGGCCAAGGCCTATCGGGGCGTGGCCTATGTGGATGCCCACCACGACGAGCCCAAGGCGGCGGAAGAGACCAGGGAGCTGACCTACCGCGGCCAGCACTACGCCCACCACTGAGGGGCAGGTGAGCCCAGCCCGTCAGGCCCCGCGGGAGGCCTGACGGGTGAGGCGCTGGAGCTGGCGCGATTCCAGCGCCAGCACCCGGCGCGCAAACTCCGGATCGCGCTCGAGGGTGGCATCGAAGGAATCCACCGGCACCGCCAGCACGCGGGTGCCGGTGGATTCAGCCACGATCGTGCTCTCCGAGGCGCTGTGGCTGAGCACCTCCAGTTCGTCGAGCACCTGGCCGGGGCGCATCGGCTCCGCCGGCCGCTGGCTGGGGCTGTCGTGCTCCACCCGGGCAGCGCCCTCGATCAGCAGCAGCAGCTCCCGACAGGTGTCGCCGGCTTCCGTGATCAGGTCGCCATCGGCGAACGTGCGAATCTCGGCCTGATCCGCGAGGGCGTCGAGGGTGTCGGCCCAGGTGCCCCGGAAGAAATCGCTGGTGGCCAGCACAAGGCGCTTCTCCAGATCGGGCAATGCCGCCAAGGCCAGAGGGTGCTCAAGGCCCGCCAGCTGCTGAGCCGTGCGCCGCACCCATGCGGGCTGAACCGCCGCCTGCAACCGGTCGCTGAGCAACCGTCCTCGGGCGGGATCGACAGCCGTCATCAGCACCACGGCCGTCACAGCCACCAGGGGCAGGGGGTCATGGGTGAGGGGCTCAAGCAGGGCCAGCACCTCCTCCGGCGCCTCGGGCTCTGGGGCGGGGTCAGCCAGCTCCCCAGCTGCTCCTGGCTGCGCAGGCAGGAGCTCGGCCAGCAACACCTGGGGCGACCGCTGCGCCCAGCCGTCCTGGCGGAGCAGATCAGGCAGCAGCTGGGGCACCAGGGTCGCCAGGCGGGCCGCCAGGGCTTGCTGGGCCCCGGGGTCGGTGCCGACCGTGGCCAGGCAGCCGAGCACGGCCCGGGCGCTGAGGCCCTGGCGCTCGCGGAGCTGGTCGGCCAGCAGGGCCACCAGCTGGGGGTGCGCCTGCAACGCCGGCTGGGTCAGGTTGCGGGCGGTGGCCGTGAGTTCGGCGAGGCGCTGCAGCAGCAGCTCGCCGCGGCGGGCGGAATCTTCAGCGGGTGCCAGGGTGCCCAGGGCCTGGGCCTCCTCCACCGGGCTGATCGAATACTGCAGCCGCAGCTCCCCGAGGCTGGCCTCGGCGGATGAACCGGCGGCGAAGCGGCCCTGCAGCCGCAACAGGCGCTCCAGGGAGCGGCGGTAGCCCGTGAGCCGCACCTGATCCTCCAGGCTGCGGCGCCGGTCGGGGTCGAGCAGCTCGGGATCCTCCACGCCGAGCTCCTCGAGGAGCTGGCGGTGCTGGTCGTCGGAGATCGTGAGTTCCTGGCGCATCCGCCGCAGCACTTCGAGGCTGCTGGAGGCATTCACGTAGCCCTCCGCCAGGGCCTCGCGCACCACCCCCTTGTAGGCCTCCTGGCGCTGCTCGCCGCCAAAGCCGGGCAGCACCCGCGCCAGCACGTACACCTCGTCGGGGTTGAGGTCTCCCAGGCTGCGGCCTTCGAGATAGGGACCCACGTCGACCCCCAGGCGCTCGAGCTGGCGGCGGAAGCGTTCCGCGAGGTTCTCGCGGCTGTAGAGCTCGGAGCTGCGATGCCAGGAGCGCACCAGCCAGAGGGTGCTGGTGGCGACCACCGACACATCGAAGAGGTATTGCAGCCAGGCCGGTGCCAGCTGCAGCAGGGGGCGGCCGGCGAACAGGAAGAAGAGGTTGAACACCAGAAAGGTGCTGGCCACGAACACCCGATGGCGGATCAGGGGGGTGTGGAGCTCCTGGCCGGCCCGGCGCACCCGGCGGCGCATGCCGGCCTCGATCGCCAGCCCGGCCAGCCAGCCCAGCCAGGTGAACACCCCGAGCACCAGGGGCACGTCCACCAGGCGCGGCACGGCGATGGCGCGGCCGAAGAGATAGAGCCCCGGGCTGAACAGCTGGGCCAGCTGGTCGCTCTGGCGGGCCCAGGCGCCGGAGAAGTAGTAGTCCCAGCTGCCGGCGTAGAGGTAGTAGTAGACGAAGTAGCCCACCACCAGGCCCACGTAGGCGTAGCGCTCGAAGGCAAAGGTGGGCGTCTCCAGCCGGGCCCACTAGAGGCGCTCGGCGTCGATGTCGATGCAGGGTTGTTGGCAGGCCACGCAGGCGCTCTGCTCCTCGCCGGATGCGGTGGTGACCCGGCACATCGACTGGGTGATCGGGCCGGCGCTGAGGTGGGCCCGGCTGCCCAGCAGGCCGGCGGGGGTGGAGTAGATGGCCTGCACCGGCGCCATCGGGCAGAAGTACTGGCACCAGGCCTTGCCGCCATAGAGCCAGCCCACGGCGATCGCCGCAGCGATCGTGAACAGCAACCACCCGGCCAGCACCAGCCGGTCGGCGTTGAAGAGGAGGATGCGGCCGCAGAGCCCCACGAACAGCCAGCCGAACTGCAGGGCGGAGTAGTGGCGCCCCAGCCAAGACTCGGCCGGCACCTTGGCGAGCTGCAGGCGCACCTCGCCGGTCTTGGGGTTGCGACGGCCCTCCTGCCGCTGGATCCCGAGGGCCCGGGGGATCTGGGAGAGGAAGGAGAGGGGGCAGATGCGGCGCCAGAGCTCATGGCCGAACACCAGCAGCACGAAGATCGCCGCCGGCGCCAGGGCTCCCCAGAACAGGGTGGTGCCAAGGGGGTAGGGGCTCTCCACCAGGCAGCGGCCCTGCACGGCAATGCAGCTGTCGCCCAGCCGCAGGGGACTCCAGGGGTGGTCGGGCGCCGTGAAGCGGGCGGTGAACGGATCGAAGAACAGCGAGCCGATGATCAGCAGCCAGCCCGTGGTGAGCAGCCAGCGCACCACGTGCACGCGCCTCTCGGCGACCTGGGCTCAAGCCATGGCACACGGCACTGCAGTTTCAGCAGCTTGGCAACGGCGCCCCTCGGATTGGGCGCCAACGCGTCAGGATTCGCTGCATCTCCCTGCCCGCCCTTGCGTTGAACACCGTTCTGGTCACCGGTGCCAACCGGGGCATCGGCCTGGAGTATTGCCGGCAGCTGCAGGCCCGGGGCGATCGGGTGATCGCCGTGTGCCGCACCGCCTCCCCGGACCTCCAGGCCCTGGCGGCCGCAGGCCTGCGGATCGAGGCGGGCATCGACCTGAGCCACGCCGCGGCGCCCGGCGATCTGGCCGGCCGGCTGGCCGGCACCACCCTGCACACGCTGATCCTGAACGCCGGCGTGCTGGAGAACAACCGCCTGGAGAGCCTGGAGCCGCAGAGCCTCCGGCGCCAGTTCGAGGTGAATGCCCTGGCGCCCCTGCTGCTCACCCAGGGGCTGCTGCCCCACCTGCAGGCCGGCTCGAAGCTGGTGCTGATGACCAGCCGCATGGGCTCGATCGACGACAATACCTCCGGCGGCTCCTTCGGCTACCGGATGTCGAAGGTGGCTCTGAACATGGCCGGGCGGTCGCTGGCGATCGACCTGAAACCCCGCAGCATCGCCGTGGCGATCCTGCATCCGGGGCTGGTGCGCACCCGCATGATCAACTTCAACCCCCAGGGCATCACCCCAGAGGAGGCCGTGCGGGGCCTGCTGGCGCGCATCGATGGCCTCACCCTCGAGACGAGCGGCACCTTCTGGCACGCCAACGGCGAGGTGCTGCCCTGGTGAGCCGCTGCGCGGGATGGGTCATGGGCTGCGCAGCGCCGCTTCCCCGCGGCGGTAGAGCTCGCGGGCGTGGTCGGTCCAGGTGCCCTGGCCCCAGTAGCGAAAGCAGCTGGTCTCGAGCAACAGCAGGTGCAGCAGGGCCTCCTGGTAAGCGGCACTGCGGGTGACGGCGGGGTCGGCCGCCACCAGGGGATCAAAGCGCTGGTGAAACGCGGCGCTGAGCTGCTGCATCGGCTCGAGCACGTTGGCGTAGCCCTCCACCCAGCTGAGGTTGTTGGTCCAGGAGGCGCCGGCCATGGAGAAGCCCGGATCGTGGGCCTGCAACGCGGCGATGGCCGCCTCCACCGCCGCAGGGCCCGAGGCCGATGCGCCAGAGGCGGCCTGCTGCTGCCAGAGGCGGTGCTGGCCCACGGCCTGAATCGCCGGGTAGTCGGCGGGGGTGAGGCCGTCGGCCTCGAGCAGGTCGAGGTACTCGCTGCCGTTGAGTGCCACGGTCTCCCCGGTGCCACCCACCGCATCCGCCCCATCCGGGGAAGCAGCGGCCAGGCGCCGGTGGGCCTGGAGGAAGGCGGCGGGGAACTCGTTCATCATCACGCCACCGTTCTCGCCGTCGGCGATCTGGGTCACCAGCGGCGGAATGGAACGCCCGGCCAGGGGCTGGCGCCCGAGCCCGAGGGCCTCGTAGCAGGGCTGCATCTGACCCACCAGCTTCGTGTCGGAGCCCTGGGTTTTCACCAGGGCTGTGATCGTGGCCACCGCGCCGCTGGAGCTGCGGGCCACCAGCCGGTTGGGCACCAGCGCCTGCTCTCGGCTGAGGGGCGTGCCATCGGGGTTTTCCACGCTGTGCTCCTGCACCAGCAGCCAGCGATAGCCGCATTCGAGCAGGGCTGTCACCAGGGCGAAGAGGGTGTCGGGATGGTTGGGCAGGGCCATCTCCGGCGGGGAGAACCCCTGCACCCGCTGCAGGGCCGTCGAGCCGAACAGGCTGGCGAAGTGCTGCTGCCAGGCCAGGAGCTGCAGCTTCAGGTCGGGGATGGGGGTGGAGGGCGCCACCGCATGGCCCCAGAAGCTGCCGAGCCACTCCACGTGCTGCTGCAGGCGGATATCGCAGGTGAGAAAGCGCAGGGCATCGAGGATGTCGTGACGGCCCATCTGCTCGAACCCCCAGAGCAGGGTGCCGGAGTAATCGAGCATGATCCGCGGATCGCACCCCTCCGCCAGCAGCTGGGGAAGGAGGTCGGCCAGGCGCTGGTAGCAGTGGGCGAAGGGCTCGGCGTTGTGGTTGTCGCCCTCCCCGGGGTGCTCGAACATCCACTGGAGGTGACTGATCAGCTGCCCATCCGCCCCGGCGGGGATGGTGGGCTGGTGCATGTGCAGCGCGCAGGCGAAGGCGGAGCGGATGCGGGCGAAGCGGGTGCGCTGCTCGGGCGTGGGCTCGGGGCGCTGGCGCTGCTGCAGGAGCGCAAGGAACTCGGCCTCACGGCCGGCGATCGGTGGCAGAGCTGGGTGGATCAGGGTGCCCCCCCATGCGGGATGCCGGTGGATAAGCCCTCTCTAGCCACGCCCCCGCCGATTGCCCTGAGCCCGCGCCATCCTGGCGGCAGCCCCTCACGTCGATCGCGGTGGAGACTGCCCAGCTGCGCGCCCTGTTCACCAAGCCCTACGGCGCCCCAGGGCCGAGCGAGGCCCAGTGGCGGGAGCTCTACGCCGACGACGTGCACTTCAGCGATCCCACCCAGGAGCGCCAGGGCATCGCGGCCTACATCGCGGCCCAGGAGGGCCTGCTCAAGCGCTGCGACGACACCTACCTCACCGCCAGCGCGATCGCGATCGCCGGCGATGCCGCCTTCGTGGAATGGGAGATGGGCCTGAAGATCAAGGGCATCGAATTCGTGTATCCGGGCACCACGCGGCTGCTGTTCAACGGCGACGGCAAGATCTGCGATCACCGGGACTATTTCGATTTCGTGGGGCCCACCTTCGGCCCGGTGCCGCTGCTGGGGGGCTTCGTGCGCTGGCTCTACAAGCGCTTCGTCGGCTGATCGAGCAGGCTGGAGCGCGAGCCCTCCCCGCCTGCCGATGCGTCCTCACCCGTTGCTCCGGCCCCTGCTGGCCGCCCTTGCAGCCCTGCTGCTGGTGCTGACCCCAGCAGGCCCGGCATGGGCGGAGTTCAGCCTGCCGCCCCTGCCCTATGCCACCGATGCCCTGGAGCCGGCGATCGACGCCACCACGATGGCGCTGCACCACGACCGCCACCACTCCGGCTACGTGGCCAACCTCAACGCCCAGATTCCGGCCTATCCGCCACTGGCCGACCTGAGCCTCGATGCCCTGCAGGGGCAGGTCGGCCGGGTGCCGGCGGCCGTGCGCACGGCCGTGCGCAACAACGGCGGCGGCCACTGGAACCACAGCCAGTTCTGGGCGGTGATGGCACCGGTGGGCCAGGGGGGCGAACCCTCAGCGGAGCTGCTGGCGGCGATCGAGGCCAGCTTCGGCTCGCTGGAGGCGATGCAGAGCAAGTTCAACCAGGCGGCGGCCGGGCGCTTCGGCTCGGGCTGGGCCTGGCTGATCCGCAAGCCGACCGGCACCCTGGCAATCACCAGCACCGCCAACCAGGACAACCCGCTGATGAACCTGCCCGGCATCGAGCGGGGCACGCCCCTGCTGGGGCTGGATGTGTGGGAGCACGCTTACTACCTCAAGTACCAGAACCGGCGGCCCGACTACATCGCCGCCTGGTGGGAGCTGGTGAACTGGAACGAGGTGAACCGGCGCTTCGCCGCCACCGAGGCCTGAGCCCGCGGGCTCAGGGCTGGAGATCCGGCCAGAGGAAGGTGTTGAACGTGCGGCCCCGCAGGCCGGACTGGTAACCGAGGGTGTTCTGGGTGGAGAGGCTCACCACGGCGCCGAGGCGGTCGGTGAGCTTGAGGCAGCCCTGAAAGGTGGCGGCGGTGTAGCACTGCACATCCAGCTGGTTGCAGCCACTGCGCGGCACCACCCCCACCTGGAAGGGCTGGATGCTGCAGAAGATCGGCTTGGTGTACACCTGGCGCAGGTGATAGAAATCGGCGGTGCTGTAGTTGGCGAAGAAGTGATCGTCAACCTGGATGCCATCGGTGTGACGGGCGGCATGCACGAGGTCGGCCACACCCATGCGCCGGTATTGGGGTGACTGCACCCACACCACCGGAATGAGGCCATGGCGGCGGGCCTCCTGGGCCACCTCCCGTTGCACCGCATCCGACACCTTGCGGTAATCGAGAAACACCAGGCGGAAGCGCTGGGCGCGGATCTGAGCCATCACCTGCTGCAACAGGCCCCTGGAGGAATAGAACCAGATCTGGGGCTGCGACAGCCAGGTGCCATTGGGCACGGCGCTCGCCTGGGCGCGCGGGGGCAGCAGCAGGGAACTCGCCGCCAGCACGGCGGCCGCAACGGCAGCAGAGAGCTGTGGCGCCATCGACCCTGAAGCGTCGCCCTGTCTGGGTTCTAGGGCTGAACTGGCGGGCTGTCAGCCCAGGCCGGCAGCATGGAGCCGATCTGCTCGCCTGTGATGCGCAGCCTGCCAACGCTCGCCCTGGTGGCGGTGGTCCTCACGCTGGCGGGATGCCGGGGCAAGCAACCGGTGGCCCGGGAGGAGGCAGGGCTGAGCGGACCGATCCGGATCGAGCTCGATCAAACCGACCCCTCCCTGAGCTTCGCCGTGCTGCCCAGTGGCGAGGAGCGCCGGGTGTTCCCGGTGGGCTACGGCCGCAACGGCGTCACCTGCGCTGGCGCGCGCTTCGAGGAGGGCTACACCCCCCTGGGGCGCTTCCGGGTGAACGCGATTCTGAGCGGCGATCGCTTCGTGATGGATCCGGCGCTGGTGCAGCAATCGGGCAAGAGCGAAGCGGAGCTGCGCCGCACCCTGTTCCAGAACATGAATGCCATCGACTTCGACGGCGATGGCGAAACGGGGGAATACGGCATCGGCTACGTGAGCCTGGCGCCGGTGGGCGGCGTGAAACAGCCCTTCGCCTTCAACACCTACGACGGCCGCTTCCGCTGGTACAGCTTCGCGATCCACGGCAGCAACAACGACCGGCGGATCGGCCAGCGGGTGACCGGTGGCTGCGTGAATGTGAGCGAGGCCGACCTCAAGGCCCTGCTCGCCGTGGTGAAGCTGGGGGATGAGGTGGAGATCAGCGCCAAGGGGCCCTGCACCCCCTGAGGCCGCCATCGGAGACTGGAGCGGTGCACACGCCGGGATCGACCGCGATGAAGCTGCCTGAGGGATGGAAGGTGTGGCTGGGGGTGCTGGTGCTGAACGCGGTGGCGGGGGGCCTGTGGTTTGTGAACCGGGGGCTGGAGCAACCGGAAGCCACCGGCGGGCTGCTGGCGGTGCTGCGGCGGCTGGCGGATCCGGCGTAGACAGGCGGCGGCGCCTCAGCGGGGGGTGCGTCGGGGCTCGGGGGGATGGCCCAGGATCCGGGCCAGGCGCTCGGCACCGCCCTGGGGAAAGGCGATGCCGTGATGGTCTTCATCGGCCAGAAAAACCAGGGCGTGCTCGGGATGCTCGGGGATCCAGGCCTCGTATTTGGCGATCCAGAGGATCAGGTGGGCCTCCAGCCTGGCGAGGTAGACCGCCAGATCGCCGAGCACGCGGTGCCTGGGGGAGGCGGCACGGAAATACACATCGCTGCGCAACCAGGCCAGCAGGGCCTGATTGAGCGGATAGAAGGTGTGCACCGTGATCGCACGGATCAGGGCATGGAGCTCGCGCTCCTCCGCCTCCATCTCGGCAAAGGTGGCGGCAAACAGACGCTCATGGCCCCGGGAAAGATCCACCGCGCCCGCCAGTCGCCGTTGCAGCTGTCTGGCCAGGCGCCGGCGCAACGCACTCTGAGCCGCAAAGGCCGCGTCACCGGCGCGAATGAGGGCATAGAGCTCCACCAACCGGCTGCGGCGCGCACGGGCCGCCTGCTGGGAAGCACCGATCAGATCCGTCGCGGTCTTGCCGAGAAAGCCCAAAGCCGCGAGCAGCGCCGCGAGCAGGGCCGGCGCCGCCCAGAAGGGTTCTGCGGCTGGAGACGCCACGGTGCGGTGCATCGGTGCTGGCTACAACGTAAGGCGGCAAGCAACAGATCTGGTGTGATCGAAAAGGTGATCAAAAAACGCCGGCAGAAGCAGCTCTGGGACAGGCGCGACCGGGGGCCATTCAGGCCGTTGAGCCACCGCTCGAAGTGCGCACGGGCCGAATGGCGGATGGCAGTGGTGTGGATGTGGTGATGGCGATGGCCTTCACAGCCGATGGGGACAATGTGCTGCTGGGTTGCAGGTCGGGCGCTGTGGAACTACGCAGCCTGGAAGGCCAGCTGCGCTTTCGTCAGCAACCGAAGATGCATCACATTCAGCGTGTTGCAGTCACACCCGATGGACGCGTGCTGCTGATGTTGAGCGGCAATACCATCCATCTCTGGAGCGCCAGCGGAGCGTCTCTGGGCAGGATCGACACCACCGTCTGCGAGGGATGCTCAACCAACACGATGGTGGTGTCACCCGATGGGGAGCTTTGACAGCCGCGTCGTAGAGCTGGCCTTTGACCCTGCAGGCAGCGGGATCACGGTTGGCCATGCCAATGGAATCGTGCGGCGCTGGACGACCGGCGGTCGGCTGCTCGGCGAGATCGACACCGCCATCGACACACTCAAGGCACTGGCCATCACCCCCGGAGGGGATGTGCTGGCGGCAGGCTGGTATGGGGCGAAGCGATGGAATGCCCAGGGTCGTGCGCAGAACGCCCTGCGCGAGGAAGGGGCCGTGGAGGCCCTGCAACTGCTCCCCGAAGGCAACGGCGCCGTGCTGGCAGGAAGCCACGTCGACAACGTTCTGGAGATCAGGGATCTCCAGGGAGCGCTCCTGCGCACCCTTCACAATCACGACCACTCCAGCAGCCCTGACGGGCCCCTGGCGGTCTCGCCTGATGGCCGGGTGCTGGTGGTGGCCGACGACAACCAGCTGGACCGCTGGGACTTGCCGTCAGCCACCCCTACGCCGCCTCACAGTGGAGTTCAAGGCGTGCGATGAACTCCTGCAGGGCGCGGGTGACGGCGGCCTTCTTGATGGGTTCTCCGCTCCCGGGGAAGACGTGATCGAGAGCGAGATTGGTGGCCATGGGTGACCTACATGTGGAGGCTCCTATACAGAACCCCCCCGGCGCAGGACGTGGCCCGGCGGATCCTGGGAGAAGACGTAACCCAGATCGAGGTCTACCCGAACGCCTGAAACGGATGGTGGGCAAGGTGCTTACCGGCAACGGCATCACCAGCTGCGAGCGGGGCACCTACGCCCTGGTGGGCGGCGAGGAACTGAGCGACGCCGAACGCGACCAGCTGCTGCAGCTCTACCGCCAGCACCTCGATCCCTTCCGGGAGCAGCGAGGCGAGGAGCTGGCTTGTTTGTACATCGAGAAGCCTACGGCTTCGGCAACCGCAGCCGCACCCAAACCCCGATCAGCGGCTCCATCACAGTCCGGGTGCTCACCCGCCCCCGAGGCCGCTGCGAGTGCTGCGAGGCACACGAGCACCAGCGCGCCCTGGACGTGGACCACATCGTGCCCAGGAACCAGAGCGGCACAGGCAACCTCAGCAACCTGCAGGCTCTCTGCTTCCGCTGCAATGCGGACAAACGCAAGGCGGGCTGTGTGTTGTGCGCGCTGGAGGGCTGCGGCCGGGTGCTGCTGGAGAGTGAGCTGGTGCGCTGTATCGCCGCTGCCGACCTGGTGATCAAGGGCCAAGCAATGAGCTTCCAAAGCTGCCCCCCCAGGGCTATGGGCAGCTGCCAGGTTCAGCGGTAGCCAATGAATTCCTCCATGGTCATGCCGATGTCCTTGGCGATATGACGAAGCAGCGGTGGCGCGATGTCGCGGCCCTGATGCGCTGGAACGGTGGTGCCACGTCCACGTGCATCGCGGAACTGCAGATGTGATCCGCGTTGCCGGACAAGCTCAAAACCCAGTTTCCGCAGAATCCCGACCACCTCCCAGGGCTTGAGAACCGGTGTCGAGCCCACGTTCAAGCCGGAACAACGATCTGCTGGAGGCCGACGAAATCGCTCTCCAGGCTCGGCTCGCCGTCCTCCAGCAGCATGGCGATCACCTCCTGGAGATTGGCCTGCAGCTCGTCGAGCGTCGCCCCCTGACTGTGGGCGCCGGGGAAGCCAGGCACATGGCCCACAAGCAGACCTGTCTCACTGCAGCGTTCGATCACGGCGGAGTAGGTACGCACGATCTGGCCGACCTGCACTTGTTGCATCGTAGGTACAGCGGCTGGGCTTGCCGATTGCTGTGGGACGTCCATCGGAGGGTGATGCTCTTCTCCTCCACAAGTTCCACCCCCCGTCACACCCCGCTCCACCCCTGGCCTGGCGGCGCCAGGATCCCCCCATGCCCCCGCCCCCCTCCGCCACCTATCAGCGCCTGCGGCACACCATCGCCGAACGCATGCGCATGAGCCATGTGGTCCAGCCGCTGATGCTGATAGAGCTGCTCGGCCGCCGCAGCCCGGCCCCGGCGCAGGACGTGGCCCGCCGGATCCTGGGGGAAGACGTGACCCAGATCGATTACTACACAGAACGCGTCAAGCGGATGGTGGGCAAGGTGCTCACCGGCAACGGCATCACTCGCTGCGAGAAGGGCAGCTACGCCCTGGTGGGCGGAGACGAGCTGAGCGACCCCAAGCGCGATCAGCTGCTGGATCTCTGCCGCCAGCGCCTCGATGCCTTCCGCCAGCAGCGGGGCGAAGAGGTGTTTGCTCACCGCAGCCGCCACCGCACCCCAATCAGTGGCTCCGTGAAATACCGGGTGCTCACCCGCGCCAGGGGCCGCTGCGAGTGCTGCGGCGCCCATGAGCACCAAAGGGCCCTGGAGGTGGACCACATCATCCCGAAGAACCACGGCGGTTCCGATGACCTCAGCAACCTGCAGGCCCTTTGCTTCCGCTGCAATGCCGGCAAGCGCGACACCGATTCCACCGACTTCCGCAGCCTGCAGGCCAGCTACGCCAGGCGCGAGGCGGGATGCGTGTTCTGCGCACTGGAGGGCAGCGACCGGGTGCTGCTGGAGAACGAGCTGGCGCTGTGCATCACCGATGCCTACCCGGTGACGCCGGGCCACAGCCTGGTGATCCCACGGCGGCATGTGGCCGACGGGCTGGCGCTGCACCAGCCGGAGTGGAATGCGGTGGTGGAGCTGCTGAAACTGCGGCGGGAGCAGCTCAGCGCCCAGGACGCAACGATCAGCGGCTGGAATGTAGGGCTGAACTCAGGCGTGGCGGCGGGGCAGACGGTGTTTCATGCGCACTGGCATCTGATTCCTCGGCGGGAGGGGGATTGCGAGGAACCGCGGGGCGGGGTGCGAGGGGTGATTCCGGCTCGCCAGAACTATTGACGAATCCCCGCACAACGTCATGCATCAGCTGCAGCGCGAAGCGCTATCAGCTGATGCAATTGTTAGACCACCCTGCTTCTGATCTATGCACGAGTTACTTCACGGCCCACGTTACGCCGAGGCCAATGGACATTGGAAGCCTAAACCTAGAATCGTTAAACTAGAATCGGTGTGCATCCACGTCCTTGATGAAGCGAATCAATCCCTCGAAGTAAATCTCGGAATCGTCGAATTGCGCGCAGTGGCTGCCGCTGGGACAGTGGTGGTAGCGACCGTGCTGAACCTGACCGGCCATCCACTCCATGTGCTTGGGGTCCATTGTGTCGTGCGTGGCGCCGATAGTGAGTGTCGGCACTCGGATCTGGCTCAGATCGGCAGAGCGGTCCCAGTTCTCAAGCTTGCCACTGGCGCCCAGTTCGCTCGGTCCCTGCATGGGAATGTATACGTCGGTGTTCAGGCGCGCGAAGG